>Ga0172376_10003465_pt1 | contig 18648 bp, 32 predicted proteins | sample Lak35m_FD_121114 | JGI IMG/M metagenome (GOLD analysis project Ga0172376, IMG submission 121114) | Freshwater microbial communities from Kabuno Bay, South-Kivu, Congo - kab_092012_35m | ecosystem: Environmental > Aquatic > Freshwater > Lake | place: Democratic Republic of the Congo: South-Kivu... | reverse complement strand
ATATTAATCCATTGCGAGGGTTTTAAAGTAAACACCTCTTCATTTTCGTCGGTAGTCGTCATGCCAAACTAAATTTAGATTCCAGGCTGCTTCTTAGCTTTTTTAGCAAGCTCCTCGAATTCGGTTAATTCAATAAGGTATACTTTGGTCCTATTACCAAAGCTTCCTTCCATCCATTGTTCGTAGATGATACTACCAACTCCTTTGTTGAGTATCCACATATGGGTACTATCTTTTGTCATGATAGCGACATCAGATTTTTGAATCAAAGAAGTATGGGACTGACATGATACCAATCCCAATACCACTACACCTATTAAAAACAAAACAGATTTCATCATACCATATACTCTGGGTCCTTATAGAATTCGAAGTCAATTACTTCTTCTTCCTCTATTTGGAAATCGACACATAATCCAACGATTTCATCACCTTTCTTGGCAACAAAGAGTTCGTAACAACCATCACCTATACCTGATGAGGATACAATACCTTCGTCATACACCCCGTATGACTGGTTACCTAGAGTCCGAGAACACATATTTACATACCATCCTTCTCCGTCTTCTTTACCACGGGATTCGGCCATTTCTTTCCAGGGGGTGGTACCAAAGAATGATATGTCCCCATCACCAAGACCGATTCGTTCCACAATGGAATCATTTCTGTAGGAGTCACTTGAGAAGATACCACATTGACCTGAGTCAACACCGATTTGGGTGGAATACCTTTCCCATCGTAATACATCGTTACGATAATTCTCGTGTACTACAAGTAACATAGAACACCTTACACCCCAATCATCGAGGTCTACCTTTTTTACGAAACTGTCATACGAACCAGGTTTGACTCCATCCACAATGGACTGGCACCAAGTTGGGATTGTGTAACAGGGGTCGGATACTACGACCTGCTGTTCAAGTTTGATTTTACTCATTGTTGTTCGATTTATTGTTATATCAAATGTAATACTTTATTAGGATATCTCAAAATTTACTAGAATTTTTTTTGCCAAACTAAATTACGCTGGTTGCTGTTATCATTTGCTCTTCCGAAGTGCCAATGCTGGCTTTACTCTAAGTAAGTTATCCTCAATCTCGGAATCCATTGCTTGACCAAGCTTCTCCTTGGCTTTAACAACAAAATCTTTGTTGTTCATGAGAATGTCCACTCCCTTTTCCATTGCGTCAGGGTAGAATTCAATCTTGTCCACGATTACACGGACATCTTTTGATTTCTTATCGTTTCGGTAGAAAGGACTCCTTGCGTAGATATATTCCCGTACCAAGGAAAACTTGATATCATCAAGGTCCTCACGTATACGCATCTGCATGATAATCTCCTCAAGTGATGCAAGTTGGTGGAATGTCGACTTATGCTTGTTAACTAACTTAGAGTATTCGTCAATTAATTCGTTTGCATCTTTAGAATACTTGCTCTTGTCACCATTGTTGATGAATTGCTGATAAGCACTAATCTCTTTAGAGCTACCAACAATATTGGTAAAAACTCCTTCAATTGTTTTGTTTACACGTCCCATTTCAAAATTTTAAATTGGCCAATCTAAATCGGGGGATTAGCCTCTCCCCGTGAAAATCTTCTTAAACAACCTGCCAAACAAATTCGAACCGGTCGACTGTTCCTGAGGAAATCTTGGTTCATTATGTTCATTGGCAAAATCCAATGCTTCATCCATCTTGATTCTCTCCATGATAGATGATGCATAATAAAGGCTTGAAACCTTTAGCTCTTTTTTCCATTCATCATATGGCAATGGGTCCCGAGGGATTGCCACAGATTGGTAGTGAATTTTATTCATTTTCTTCAACTTTAGTTTCTTTTGTGTTTTCTTGTAAGTATTCTTCATAAATTCTCCTTACTTCCTTTTTTTCCTCATCATTAAGGAATGGATACCTGTTGGCAATATCTTCGGGTTTGACTTCGTTTTCCATATCGTACTCGAAATTATATTCTATCTCACTCCAAAATAGTTCTTCATCCAAGTAGTATAATCCTTCTGTGTAATTATAATCCTCTTGTAATGAGGTACCAGTTGGATTGAATTCCATCTTACCAGCGAAGTCACAACCAGGTTCAAAGTATGTAATGGTGGCACTCGTATCGTACATCCTACACAAGTTCTCAAGGAAGTTCACAGGTGGTGACCACGCTGTGTCACAAGAAAATGATATGGTGTCATCTGTAATATCAAACATCCCTTCATAGACATCTATATCCCACTTACACCCATACCAATCGGTATTGGCACTATACCAACCCCCATCTTCATATTTTTCTTTGGTGACTTGAGGATTTCGTCCGATTAAGGTTTGGAACAAACCTGGCACTTCTTTAGTGTCTTCAGGGGGTGACGTTTTTTTAATTAGAGTATCTATGACTCTACTTAAAGTTGCAATTCTCTTTTTATCACCTGTTATGGTAATCGTATTTGTACACCAGTTTGGCATTTCTTCTAAATTTTATGATACAAAGGTATAAAAGGAATATCATTATTCCTAATGATATTCCAATTATTTATTTTTACCAGGAGGCGTAGTATTCGTAACTTGAATACCCATCCTCATCAACCGTCGACAATTCTTTTTCGAGTACCTTAATTGTTTCCTCAATATCTTGTTTATAGTATCCATCTATGGTATCACTACCAAAGAAGAAACCCTGTGTTGGTGGGAGTATTTTCATTACCTCATCCACATCATCATATACTTCCACATCAACCATATACTCCTTACCACCTTTCCAACCACCTATTACTTGGGTGGTTTTCATTTTAGATTTATTTAAGATTTCTAAAACCTTATTACAATCTTCAAGTAGGGCGACTAAATCCTCTCGTTGTAGAGAATATAAAACATTATCAGTTAGTTCATTTGTATGGGTACAGAACCATCCGTGTATCTGGTTGGCTTTTCTCCAATACATAATTTCCTCTGTAATGTAACTAACTCGTTTGGGGTTAATCGTTGGGTGTGATACACCACCTTTTTTAATGGACACTTTGTGAACATTCTCTGTTGGTGTGTGTTCCCAATTCTTAACATAAGTTTTTTTTGAGAGATACATATCTAATCCCATAGTGTTTTATTTTTAAGTGTTAAAGTGATTTGATTAGTTCTTTTCTTTTTTCAACATAGTTACCAAGTCGTTTGATAAAGTTCTCGGCAGATTGTTTGGTAGAGAAGTAGGCGAAGAATTGACAATACTCACTATCCTCTTGTGTTTTCTTGGATAGAACATTGTTTTCTATTAACCTATCCCTGACATCATAGTTACTCTCACAATTCTCAAAGGTTTCCAAACCTGTTAGGTCGGCAGTAACAGTCCAATTCTTATCCCAATCAAACTTGATTGGTTTTAGGTTTTCAATGGTGTATGACATAGTATTAGTTTATGGTCACAAATATACGACACATATTTACATATTCCAAATTTTTTTGAAACCTTTTAGCCAAACTAAATCAACCGTCGCCGGCAACATCTTCTTGGATTTTAGATATGGGAATGTAAACCTCTACCTCCGGCTGGGTCTATGAACTCATCATCGTCATCTGTGGTGTAGTGTCCATTATCAAGTTCATCTAAAATGTGGGCAATCTCGTAGATATCCAGTTCGGCCAAGTTAATTTCAACATCGTCCCCGAAACTTGTTCCGATAACAACACCATCAGGTAGTATTTTATCAACGGCAAATTGAACCCTTACATCATCATCAAAATGGTTTTCCGTCACATACACGGCAAATGTATTACGGAATGTAATCGTCTCTTTTATAGTTGAGCACTTCTCTTTGACTTTGTTAATCATTTCAGATTGAATGTCTTGTAACTTTTTTTTGTGTGTCATATGATTTAGAATTTGGTAACAAATAGTTTGTAATCAACCGTCCCTATCTCAATAAAGTTTAGTCCATCAGCATCCCTATCATTATCATTATAAACCCAATGAGGTTTTACTCTTGGATTATATTTTAATGTGGAACACATCTTATATGTGTCATATGGTTCAAAGTCCGTATTTTTTATTTGGATACCATCACAGAGTATCCAAGCACATACAGTTTTATGTTGGCCGTTTAATATCTTCTCGGCGGTCTTTCTATTGTTCTTTAGAGTACAACCCATCATAACGAGTTGTGTGTCTGTCGGTTTGTAATACTCAACAACTCCATTAGGATACTGAACCTTCCATTTAAGGTAGTTAGGTCCTCGACCAAGATTGAAACGGACTTTTATTCTTTTTGACATAGTATAAGTTTTAGCCAAACAAAATCCCCTGGATTGCACCAGGGGTTTAACAGGTTAATCTTCAAATAGGTTAAACACGATTTCTTGGTAGTCCATAGTTCCACTAACCATTTTTGGATTTTCCTTTTCTACGGAGATAACATCACGGGCCCAAGAACCAACAATCTCATTTTCATCATCACCCCTAAAATCACCACCACCTCGACCGTTACCCTCACAAGTTAAAAGAGGCAAGGGGTGGATAACCCAACCATTAACATTCGGCACTTTGGACTTATCCACAAATTGTTTTTTCGTGTGATTTACAAGGAAGTTGTAATCTTTCGTTTCACTAACTTTTGGTTTTATTTTTTTATCACTCTCTTTATCACACAAATCGAATAGATTTATTTCGGTTCCTTCTTCATATTCGGCGTAATCACCCGCCCATACCACACGAGATTTATAGAACTCACCACGGCGAGAGAGTTGTTTCTCAAAGGTTTGAACAAACTTGTTTTTTAACCAAGAGTGTTCCATTAGTTTAAGTCCGTTTCCGTAATCGTGTGAATACATAAAGGCTTTAATCCTGTGTTGTCCGTCAATCGGTTCATCCAAAAAGATTGGTTGATAATACTGTCCCATAGTTTTTTTATTTATGCCACAAATATAATACATATAATTGTTGAAACCAAATAAAGTTTTATTTATTTATTTTAATAGAGAACAAAAACCGCCAAACTAATTCCAACTGTGCGCGCTGCGCAAATCCTCTGGCAACAAAAAACCCCTACCATTTCTGATAGGGGCTTACCGAACAACTAATTATAAACCTATATTCTATTACTACAATACTCCTTCAATGGAATGACCTTTCTTGGTGAGGTTCTTTCCTTTACGCTCATAGTTGTTGTAACCTACAAGGAACATATCCTTTTTGGTACCAATCAACATTGAACCCTCGAGCTTCATCCCACCATAGTTCACTTTAAGCTTCTTCATAAAATCATTGAACGACCTTTCAAGTTGTAGTCCAATTTTATCGGATGGGGGAACGGGTGCGTTTTCAATGTGGTAACGAGTACCTACACGAGAGAATTTAATGCCCACCATTTCTTTCTTGTCGAAGTGGGGAACACTTTCATTTAGACACTCACGAATTTGCTCAAGAGATTTCTTCAACGAAGTCGCGGTGCTCTTTCTTGGTTTACGAATCATATAGTAGTTAATTGATTAACAAGAGCAAAGGTAATAGAAATATTTCTAAAAACAATAAAATATTTTGTTTTTGTGTAAGTTTTTTTAAAAAGAGTTAAACAACACGAAAAAAAAATAATGCAAACACCTGATAGTATGTGTATTACAGATTGGCCAAACTACATTGGATGACAAGATGCTTCCCACGATTTCTTGGGTTTTGGATATAAAAAAAGGGGATAACCTTTCGGCTACCCCCGATTACTAACCCTAATCCTAGAAGTTAGAAACGTAGGTTGAGTTTGTCCTCGTTACGTCTTTTATAGTTATAGATGTCCTCAATCATTTCGGCGTATGACCTCTTATCACCACACAAATAGATTGAGTTCGGTCTAACTGTAACCTTATGTAAAAACTCGTCAAACCTGAACTCCTTTTTCTTTTCCATAATCGAAAGGATTGTACGAACAAAGTTTGATTTGTTGTAACCCTTTTCAAAATAAGGTTTAAGTTGAAGTAGGTAACTGGCCCACGTTTCGGCCTTTTTAACATTGGCCACATCGAACTTACCATTTTTGAAACTTTCGGTACTTGGGTGTTTAGTACCAGAGTTTTGTAGGAACATCATCCGTTCAGTCAAACTGAACATAGGATATTTCTCACCGAACTCTTTGAGAATTGTAAAGTTATCGTTACCCATTTCGGAATATCCGTGGATATAATCACCCTTACGAACCATTTTCTTGTAATTGTTGTACTTCAAAAAGGCTTCGAAGATACTTTTCTTGGTGAGTTTAACTTCTTCATCCACAACGAAGTACACACCAACACCGGCTTCAAGGGCGGCTAACCAACGGTGTTGTCCGTCAATTATCCAATACTTTCCGTCTCTGTCCTTAATAGTAACTACAATCGGTTCGGTAAAACGAAAACCAGATTTCTTCATATCCTCGGACATTTTACGGATATGATTTTTAGAGTTCACGTCAATCGTTTCACGGTTGACGGAGTGGAGTTTGAACCAACCAAGGTTCGTAGTAAAAAGAATTTTCTTTTCTTTCATCGTTTCTAACTTTAAGAATTAAGAATTTAATTGTCGGTACAAAGATATAACCATTTTAACTCAAATCCAAATTTTTCTTCATATTTTTTTAAAAAATCTTTAAGATTGTTGTTTTTCAATGGGTTTACCCTTTATTTTCCATACAAATGTAGTACATAAGATACAAATATCCAAATTATTTCTAGTATTTTTTTAAGAATGTGGTAAAATCATTTCTCGAAATCATTTCACCCGTCGTCCCATCTGAAAATTAGTTTGGCATAACGATTATACTTTTATACTTAGCCAAACAAAATTTCCCAGTTTTTGGGCTGGGATACCTCCAATCGGGAATTTTAGAATAAAAAAAGGGTGAAGAAACTCTCCACCCTTAACCAAACACAAACTACAACTATGAAGTGTGTAATCTATGTATAAATGATACGAAAACTATTTCAACTTATCAAGTGTCTTTTCAATTAAATCAATTTGGGCATTAAACCCCGTTTCAATTCCTTCTTGTGTAGTACAATCCCAACTTCCGTCCAAAGCCATCTCGGCATCGTTCTTCAACATGTATAATAATTGTATTACCTCTCCCTTTATGTCCAATGTTCCTTTGACCATTGTTTGTGAGTACTCATTATTATAGTAGGACTCACCACCTCGGTTCAGTATCTTACTTGTTATTACTTGGTGGGAACCTAATGGTTGCCAACCTAAATTAACGTGTTGGTTCACCTTCGAGACGAAGTCATTCTTGTCGGTTGATGTGATGATATTATACTCCATTGGATAATTGATTGTTGGTTTTACAAATAGGACATACTTTTTCCTCGTATAGTGTATGGTCTTGTGGATTGAATTGATTATCAGTTACCACTTCAACCAAATCATCATCATGTCCAACCCAATGACAATTCAAACATTCAAGTAGATTATGACTTTCCATTTGAATAAACTAATTCACCATCATTAGTATAAAGTTCTTGTGTAGAAAACCCATCGTTGTCCTCAACACTTAATTGTTCTTGTGTGTCGGTGAGTTCATCCCACGGAATACTATCGGTATCACCATTGTTTACCATATCCTTGGCTTTCTGCCAAGCTAATTCTTCGGATGTGGACTCGACTTCGAATTTGGTTCTCATCCAAGTTGTTACCTTTTGGTCAAGGTAGAAATCAAATGTTTTCATTTACACTTCTTTAAGTGAACAATAATCGTGTAGGTCATCAATATTAATTCGACCATACTTCACGGAGGAATAGTAACCTTGTCTTTTATAGTTCTCTTTCCAATTCTTAAAGGCTTCCATAGCCTTCTTCTTACTTGGATACGAGAATACTTCCCTCTCTAATGTGAACCCATCAGGGGATAGGACTTGATATCGTTTTTGTTTCATATTAAATGGTATTAGGTTTATCACTACTCATAACCATCGTCAATCTGGCGGGTATAACATACATTACATTACAAACACCACAACACACATCATCTTCACTTTTAGTAGGTAATGGGGCAGGATTGTTTCCCCACCCTTGGCTTTTCTCACCACAAATACAACAAGTAAAATTTTTGATTTCCATTTGATTTATTTTTTGTTACACAAATATAATACAAATAAAACCATATTCCAAATTATTTTACAACTAATTGGCCAAACAATTTCCAGATTCACATCCCCGTCCCCTTATTCTGTTTTAATATACTCGGTGTATTCATCAAACATTTTCTTCATGTGATTTAGAAATAGTTCTGAATTTAATTTCATCTTAACATACCCACCATTTGTTTCGTATGGTAAAAAACCAAATTTTGAAAAGAAATTGATTTGTGAACCAATAGGTGTTTCCGTTTTATTCTTTCCAATTCCAACACTTCCACTACACTCTAATATAATGTCGGGTATTTTCTTATTCTCTTTTACATACTTAATGATAGTATTATGTACGGCGAACAAAAACATCTCCATAATATATGTACCCAATCCGTTACCACGAAATTTTTCATCTACCTCAATTCTACTAATGTCTATCTTATTACCCCTCGAACCAAATCGAAGAAAGGCACCAAATATGGATAATTGAGTACATTCGTTCTGATATATTTCATAATTTAAGGCGTGAACAATTTCAAAACTTTTTATATCAAATTGGTCTTCACTCTTTTCTTCGTGAGTTAATAGTTCTTCCTTCTTTACATTATTAAAATATTCTTTTAAATCGTTGTAGAAATTTATTTTTTTGTACTTCTTATCAATTCGTGGCATTCCGTCCTCACCAAAAATGTTAAGTTTATTTATTACATCATCGGGGACTTTTGAACCATCACTATAAGTGAACTTATTTATTTTTGTCATACGATTTTTTTATACAAATATAATTGTTTTAATTTTCTTTTCCAAATCTAATTGGCCAAACAAATTACCTAATCCCGGCACAGGTTACGACTGAAACTCAATCTTCACTACGTTGTTTACTAATTGAGATATTTTTCTAATACTATCTTTATCCTCATAATAATCAACGACCGTGTGATACTTATACAAATTTTCCACTCCGTTATACCTTAAACCAATACCGATAGTTACAAACCCGTCTCTATTACACTTCTCAATTATACGTTTCATATTTTCTCTATCATTTGTTCCACCATACCCACAACCACTTGGACTTCCGTCAGAAACAACTATGAAAATAATGTTATCGTTAGTTATTGACCTAACTCTTTCATATATCTTTTCAATAACCGGCCCGTCATAATTTTCGTTATAGTCGTTATTTAATTGGTTGTTTATTGTGTTTTCAAAGAAAGGGTAATTCGGCTCGTGGTAAACTCTTACTTCGGGGTACTTATTATCAGCATAACCACTATGACCATAAAAGAACATTTTATCTTGTGGTAACATTTGTGAAAAAGTCCGATAAAGTGTCTTAAAGATTTCGTTTTGTTGTCTATCATTACCTCCAGTCATTGAACCAGATTCATCCCCTAACACACAAATAGTAAAAGGTTTTGTTTCCATATCATCCTCTATCTTGTGATATACCCTACTATTACCGGCCTGAACTTCGGCAATCTTATGACTACTCATTTTACCACACATAAGGTTTTCCAACTTGGCCTCCTTTGTATCAAAAGATATATCTAACAAAGAACAAAGGCTATTTGAGTTTTTAATTTCGGATTGTGTATAGTTACAAATCTCATTCGATTTCGACACATAAACGAACTCCGTTTTTTCTTTGAGTTTACCCGTTAGGTTTTCATTACTATCACATAAACCACCATACTTTTTTATTTTAGATTTTAATACCTCTTTACTAATCTCTTCGGCCAAACTACTTTCGGGTTCGGTGAACTCACTTCCACTTTCTAATTTTTGTAATTCTTGGCTCAAGTCGTGGTCGTCTTTTTGACCACCAGGACTATCAATCTTTGGGTTTGGTTTTTTATCTTTTGGTGGCTCAACCTCAAAAAGAAAGTTACTTTCAGTAATAGTGTTTTTGTAATACTGAAACATCAAACTAATTTCCTTACGTTTTCCAATTATTAAGTTTACGATAAGGTCAATACTATCTTTCGATAACGATACCCAATACTTACCCTCTAATTCAAACGGCTCAGAAAACTTTGAATTATACAATAGTTTGTTTGTTAGTTTTTCTTTTGAGATTGTATGAATAAAAAGTTTTAACAACTTCTCTCTCAAATCATCGAACAAAAAATCCTCACTATCGGGGTTAGGTACAACCCTAATCTTTTCAGATAGTTCTATTTCGGGGTGGTCTTCCAATACTTTGTAATACCCACCGAAATATGATGTTTCCCATTGAGTAACACTTTGTAAAGGTGTGTGGTAATACATTACTTTGATGTTTTTAAGATTGTTTCGATTGATTTCAAACCCTCTTTACCACCAATCCCCTTGGCGATAATGTAGAAACTATCATACACGGTAAACCCATCCTCAACTAACCGACCAATCATTTTTAAGTGTCTCATTGAAAGGTTAAAATTGATTGTGTATTTTTCGTGGGCCTTATTGATTTCATCATATACATCCACAATTTTACTCAACTTAACATCATTAAGTTTAGGACACTCAATTTCAAGGGCGGACTTCACTTCCAATTTATTCAATCCCTCAACTTCGATTAACATAAACCTATCCATAAGGGCTCGGTCAATTTTGTGTGTACCCGTATATTGGCCACCCAAATTGGCGGTGGCGAAGAAAACACATTCGGGGTGTATCTTAATTGGACTTGTGTCGTGAAAACAATACTCCATAGGTAATTCCCTACGAAAGTCGAGACAAGGGAATAACAAGTTATTGGCCATCACATTGGCTCGTGAGAGTTCATCCAAAAGAACTATACCAGGTTGTTGAATAACCTCACTAAACCTTGACTTGGCAAATGTACTTTTGGTTACTCCGTTTTCCATTGTAATAGTATGATTACCAATTAAGGACATCACCGGGTCGGACATTGTACCCATATCGAAAATAGTTAGGGGTAGATTATTCTTTTTGGCGATGTTAGATACCAATTCAGTTTTACCCACACCAGTCGGCCCCAATAAAAGTGTATTTACCCCACTCCTAATGTTTCGTTCCAATACAGAAAGTAGACCATTCTTTACTTTGAAATAACCATTAAGGGTTGTCGTTCCGTTTGAGTTAATACTAACGGGCCTCTTCGTTGTTCTCTTGGTTGTTGATTTAGTTGTTGGCATTGTTAATCCGTTTTTGTTTCCACAAATATAATAGTTTTATTTACATAAAACCAAATTTATTTTTACTTTTTTTTATTTATGTTGCCAAACTAATTGACGAGCTGCGCGCATGACGACGAGGTCTCAAGTATTTATCCGTATGACAGAAGGAATTGAAACAAGATGAAGCCGATAATAAGAATAGGTTTTTAGATGATATGTAGAGGCCAAACTAAATCGAACAGCGCATGCGCGCTAAATCGTTCTGGTATTACAGCAAAAAAAAAGCCCCTCGTAGAAACGAAGGGCGTGGTTAATTGTAACCTAAACCTTACATATCACATATGTAACCTTTTTCTGTTTGGTATTACACCAACTCTACTAACTCTTTGAAGATTTGTCGTTCACGGTTTCCGTAAGTACCAAACATTTTATTCTCACTATTACTTCCACTATTCAATGAGTGTGTCGTGTACTTGGTAACACCACTAAACAATCCCCAAAGGTTATCCCCCTTCTCTTTAAGTTCACCATTTAGGTCAACATAGAAACGGGTTAAACGATTTTGAGTGACGGTTGATAATGAGTCAACTTCTTTGAGGTCAACATCTTTAGATATGTTAAAGAGTATTTTTGATACCCAATCTTCAGTTTCTTTACTGAAACGGGTTTCACTCAATCTCTTAATATCATCGAACATTACCTTTTCTTCTTCAATAACACCTTCCAACCCACGGCAGATTTCATCCACTCTCAATACCATATTCTTGGTATGACGAACCTTTGTATCCATATTACGAAAGGCGGCAAAGAAAGTGTTTTGACAACTTATAGTAATGTTACTTGGGCCAAAGGCCAAACTAGTTGAACCATCGAAGGAATTGATACCAGTAATGTAACCTTCAATTCTGTCTGTCCCCAATTTGAGGTCATTTGATTTCAGTTGAATATAGACCTTCTGTCCATCACCAAAGTAACTACCACCTTGAATAGGCAAACCAATTTGGTTTGATACCTTGTCTAATAGTTCTACAAGTTGGTGATTTTGGAACGGGAAATAACCATCACCGTGAATTGATAATACTTGTTGGGTATCATCACGGACAATGGCACGATGATTTGGGACTTCAATCCCACTTTCGGTTGTGAGTGTCTGTTGGCTCACAGTCCAATTCAAATTCGTTTGTGTCAGTACATCTTGTACACGACTAGATAGTTCGGTCATATAGATTTATTTAGAACACAAATATAAAACACTTTTAGGTATAAACCAAATTTTTTCATACTTTTTTTTCTCAGACCGGGGCATCGACTCAAATTAGATTGGCTCCCGCCAAACTAAATTTTCTGGACGGTCATCGACCACGAAATTCAACAGGTAAAAAAAATACCCCCACCATTTCTGATAGGGGTACCTAAGGGATTGAGACCTTTTACTACCTGTGTTGCCAAACTAATTGATGAACTGTGCGCAGCTATCAAAGTTGCTGCTTTTGCTATGAAATGCTACAGTTTGCAACAGTGGCATTTTAGGTGTGTAATACGTATGTAGTTGATAATCAATTGATTTAATGTTAGCCAAACTAATTGATGAACTGTGCGCAGCTACCAAAGTTGCCGCTTTTGCTATGAAATGCTACAGTTTTGTCAACCACCGAAAAAGAAAAACCCCAACTTTCGTCGGGGTTCTCTTACAATAAAACCAAACCTATGAAAACAAATTCATTAATCTCGGTTATAGAAATTGTCGTTGTGTTCTCTTTTGTTATAGAAACGTTGACGACCTCTGTAAGGGGCGGGTTCCTCACGATAACCCGACTTCCTATTATAGTCATTCTCTAATAGTTCGTCTATCGAAGGACTATACCAATCAGTTGATTGTCGTTTACCATTTAGGTTGTCATTCTGAATACCCAATATGGTCTGTAAGTCCTCTTCTACATTTACATAGTTACCACCTTTGAAAAGTATCTTGGTAGATATCCTTTGTTGTATTTTATCGGCAACTTGATAGATAGTCTCTACGTTAGAAAGGTTAATCAATGTGGGTTTACCCGTTCCGTAATAAGTTAATTTAACTAACATGTTATTTTATTATGTGATACAAATATATTAACAAACATTCAAATATCAAAATTGTTCGTGCCAACCTAATTCGCCGGCCGAAGGTGACTCGGTCAGTAGTTTCCCGAAAACACCACGTCTTTTTTGGGTAGTTCGTCATACAAAATCTCGTAGGTGTCCTCACCCTCAATCAATCCAAGTGACCTACCATTATCCCAATTCACATTGATGACACCACCACCAACGTGACGAATAGTACCCAAAGTACCACTCTCAACGGGATTGTTCTCGTTTACCATTGTGATAACACGAACTCGTTTTCCGATTAGATTACTCATAGTCATACAAATATAAGGTTAATTGTTTAATATACCAAATTTTTTTCAACGAACTTCAACTTGTCCTTAATGATGTCCTTTGTTTTGTAGTAAAGTCGGTTGTGGTTGTACCTCACAATAGGGTTACTATCAACGAACACACCATATTCGTTTTTCACATTGTAGTATAAACTACCTAATGATGAATTGATGTACTTACCCACGATACCCGAAAACACATAGTTTGAAAAATCAACTTCCTCTTGGTCAATGTTTTGAAAACCACAAAACTCACTCTCACCCACTTCACTAATGAACATACCCGAATAGAAACCATTTAGGTTATGTTCCTTTACGAACTTGTCCGAATTACACCATATAAACACACACTCTTTTTGTTTTAAGTAGGTTACCAACTCTTTATCAATAACGAACAACTTGTCCGTGAACTGACCTACCGAAAATAGTCCTTGACCTCCCCCGTGTCCTAACATAATTACCCTATCGTGTCGGTTGATTTCTTCGATAATGTCCTTTCGACTACAACCCCCCGTGATGATTGTTTTGTAAGGGATACCCTTATAGATACTACGAAGAAACTCCGTTGATTTGTCTTTTGGGTGTATTACTAATGTTTTCATACCACAAATATAATACTATTTCTCACATATTCCAAATAAATCTTTAAGTATTTCGCCAACTTATACAAGAAGATGTTGTGGGACAGAAGACCGGTTTTGATTTTAGTTTGGCTTGTATTACCTATCCCGCCAAACTATTTTGAGATGACCGGGGTCGTCGTACCATTTGTCCAAAAAAAATCCCCACCACTTGGGTAGGGACTTTCTTTCAGTTCTCGGTTTCTACTAACTTAAAATGTACCTCGTTCCGTTTAAGGTCATTTCCTTGATACTATCCAACTTAAAGGATAGTGGTTTAACCTTACGTTCTTGTGGTTGAGATTTGTTCTCGTAAACCTTTGTCATAAAACTCTCAAATAGGTGTTTATCAATCGGGTTACCCTCAAAGGTGTACTCCACTTGTGGTTTAATTTCATCAAACCTTTCCACACTAACGTAATGGGTGTTCAGTTTCTCGTTGAATAACACACACTTACTAATGTGTTTACCAACTTTGTTTTCCTTGACTTTCCACTCCGACATATCCAACCCCTCTTTTTTTCCGTTACTACCAACTCGGTCTTCATACTCACTACTCAAAAGGTAGTTACACTTCGACCTTTTGACCACCTTACCATAGTAAGGATTGTCGGTCTTGTTCATACGGACAACGGTTTCGGATAGGATGTTCACAAACGTTCCTTTGTCTTGTTCGTTGAGGATAGACAAAAACTCCCCTTGATTGACATTTTGTGTCTTCATATTTTGTGTTTTATTGAAACACAAATATACAACTATAAAAGGTATATTTCCAAATTTATTTTTACTTTTTTTGAACTATTCCGCCAAACTATTTTGAGATGACCCGGGCCTCAAGGAGTTGTTTTAGTGTCATAATCGCCAAACAATTTTCGGATACGGACGACAGGTGAATACTTCAGGAAACAAAAAACCCCCACCTTTCGGTGAGGGTTGTCTTTTTTGGTGTGTTATTCTACTTCCCCATAGTTGAACTCAATCGGTGGGATACCTAATAGTTCGTAATCATCAAACACTCCCCAATCGGGTTCGGTGTAATCACGATAACGGATATCCATTGTTCCATCTTCGTTCCACCAAATACGGACTTGTGTTCGGTGTTCGGAAAGGTGGAAACCTTCCACCTTTTGTAACTCCTCAATTAGAGGTTGGACACCTTCTTCGTCAATAGTTACTTCTTCGTTATTAACGAGGAAATCATCAACACATTCACAATTACCATCAAAGTCGATAGAAAAATCAATGTACTTTTCCATTTTTTTAGTTTTAATGTCCACAAATATAATACTATTTCTATCATATTCCAAATTTATATTAAACTATTTTAGATTTTTTTTTAACCCGTGTAACTCAGAACTGGGGACCTGGTCAAATGTAGTTTGGCGGGGTATGTGTCATACGACCTCGTGGGTGTCATACGCCAAACAAATTCCCGGATGGAGCTCAGGGTTCATCACGTCTTCTTCCAAAAACAAAAAACCCCCAGGACAATGAAAAAACCTGGGGGTAAACTCGGTACCGTGGTCTACTTTCGTAGGAGTAAGGGAGTTTATATTCTTAATCAACACTCAATTCCCAAGGTTGTAGGTTATTGATTTCATCTTCGTAACAAATACCAAGGGTGTTTAGGATAAACTGACCTAAGTTCTTCCGTGTCTCTTCGTTTCGTAAGTCATTACTTCCGATTTCATCACAAACTTCTTTGGGTGTCATACCCAACATTCGTGAACAAACCTTTACGTCTTGACCTAAACGAAAGTGTTTCTGACCTTCGGTTGTCTCAACATTGAGATACCAATCGTGACCAAACCCGTAGGGGTTAGGTTGTGTTTCAATAATAGGGTTTAACATAGTTGTTCGTTATTTGTAATACGAATATACAAAATATAATACAAATATCCAAATATATTTTTTATCTTTCTCGCCAATCTAAATCGACAGTCTGGGCCCACATCTTGACCGTTTGTTCAAAAAAAAGTGGAGTACCCTTTTGGAGTACCCCACCGAACAAACCAATTACATTACACTCATCCTAACTTCCGATAGTGTCATAAACTTGACTTTCTCTTTTACTTCATCAATACTCAAAGTGGTATCAATACTTTCACCCGTTTCATCATCAAACCCCATAATCAAACCATTACCACAAATAGGTTGGGGATACCCTTCCATTTGAAAGAACTTCGAATTGTTATCCATAGTCAACAAACCTTCTTCATCCACATACACATCGTTTTTTTCATCGAAACCTACAATTTCAACCAAATTACACCCAACGTGTTCATAGATACTTTTTAACTGACTACCCGTTTCGGTTTTAGTTACAACCACTTCGGTAACCGTTTCGTTTTTCACATCAATAAGAATACCTTTTTTCATAGTGTTTTATTTTGTTTGTACAAATATAATACTATTTCTCACATATTCCAAATTTTTTTTTTGACTTTGTTGCCAATCAAAATTCTGGATTCACCATCTCTTTCGAATATGAAATCTAATATAGTAGAAAATCAAAAAAGGGGATACCAATATCAGTACCCCCAAACTTTTAAATCTTTCCTTATAAGTTACCTTATTCATACACTAACTTGTTAGGTATTTCTTGTCTTTCAAAAATTTGAGGTGTTTACATTCCTCAATCGTCAACCCCACAAACTCGTTGGGAGTGAACCTGATTTCATCGGGATAGTAGTCGAACAAAAATTCTTCTTGTCCATTTTCCATTGTAACCCACACTTGGGGCATCGGGTCGAACAAACTCTTTGGTTGTTCGGTAATTCTTGATGAGATAACTTTCATTTCTTTCTTTATTGGTTTAACTATACAAATATAAAACTATTTTTCTTATATACCAAATTTATTTTTAGTTTTTTTTCGAGAGGAGGTTGACCCCGGCCCTTGGAAATTTTGTTTGGCGGGTTCGGTTACCCGTTAAAAACGGGCCAATCTAATTCCAACGACAGTGGATACAGATTAGAGTATGTTTGAAGGAAGAATTACGTACCCGTTTTTAACCGAGAAGAACTCCTTTACCTTTTTGAAAAACTTGTTCATGTTGTCCCGTTTTTAGTAATACAAATATAATGGATATACAACCATATTCCAAATCTATTCCGCCAATCTAATTGTTGAGCTGTGCTTCTGTCCCACGAGTGTTGGTGGTAAAAAAAACCCCGATGTAAAAACATCAGGGTGTGTACCTATGAAAATCAAAACCTAATCTACTTCGTTCACTTCTACCTCTCGTATCAAATCCCCATTATCCCCAACTGAATAACACTCTTTTATTTTGTACTCATACAAATCTTCGTACTTCTCTTCCTCTTCCCCCAATTCCCCACGAAAGTAAAACATACAACCCGTTTTATCTTCGTTCATTACCATTTCCATAAGACACACAATCCGATTTTTATCTTCTTGGACTTTTGAGAGTAAGGTGGGTATAATCAGTTTATCCACCTTGGTACCAGATAAAGGACAACCCCCTAAGACATAATCCCCCTCTTCATCTTCCAACAAAAAAGTAATTGTTCGGTTGGGTATTTGTGTGGCGGGAGTTTCATTTATACTATCAAGGAAGGACTTTTTCATCCACTCAATGTAAGACAACACTTCTTCTTGGTCTTGTTCTTTGGTTTTCATTTTTAGTTTTTTTGTTTGTACAAATATAATACAAATAAAATCATATTCCAAATTTATTTTTTCCGACTCCGGTCTGACGATTTCAATTTGTTTGGCAAAGTGTAAAGTAAAAACCTACTAATGTGTAAAGTGGGCCAATCTAATTTCCCGTCCGGGCACCAACAAATTCGATTTCCCCAAAATAAAAACCCCCAACCTTTCGGTCAGGGGAAAAATAAAAATGAAAAAACAAACTTTTATATCACAGGTATGACATCAAGTTCCTCTCCTTTTTGTTGATAGAACAAACTTCCACCATCATTCCCCTCATCATCCATAGAGGGAATACAAATTGTTCCATTATCCAACTCAAAACATAGAGGTCGTTTATACCAACCCATTACTTCCATTTCATCATTGGTAAGATAACGGACTGATTTGATAACTCTCCCTTTGAGAACTTTCTCACATTGGTTAACCCAATAGGTTTCAACTTCTTCTTGTGTTTTCATAACTAAAATGTTTGTGGTTTTGACTTTTTACTTTTAATGTTAATGTAATACCGAACATCATCAAAGACCATTAGTAGTAAAGACATAAACGATAGACAAGAAAGGATAAACATTCCGATTTGATTATCAATAGGAATATCCCAAGTGAACGATACCCACGAAGAGTAGATAGTCATTAGGACAAGGACAACGTAAGGAATTAGTTTTTTCATAGTGTTTTAATTTTGTTACACAAATATAATACTATTTCTATCATATTCCAAATTTTTTTT
>Ga0172376_10003463_pt1 | contig 18654 bp, 11 predicted proteins | sample Lak35m_FD_121114 | JGI IMG/M metagenome (GOLD analysis project Ga0172376, IMG submission 121114) | Freshwater microbial communities from Kabuno Bay, South-Kivu, Congo - kab_092012_35m | ecosystem: Environmental > Aquatic > Freshwater > Lake | place: Democratic Republic of the Congo: South-Kivu... | reverse complement strand
GGAAATTCAAAAAAGGAAATTTTATTTAAATTTACAGTTTCCATATATTTTACTTTAGATATTTTAAATAAAAAATCTAGAGTAATTTATATAAAAATGTTCTATATCGTAAAATCAATTAACAAACCAGCTGTTTATGTTAGTGATAGAAAATCATTATCTGAATACTTAAAATTTCATTCATTAAATGAACTACTCGAGCATTCTCAAAATGCGAGAGTTGATGACATTATTATTGATAAAGTTAATTCAGAACCTCCCAAAGGTTTAGAAATGTGGAAATTAAAATTAGATGAAAATATTGATGGTTCTAAATTAATGATAAAAGTCAATCAACCTAAAATAAAAGTTCAAAGAGTTAAATTAACTTTTGAAGAAAAGAAAAAGAAACTTTCAGATGAAATTACAAAACTCCAAGAGAAATTAAGACATAAACAAGATAAGCTTTTTGATTTAGAAAAGAAAAAACCTAAAGATGTTTAAATGCCATTTTACGCATCAATATATATATAAATTTGAACGTAAAATGGTATTAAAAAAATATCATAAAATATTTTTAGGATACTGACCTTATACAATTTTTTAAATATCTAATATATTTCTTAATGTTTTCTTCTTCTTCTTTAGTTTTAACATCATTTAACATTCTTAACATTATCCTTAAATTTCTAGGGGCAATAACCTTACAAAAATAACTACAATTTTCCATATAATTATTATAAGATATTTAATTTTAAATATCTTATATTAGATTTTTACTAGTAATTATCTAAAATTATATATTTAAATGTAAAAATAACGTTATTTTTACTGGTAATAATCAAAAATTAGATATTTTTTAGTAAAAATCTAATATAAGATTTATTACAGTAAAAAATATAATGGTTTGATATAGTTAAATAGTAATATTTATCTAAATTAAAGTATATATGTTTAACCAGAGACCTACGAATTCTAATTATATGTTAGAACCAAATCATATTTATTTTGATTTCAATATGATTAACAACGACACTACTGGGACACTACCTCCTCCTAATTTAGTTTTCACAGAGACACGTAATAATCCTATAGTAAATAATGCAGAAGACTATTACATTTCAGTAGTTAGATTTAATGTAGAGACTCCAACACTTCCTCTAATGATTCCTCAGGTAAATTTAGGACAAGCAGACCCTAATGAATTAATCTACACAGTTAATTTAACATTTGATGTAGGCGGGACAATTGTAGAAAGTCAGACAAATCTTATTTTTATACCTCAGAACCTTTATGAACCAGTTCCTCAACCACCTCTAACAAAACAAGACCTTACCTCAGAATATTATTATACTTATTCTTTCCAACATTTTATTTTAATGGTAAATATTGCACTAAAACAAGCTTATAATGATTTAGATATAGCCGTTTCGGGATTAGGTGGAACATTACCATCTACAAATGCTCCTTATATTGAATTTGACCCTGTAAATTGTGATTATACTTTAAATGGTGATGTTTTAGGATATAACTCAGATTTAACTAATGACCTCTCTATATATATTTATATGAATTCTCCTCTATTTAGTTTATTCAGTGCTTTCGAGACTAAAAATTATGGTTATTCTGGTATTACTGGTGGGAAAAATTTCCAATTAGTTCTTAGAGATATTAATAATGGTTCAAATATTTATACTCCATCTCCTCCTTCTCCTTCGTTTTATCAGTCTTATGGTGAATATCCAACATCTCCTCTTTGGAATCCTGTTTTATCTTTACTTTTCCAAGCTTCTATAATTCCAATTGTTCCAGAACAACAAAGTGCTCCTCTAGTTTTTAACAGTAATGTGTTATTTGGTGCAGGTGGTAATAATAGCGCCATCGGAAATGTTTTAACAGACATTCAAGCATTTTTATCGAAAGGTAATGAGTATAAACCAATCGTGCAATACGTCCCACAGGCTGAATATAGGTTAATTGATTTACAAGGACAGTCCCCAGTTCAATCAATTCAAATCTCTTGTTTTTGGAAAGATAGATTTGGTAATCTTCATCCATTTACATTAGCATCAGGTTGTAATGCATCTATGAAAATATTATTTAGAAAAAAATTATATCCAGAAATTGAAAAAGAATACAAAGATTAAATATCTAGTAATCTATTTTTTTAATTAAGATAATCTAATAAAATATTATCTTAATTATTTTATATAACATATGACAGATTTTCGTAAAGTTTTAGTTCTTGATGACCGTTTAAATGTGAAAGATAATCTTGATTTCGCTGTATTTAAAGGTGCATCATCTAAGGTTAATGCTATTTTTGGCTCTGTAAGTGCATCACAGTCTCAAGTCTCTTTCAATATTCAAGTTCCTTCTGAACTTACAGTTATTGATAGAGAGGTAATTCTTGAAGCTACTTACACTCTTAATATTACTGGCATTCCACAAGCTGGTAAATATTTAATTGACTACGGAAACGGACACGCTCTCGCTCCTTTCCCTTTCCACCAAATGATTTCTACTGCTACTGCTACAATCAATAACAACTCTGTTTCTCTTAACGTCCAAGATGTTCTCGAAGCTATCAACAGATTCCACGACAAACGTCAATTAAACAGATATAACGGAATGACTCCCACCGCTTTTGATACTTATTTAAATTATGCTGATGCTGTTGATACTAACAATAACCCTAATGGTTCTTTTAGTAATGTTGCTGATAATGACCTCTATCCTCGTGGTGCTTTCCCTGTTTCTATTACTGGAAACAACCTAGGTGATGGAACTACTCCCTCTGACATTACTATGGTAGTTCAAGTAAGAGAACCACTCCTCATTTCACCATTTATTTTCTGCGACCCTTCTACTGAAAATCAAGGATTTTATGGTATTCAAAATCTCAACTTTATTTTTAACATTGGTTCTCTCAGTAATGTTCTTCGTGGTGTAAATAACTCTGTCGCTTTACCAGGTAATGCTGGATATTACAATATTTCACTAGCTTCTATTACTTCTAACGACCAATTTAAATTATATTTCAATTTCCTCACTGCCCCTAACTCTGTTCTTTTACCTCCTCGTAATGTTGTTCCATACTACGAACTTCCTCGCTATAAAACAAGTGTTCCCTCTTCAAATCAATCCTTTACTTCTCCAGCACTTAATCAATTTACTATCAACTCTCCCTCAATCCAATTGAATCAAGTGCCTGATAAGCTTATCGTATTCGTAAGAAAACAAACCAAAACAGTAGTTGATTCTAACTCTTACCTTCCTATTAACAATATTTCTATCAACTTCAATAACGTTTCTGGTCTTCTCTCTTCAAGTCAAGCTAACGACCTCTGGAAAATGTCTGTTAAATCGGGTTCCAATCAAAGTTGGCTCGAATTTTCGGGCGTCGCGGTAAAACATACTGGTGCTTACGCTGGTGCCGTCCAAACTGTTCCTACATCAGGCTCAATGTTAATCCTTGATTACGCCAAAGAAATCCCCCTCAACGAAGAATACTACGCTCCTTCATCTTTAGGTCAATTCCAATTACAATTTAACTTATCTGTTTCTAACAATACTGGGGCTCAAATTGATGCAGGCACTTACGAACTCGTCATTATCACTATGAACTCAGGGATGTTTGTCGCAGAAAGAGGAACCGCAGCTACGTATACCGCAGTTCTTACTAAAGCTGATGTCCTTGATGCTTCACAATCTGAAAGTCGTATGTCATATGATGATGCTCGTCGTCTCGTAGGTGGTAATCTTATGAGTTTCGTCAAGAAAGCAGCACCGGTTGGAATGAAAGTAGCCAAAGAACTTCTTAAAAGTTCTAGTGATAAACGCGCTCAAACCGCTGCTAACGTGTTAGGTGCTCTCGGTTTCGGAAAGTCTGGAGGTGGTCCTTCTGGAGGTAGAATGAGTTCTCATTTAATGTAAATATCTAGTAAAAATAAAATATCTAAGATAAATTTTAATAATTTTTATCTTAGTTAATTTATATAACAAATGTCATTATCTAGTAATGTTGTTCCTTTCCAAGAACCACCCAATTGGACTTCTGTATATAACACTACTAATGGTGCTGCAACGGTGAGTGCTAACCAATTAGTAGGAGGTTATGTTTATAATGCTAATGCTGGTGCTGCTGTTGCTCTTACCTTACCTACCGTAGCACAAATTACAACCGCATTAGGTGCTAATGTCCTTCCTCCTGAAGGTTTTCGTGTTGGTTTTACTTGGGGTGTTCCTCTTTTAGTTAATGTAGGTGATGCTAACAATTTAACCTTAACTCCTGGAACTGGTTTAACTATTGTAGGTGCTGCTGCCGTTAATAACACTACAGCTCGTTTTACTTTAGTTTATACAGGTGATACTACAGCTGTTCTTGTGAGGGCTTAAATTTATTACGTAAAAGTATATATTAAATTAATTATTATATAAGATATATTATATAATAATTAATGGCTGGATATCAGAATAGATATGGTGAAGATATTCGTAGTAGGGTAATGAGACAAAATCAAAACTATATTAAACATTATGACGAATTTGGATATTTAAAGATTGAAAAATTGTATGGAAATAATTCAGGTTCTGAACCTTCAACCGCAACTTATGAAGGTGAAACAGAGACCCCAAGAAATATTACACAGAGAGAGGCAGATAAGGAGGCTGAATTTCAAGGTGGATTCCAAGTTAGACGAGGTATCCCTAAAAAAAGCACTCAACGAGAAAGAAATCGTATGATGATAGAAGCAGAAGCACATCGACAAGGATTAAAAGGAGTGGCTAAAGCGGTAAGTAAAGGAGCTGAACTGGCTAAATTTGTTCCAGGACTTTCTACAGGTGCTGAAATTGTTGAAAGTATTGCCAATTTAGGAGATGCTTTATTAGGTGAGGGTAGTTGTGGTTGTGGTGAGGGTAGTTGTGGTTGTGGTGGTGGTAAAGGTTCAAAACGTGCTGATGTTGTAAAAAAAATTATGAAAGAGAGAGGAGTCAGTATGATTGAAGCCTCTAAAATTGTTAAAAATGAAGGACTCTATCAAAGTAGTAAAAAAGAAGGAGGTCGTGGTAGAAGTGGTGGAAATATTTTATTAAAAAGAGCTGAACAAGCATTAAAACGAGCTCAAGAAAAGAAAGCTAAAAAAGCCTTAGAAGAACCTAAACCTGAAGGAGGCCGTGGTAGAAGTGGTGGAAATATTTTATTAAAAAGAGCTGAACAAGCATTAAAACGAGCTGAAGAAAAGAAAGCTAAAAAAGCCTTAGAAGAATCTAAACCTGAAGGAGGTCGTGGTAGAAGTGGTGGAAGAGGAATGAGTGGTGGAAGAGGAATGAGTGGTGGAAGAGGACGAAGTGGTGGAAGAGGACGAAGTGGTGGAAAGAAAAAAGAAGAAATAAAGGAAGAACTAAAGAAAGAATTAGATAAAGCTTTAGAAAGTTCTAATATGGAAGGAGAAGGAAAGAAAAAACGAGGTCGTCCTAAGAAAGTTAAAGTTGAGGAAAATGTCGATGTCAGGATGGATGATATTGAACCTATGGAAGGAGGTAAGAAACGAAGAAGTAAAAAGGATAAAAAAGGAGAATCTGACCCTACAATCGATAAACTTTTAGGAGGTCAATTAATAATGAAGGCAAATAAAGGAAGTTCTATGAGTGGAGGAGCTAAACGAAAAACATCAGAAAAGATGAAAAAACGTGCTGAATTAGTAAAAAAACTTATGAAAGAACGTAATATTTCTCTTGCTGAAGCGTCTAAAGCTATTAAAAATGAAGGTCTAAGTTATTAGAAATCCAAATGCCATTTTACGCATTAATATATATATAAATTGATGCGTAAAATGGCATTTAAAATTTTTATATAATAAATCTCTGGATTTATTATCTAAATATAATTATATATGCCATTACTAAAATCATTAAATCGTGAAGCTATTGATGAAGACGCAAGAGCAAGAACCAAAACTTATTCAAGTGCAGTAAATAAAATTAGGTCAAGGACTGAGGAAACACTTCCTGAAACTTCTAAAGATGTCCTAACCGTTGAAAATTTTGAAGTAAGCTTACAACAATTAATTAATTCTGTTTCTGAATTTATGACAAGTCTTATGAATACTAAAACAAGAATAGAAGAGGGTAAAATTGGTGCTTTCTCTGATACAGTGTTTAAAGATAACGTTGAAAAATTAATGAAACTAAGCACTGCCTACAGTCAAGCTGGTAGAATATTAAGAAAAATATACAGAGCTGGAGAAGGAACCCAGTCAGACATTAATATGTTAAAAGATAGACTGAAAGAAAGTGGAATAAATCTAAATTTAGATAGAATTTCATCAGACCTAGATGATTTAAATACAAGAACCGCACAATATTCAAATATGATTACCGCATTCGACAGAATTAAAAACGGAATTACATCTGGTGAATTCCCTGATGTAGCATTTGACAAATCCCTGACTGGATTAGTTAGAATTGGAGCAACTGAAGCACGTGATATAACAAGAAAAAAATTAGAAGCGAGAGAAAGAGAAGGAGAACTAATCCCCGATGTTTTAAAAATTGTTGGTATCAAAGATGACCCTCTATCATTACAACAAGCAGTTAGAAGTGGAGAACTTGATGCTACACAAGTAGATGATTTAATCAGATTTTATGAAACTAGAAAAATAACACCAGCAGAGTATGGTATTTCGTCAGCAGAAAGACAGAGAGAGATTAATGTAATTAATAGAAAATATAACAGACTTAATGATGCATTAACAAGAGCAGCGAGAGATGCCGGTCTAGTTGTTCCAGTTCCACGCGCAGCACTACCTCCTTTTTATGGAATGCCTGCAGGACGCCCAGGACGCCCAGGAGTTCCTCCTCCAAGAGGAAGAGGTAAGGATGAAGAAGATGAAGAAATGGAAGGTGAAGGGCTTTATGGTGGAAGTCAAACATTAACTGTTCCTCCTGATGTAGAGACACCTCGAAGATTCACACCATTACGATTATATAATCACGAAGGACAAGATATATATGCTCTCAGACGTTATGAGGTATAATTATATTTTCTATTAAATTATAATGTCTAATAATTTAATAGAAACTAGACCTATAGAAACTTATAATAATAAATTAGTTGAAAAAATAAAATTAATAAGTTTCAATAATTTTAAAATATCAATAATAGGAACTGCTTCTCTAAAAAGTCAATTATATAATGCTGATTATGATTTACTTCAAGAAATTGAATATATTAATTTAAAAAAAGCGAAAGAAGAAATAATAAAAAATTTTAGACTAATAATAAGGAGAATAGCTCAAAATCCAAATGTCTATTTTATTAAATTCAAGTTAGGATATAATGAAGAACTATATCAAAAATTAAATACTGTAAAAGAAATTAAAGATTTTTATAAAAATAAAAAAGAGTTTTTAACAAAAGAAGAAATTGAAAAAATAAATAGTATTTCAGAACTAGATGAATTAAAAGAATATACTACAAGTCTATATAGATTAAGATGGAAACCAAAAGAAATTATGGAAGGATATAAAATAGTTAATGGAAAGAAAAAAACAATTGAAGATGCTTTATCTGATGGTTCAGTCATTAAATTAGATATTCTAGCGTTTTTGGATGGTGAATTTGTAGATTTAAATAATGTCTTTGAAATATACGCTGGAGGAAAACCTTTGTCGATTAAAGACTCTAATATATTGACTGGACTTTATGAGGATATTAAGTATTATTATGATGAAAAAAATTATGTTAAAATGTTAAAAAGAATCTTTTCAATTTCAAAACTTAATAAAGATAAAAAAACTATTGAAAAAATAACCGAAATTTTAAATGGAAATATTGGACTGTCATATCAAGTTTATTCAAATTTAGATAATTTAATATCATTAATAGAAAGTTTGACTGAATCAAAACTTAAAAATTTAAGAGATAAAATTAACAGTCATCTTCAGATATTAAAAAATAGGTTAGGTAATATTTACGAATTCAACATACCATTAAGTATATTCAAAGAATTTGATAAAATAGGAAATATTAAAAATTTCAATAGTATGAAATTAAGAACAGAAAAACTACAAAATAAATTGAAAGAAATAACTAATAAAGAAGCTATAAAAGTTATTAAAAAATTTAAATTGAATTACAAAAAATATCTAAAATAAAGTATATATGTCATTAAACTTTATGAAAGTAGGAAGACCTCTCGCCAAAATTAAAGGAGGTAAATATGATGGAAAAATTATATATGTTGATAGTGATGTTAAAACACCACACAATAATGAAGATAATAAAATAGAAGGAATGCCTACATTTACTGAATTAAAATTACCTTCCGATGCTACTTTTCAACCTGTTCCAAATACAAAAAGTGAAAGAGACTGTCATTATATCACAGGAGCATCTGGTTCTGGGAAATCGACTTGGACTAAAAAATTCGTTAAAGAATATTTAAAAACACATAATAACCAGAATCCTGTTTATTTATTTTCAAGAAAAAAAGAAGACGAGAATTTAGATGATGTAAAACCTCAGAGAATTAAAATAGGTGATAATTTAATTCAAGACCCTCTTAAAATGGAAGATTTCAAAAATTCTTTAGTTTTATTCGATGATACTGACATTATTAAACCTAAAATTTTAAGAGATATTGTCGACCATATCAGAGATGAAATTCTTCAAGGTGGTCGTAGTATTGGTGTCAGTTCTGTAATCACTAACCATAACTTTACTGGAAGAGAACTTAAAACCGTTTTAAATGAATGTCATACAATTACTGTCTTCCCTGCTAACTATAATAGAGGAATGAAATATTTATTAGAGGATTATTTAGGATTAGATAAGAAGAATATTAAAAAAATTAGAAATGCTCCATCAAGATGGATAACTGTTTTTAAAAACTTTCCGGTTGTTTTATTGTCCGAAAATGAAATATGGCTTGCCAGAAATGATATGGACTAAAAAGTCCAAATGCCATTTTACGCATCAAAATATATATAAATTTATACGTAAAATGGCATTTAAAATTTTTATATAATAAATCTTTAGATTAATTAAAATTTACTACAATATTATCTGATTTTGTAATACCTCCCATTTTTTTAGGTTTATCATTCTTAATATAATCTTTTTGAGTCTCAACAGTATGACCCATATTATCAGCAGTCTTTTTCATCTCATCTAAATTATCACCAAATTTATTAGTTAAATAAATATGTCTTAACATACTAGAACCAATATTTTTATTAAACACTTTGTTTAAAATTCTAGTAATACTATTTACAACTGATAAAGGTTCTCCTTCAAAATCAACTAAGAAAGGACGAGGTGTCGATTTAGGTTTTCCTGTATATTTATAATATAAATTTAGAATAGGTTTTAATTCCTCATTTATTTTTATGACTTTTTGACCGTATTTTTTAGATGTTTTATAAACATTAAAAATAAAATTTTCGTCATCTATGTAATTTGTGTCATTAGGTAATTTATCATTATACTTCTTCACTTTCATCATTTTCTGATAATCTTGATTTCGTCTAGGTTCTTGATAAACATATAATGAAGAAACAACTAAACTTAATAAATTTCCATACTGATTTTTATTTAATTTAGTTCCTTTCATTACCTTTACTTTTTCTTTTAATTCATTAAAATCCTTAAGGATATCATCCCATTTTTTCCAGTTTTTTTCTTGAGATTCACTCATCTCATTTTTTGGTTTTTGTTTAATCTCATCATTTTTATTTAACATTAATTCGTGATATTTTTTATAGAGTGTCGATTCTTTACAATAAAAACAATCGAGAACAGAAACAATAGAAATAAGATAGCTTCTCTGAGTATTATCTTTTTTATCTTTAATCTTTTCTATAATATTATCTACTTTCTTTAAAAAATTTAAATTTTTAAAAGGTTTGTCGTCATTTAATTTTTCAAGATTTCTAAGATACATTTTAACACTAGTATCAGATAATCCTTTTTCCTTCAATTTTTCCGCGATATTTTCCATATAATTATCTTTAGATATTTTATTTAAAAAATCTAAAGATAAAATAAAATGTTTAAAAAGGTAAATCTTTAATTTTATTATGTGTCATAACTAAGACATCATAATTTTTCTTTTCTCCACCATATAATCCTTCACCGACAGGGACATCGTCTTCTTCGTCTTCTTCGTCTCCTTCATCATCTCCTCTTATAGATTTATTAAGAACAATATTATATATTGTTATAGCTATTTTTTTCATTTTTTTCTTAATATCTTTTATCTTATTTATCTCAGTAGGGAGATTATCTTCTAATAGTGTGAGTCCTAATTCTTTATAGTATTTATCTATTGTTTTGGAAGCGTAATAATTTATTGCAACTTTAGTATCTTTATCATTTTCGTAATCACTATCTACCATATATTGTTCTTGTAATTCATTTTTAAATTCATATGATAAATAGTCATCAGCGTAATTTACAATTAAATTCAGTTCTAAGTCATTAAAAACATCAATATTAAAATCTTCACATACATTATAAATAATATATATTAATCTATATACTGAAACATCAAAATCATCATCAGATTCAGGATTTACTTTTCTGTCGATTTCTCTTTTTAACACTTTTTTTATTTTATCATCTCTTGATTTTCCTGTTGGTTGATAAATTATTTTAGCACCTCCTGAAAACCCATCACCTTCCATTTCTTCACCATCATCGTCATCTGATGTCTTGTGTGGTTCAATCCTTATAATTTCTGTTCTAATAACATTCATAATTTTTTTCATCTTATTAAAAACTTCACGCACTTCATCAATGTTTAGAAACTCCTCTATTTCATTATCAACTGACGTGGCAGGAGGAATATTCAGTTCTTTATGGAATACCATTAAAGTAAGTAAAATATGCATTTCACCATCTCCCTCAATCTCACTAATTATTTCATCTCTTTTATCTTTGTTTACTATGTAATTTAAAATTTTTGGGTCTAAATAATCTTCAACATAACCAACAAGTAACCTAATTTGGTCATAACTATTAAAATCTAAACCGAATTTTTCAATGGTAGAATACACAATATAACACATACCAACAATAATATCACTTAATCTATGTGGTGATTCAAAACCACCCGCATCCCAAAAAATCGTATGTCTATCACGATTGTTTGCTTCATCTGCATTAACAAAAGGATTAATTTCTGTTTCAACGTATTTTTTTATATATTGTTTAATTCTATTTTCTGTTCCTATTGGTTGAGGTGGATAACTTATTATTTTAGCACCTCCTGAAAACCCATCACCTTCCATTTCTTCATCTTCTTTTATCATATTACTATTATCAAAAAGTATGCCATTTATTAAATAAACCAAAATTTTTTTAAGTCTTTTATATATAATCCTATCATTTTCGGGTAAATTGTCAACGTTTGATGCAAGACCACTAGATAAATCATCTACATCATATTCCACTCCTAATTCTGAATGATATTTTCCCATAGTATTAGAAACTAAATCATCTATTGTTTCTGGTAGTGTATCATCTTTTTCATAATTTAAACTTTCTTCTATATAGTCTCTTATAATTTCTCTTTCATCTTCAGGGATAAAACTTTCTACCACATCTGCTAGATATGGATAATTGCTCTCATTATTGAAATCTTTATTATAATCAACAAACATACTATAAACCAGATATACTAGACTTACTAAATATCTGGTATGGTCAGCAATAGTATTTAATACAGAGGGTGAGTCTTCAATTTTTCGCATTCTATATTTTATATCTTTCCTATCCTTTTGTGAAGGTGAACCTGTTGGATGATAAATTATTTTAGCACCTCCTTCAGGTTTTACTCTTTCTATATATTTTATATAGTCGTCTTCACATATTTTTCGTGGTTCTCTCATAGGTGTATATTTTATCTTAGAAATTTTATCACCTAAAGAAGAATATGACTCCATTAAATAATAATATAATTTTTTTGATTCTCCTTTATAATAATTTCTTGATATCAACATAATATTAAAAATAAAATAAAATATATTATCAGATTTTGGGTCTTTTTTACTGTTAAATGACTTTTTACTTTCTCCGACATATTTTTTCGCGTCTTCTTCTAGTACTTTATTATAAATAAAGTAATATGACTTACTAGGAGCAGATAAATACGGTGAAGCTCTAAGAACATTATCATATGATGAGAAAGCACCTAGGGAATTTTTATAATCCTCTTCAACTTTGGTCTGTTTATGATAACCAGAAGTCAAATCATCAAAGTGTCCTTTGAAATATTCTAGATTACTTTCTGTAATAACATTTTTTTTTGAATACTCATACACAAAACTTAGGCCACTATTAAAATAAAAATTCAATGTATTAAATGACGTCACGGAACCTAGAGAAAGAACATCAAGATTACTCCAAACTTTGTCATCCATTTCATTTTCAGTCTCTAAAAATTTTTTTATATTATCAGGATTAATCTGTTTAAATATTTCACCACCACCACCACCAGAACACAAATATGCAATATATATATGATATTTTTTCGTGTCAACTGTGGAGAAAATTTCACCTACTAAATCTTTCGGGTTATCAATAGACCACTGTGATATTGTTGTAATTTCAAGAATATTATTCTTGAGATTGGCTACATAACATCCACAACTTGTAAAGTCGATGTCCCAACTTACACCACATAAATATCTAGGTAATGTTCCACCACTATAATTTTTTAGATTGTTAAGTCTAGATTTCATAATATTATAATATTTTTCCATTTCTTTATCTTTCCATTTGTTTCTTCTGAATTTTTTATTATTACAACATATAAATAAATAGTTCTTACCTTCTTCACGATATATTTTTTTTATAGTTTCTATTTCGTCTTTTTCTGTTACCTTATCAACTATATTTAAACACTTATATTTTCCTTCTATATTTACATTATTGTTATAAAAAGCAATTAAAATATCATCACTTGGATTTTTTTTCATCATATCTTCAACTTTGTCTTTATACTTTTCTCTAAATTTATCTTTTTCTGTTCTTGTCACGACACTAACATCTATCGAGCGTGTTGATTGTATTGATTCTTTTATTTTTAGTCCTTTTAACTCTTTAAAATAATTTATATTTTCCTCACTATTTAATATTTCTTTTAAGTTAGAGATAAAATTTGTCTCCACATCTTTATCCCAATATCTTGTTGAATCTATTAAAATATTAGTTACATCTCTAATTACTTTACTAACGGTGTCTTCATCTTTTTTCCCTGACCTACTCATAACAATAGAGTTAATTAGACCATATAAATCGTTCTTGTTTTCTTCTTGATTAATTTTATTCCTTAAAAAACCCATAAATTTTAACTTTTCTTTTACATTTTGTCTATCAACAGAAAAATTTACGACCCATTCTGTTCCTCTATTATATTCATCTACTATAATCCTTGCTAGATTTACTAAAAATGATACTTCTAACTGTAAATTAAATTCTGATTCATAACCTGAGTTATTTGACATAAGTTCTGAGAACCTAGAACAATAATATCTAAAAAAATGGATTACGAGATCAGGTTCAACCTCATCATCATCACTAACAGTTAATACTGACCAAGCGACAGGATTATCAAGTGGAAATGTTCTTGCATCACTGTCATAATAGTCTGCTTTTACATATTCATTAAAAGTATTATACGGTTTTTCTCTAAATTTTTCTTTTAATATTTTCTTATAATCAGGTCTTAATGTTCCTTTATCTTTTATAAAGTCTAAATAATGAGGTTGTTTACTTGGGTCTTTTAAAAATCTATCAATAATGTCGAACGCTATATATCTTCCCAATCTTTCACCATTAGGTAATTTCATCCCAAAACATTCTCTCGTAATAAATTCGACTATTTCATCATCAGACATACGGGTTCCAGAATCAATTTCAAGGAAATCAACATAAAAATCTATATCCTTACCGAATGTGTCACTTTTAAAATTTCTTATTACTCTTTCCTCTCTATCAAGTCTAGTATCTGTTCTTTCTTTATGTAAAATATATTTTACAAATTCCCTTATAATACTACACACCGAAATAATAAATTTTCTTTTTGATTCTCTTCCATCATCTTTATATAATTTTTCTCTTATTTTTCTAGCGAATAATATGAATAAGTCTTGCTGTAGTTCAATTTCTTCTTTTGTGCTAGTTGATAGAGGATTTACTGTTAAATTATAATTCTCAATTTCTCTTAAATCAAATGTTAATAATGACGGGTCTCCTGCTCCTGAAAATGCTGGAAGTTGTGAAGTATCAGATAAACTAGGTGGTTCAATTATATCTGATTCAATAAATCCAGTGTCTAAACCTCTATCTGCTCGTCGTGTTTGTCCTCTTTCTAATTCTGTTCTTATTCTTTCTGCTTCTTCTTCTGTTCCTGTATGTGTAAATTGTCCTATTGTTGGGTTGAAGTATTGGCCTAATTCATCAGGAATATGTCGAGTTTCAATTGGTTTATCTGCGTCTCTAGCTCTGGCATATTCGTCGCCGTTTCCTTTACCTCTTAATTTAGAAACAACCGCACCTACATCGGTTAGTGCTCTGGCTGTTCCTTTAAATGCTTGTGGAAGTTCTTCGGCTAGTTGTGTCATATCTTGGTAGATAAATTCTCTAGCTTTTTCAGTTAATAAACCATTCGTTTTTAGAATATCAACTAAAAACATCTGACAGTTCGTGGTAAAAGCATCATATAAAAAAAATCTATCAACTCCTACACTAGCTATTGTGTTATCTAACATATTTTTTAAAGAAAAATTAGGAGGAATAGGTCTGTCTAGACTCATCATTTCTGTAAGTTCTGATGTTTCATAAACTGTAGTAATAAAAGGAGCCTCATTTTTTTCTACAATAATATTTTTTTCTCCTTGACTAGTCATAACAGTAGCAATTAAAGAAAGATGATAAAATTTATCATATCCGTATTTTTTCTTTAGTTCGTCAATTTTACCAAAAGATAAAGCACTCATAAGTGTGTTAAGCATTCCACCTAATGGTGTTCTATAAATTTGAATTCTAATAACATTATCATTACCAAATTTGGATAAGGTATTTTCTGAGGTATTATTCCACCATTTTGACGGGGTAAAAATCCGTTTTAATCCTTTGGCAGGAAGAGAAACAGCACGAGACACACCTTTAGAGACACTAGTTCCAAATCTTCTGAGAGTATCAAAAAATCCAGCTCCTTCTAAAACTTCTTTGTTTCCTTCAATTAGTTCCATAAGTTCTTTTTTATTTAGTTTCCCTACTCCTCTAATTTTATGTTGTCTTAAAAGTTTTCTAAGTTCTTTAATTGGGATTGATTCTATTGACATATAATAATATTTAGATTTAAAATCCATAGAATTTTTATATAAAATTTTAAATGCCATTTTACGCATCATATATATATAAATTTATGCGTAAAATGGCATTTGGTTTATACGACATCAACGTATTCACTCACTATTTCATCATAATCCATACCAGTCTCTTTCTTCATTTTTTCCATTATTTTTTTATATTCATTTAAATTTATATTATTCTCTTCATTATTTAAAATTCTAAAAACACAATGACGTCCACAGGTAGATACCTCAGGACTTTCTCTCTGAAATTTTTTATTATTCCATTTAGTTGATTTACCTTTTAAAAGATTTGATAAATAAGGCGTCGTTTGGTCTAATTCTTTTCTAATTCCAAGACTTATCCAATTTAAAGGGTCATCTATCTTATTTCCATAACTATCAAAATATTCATACAAATTATTATATTTAAGAACAGCCACCCAATGTCCTTTATTTGGTGAGTCTTGATATAAGATAATAGCATAAGTTTTATCGTTTGGTAAAAGTTCATCTATTGAGTTAAATTTAGATAATTCAGGATAAGTTATTATAGGTGTTTTAGGTAGATAATGTTTTAATTCACTATCGTCCATAGGAGAACTTATAATTTCATCTAATTCGTCTCTTAAATCCATATATAATACTATATAAAAATTAATTTTAGTAAATTTAATTTTTATAAGTCTTTAATTTTAGTTTCATCATCTATTTCGTTATCATCATCAATAAAATCAATTTCATCATTATTAATTTTTTGAGATTGTCTATATTTGATTAAATCTAGATGAATATTTAAATTATCAAAATTATAGTTATAAGTCATAAATCTTACTTTATCTTTTGAAATTCTTTCACTAGTTAAACAATCACCGATAAGACCTCTTAAAATAGTTCCAAAACCTTTATAAACTTCGGCAGGATATTCAAAGCCTAATTTTTTCTTTGATGTTCTGACGATTGATTTATATTCTTTTTCTAATTCTATAAAATTATATTTTTTAACATCTGAAAAGTCATCTTTATAAATATTATTGATATTAATATTTAGAATATCCATCAATTTATTTAAATATAAAATTCTGGCTTCTGTTCCTTTCATTTTATTACTAATAAATTCTTTAGATTTTTCTATTTTATTAATAAAATCATTTTTATCTCCAAAGAATAATTTAGAGATAATAAAATGTTCTTTTAATTTATAATCGTTCGTGAAAAAGTCAGAATAATTTATAAGTTTATCTTTAGGAATATTTAATAAACTATTGATTTTAGAAATATATTCAGGAACATTCTTTTTATTAATATCATCTTCGAAATCCTTTTCAATATTTTCTTTAACTTTTTCTCTCATTTCTTTGAAAATAACTTTATTTTTCTTTCCTAAAAATCCTTTAAAATCAAATCCTCTCTCTCTCAATAAATTATTTAAATGAATAAATTTAGAGGTTTTATAGCAATCTAATTTATACTCTAATTTTTTTAATAATTCGTAATAAATATCCGCATTAAGTTCTTCTACTGATTTATATTCAGTTTTATAAATTTTAATACTATTAAGGATATCTTCTTCCGTTTCTTCAATATTATTATAAACTGGATAAAATGAGCGATTATTCGTATAACAAATATGAACTTCAATAGGATTTCTGCATCTGGCAATTTGTTGAATCATTTGAGGAGGAGTGATAGTATGACCTTTAAACCAAGCATATACTTTTCTTTTCATAGTTGAATCTTGACCGTAAATAATAATAGGACTAAATCCTAATTTATCCTCACTATCTAAACTCTTGAAATTTGTAGAATTTCCTTCTTCTTGTTCTTCATCAACAATTTCATTTTTCTTATTTCTTCCGATAATTTTATAAAAATCTATTTCAGTATTTAAACTTTCGATAATTGTCGCACTATCACTCGCAAGGATAAATTTATCTTCTTTTTTAAGATTTTCAATAAATAAATTTTCATCATTATATAAATAATAAGGAACTCCTTCAAAATATTTATTTTCATTAACTATAAATTTAAATTTGGTGATGCTTTCTAAAAAATTATAACTAATAACTGATATATCTGCATCGACTCCGATAAATAATTTAGAGTTATAAATCATATTTTTAATAATATTAAAAACTATTCTTCTATTGTTTTTTATAAAGGTTGAAGAATTTAAAATATATTCTACGACGCTATTGAATTCGTCGATAAAAATAACATATTCAGAAAAATCAAAATTTCCGATTTTTAATAAACTATCCGCGCATATAATTATATTATCTCCATAATCAAATTCGTCATCAAGATAAAATTTAGAATCAATATCTAATTTTTTAAGGTTTTCTTGTTGTTCTTTTCCTAATAATCTTCTAGAAACTAAAGAAATAAATTTATTTTTAGTTTCTTTGATATAATGATTGAAAGAGGTCGTTTTTCCGGTTCCAGTATCAGATTTTATTAATATTTTATTATTAGAATCAATTGATTGAATAAAGTCATATCCTAATTTTTTCTTATTAATGTATAAGGTATCCTCAGGATAATTTAATTTTTCAACTGGCTTGAAAAATCCCAGAGGTTTTACTTTAGAATAAGAAAATAATAAAGAAATATCTATTTTATCAGATTTAAGATTTCTAAATATTTCATAATTTTTGGATTGGTTATAACTATTAGATTTTTTAGACCATTCATCCCAGACATTTATTAATTCTTCTTTATTATTAAAAATATTATTATCAACTATTTTTTTAATGCAAGTGGTTATAACTAACCATTTATGATAATCATCATAAAATTTACTTTCTAATTTATCTAAAATATAAGATAAAGTATTTTTATCAAAAACATATAATAAATTATCTATAATAGTATTTGAATCTTTTGAATATTCTTCAGATTTATCCATATTTTTTAATAAATATTTAATAAGAAAATTAGGCATCTCTTCTATTTGTAAATTATTTAATTTAATATATTCATATCCTTCAATTTTTGAAGGAGGACACATAATAAATCCTCCAGTGCTTATAATATCATATGATAATGGTTTAAAATGTTTAGTTGTTTTAAAATATTCGTTGTATTTAAAATAAAAATGATATCCGTTAGTTGGTGTTCTAACCGAATAAGTTAATTTAATAAGTCTTTCAAAAATATCATTACCTAAAGCTTCAGTAATAGGATGAACTTTTAAATTATTATGAAAATCAATATCTAGAACGATAATATTAGAATCTTTTCCAGTTAAAAGTCCTTTATTTTGTTTTGAATTACTTAGAAGAACTGATTTTTTAAGATTCTGCCATCCTT
>Ga0172376_10003460_pt1 | contig 18656 bp, 10 predicted proteins | sample Lak35m_FD_121114 | JGI IMG/M metagenome (GOLD analysis project Ga0172376, IMG submission 121114) | Freshwater microbial communities from Kabuno Bay, South-Kivu, Congo - kab_092012_35m | ecosystem: Environmental > Aquatic > Freshwater > Lake | place: Democratic Republic of the Congo: South-Kivu... | reverse complement strand
GTTGGTGAGCCGCAACACCTCCGAGCGAACCCACAGGTCGACCAGTCGGTCGCGGGCCACCGGAGTGCGATGAGTGTGCTCGTCCTCCCAGATGCGCAGGGCCTCGGCGATGGCGCCCGAGCCGCGCGCCGGGGGAGCGCCGCCACCTCCGCCGATGGTGGTGCGCTCGTTGGCCAGCGTGGTCATCGACACGCGCCAGCCGGCGCCCACCGGTCCGATGCGGTCGTGGTCGGGGACGCGCACCTCGGTCAGGTACACCTCGTTGAACTCGGCCTCACCGGTCATCTGCCGCAGCGGTCGCACCTCGACACCGGGCGCGTGCATGTCGAGCGCGAAGTACGTGAGCCCGGCGTGCTTCGGTGCTGTCGGATCGGTCCGAGCCACCAGCATGCCCCGGTCGGCGAGGTGGGCCAGCGTGTTCCACACCTTCTGTCCGGTGATGACCCACTCGTCGCCGTCGCGTACCGCCCGACAGGCCAGACCGGCCAGATCGGATCCCGAACCGGGCTCCGAGAACAACTGACACCAGGCGTCCTCCACCGTGAAGATGCGGCGCAGCAGGGTGGCGCACTGTTCGTCGGTGCCATGGGTGGCGATGGTGGGGCCGGCCATGGTGAGTCCGAAGAACGACTCCACCCCGGGCGAGCGGGCGCCGGTCTCGCGCAGACGGGCATCGATGGCGCGCTGGTAGGAGGGCGCCAGACCGAGTCCACCCCGACCCTCGGGGAAGTGCACCCACGCGAGACCGAGTTCGTACTGGCGACCGCGGAGTTCCTGTGGCGGGGTGGTGGCGGGATCCAACTCGGCCAGAAGGGTGTCGAGTCGCTCGGAGACGAGGTCGGTCTCGGTGATCATGGCCGCACTGTAGGGGTCTCCGGGCGAACCGGTAGTGTCGTCGCCGGCCGGGCGCCGGGTCCGGATCGTCCGAGTGACGGACACAGGAGAGGTTCGAGATGGACGCAGTGCGGTTCGACGACATCGATGCGATCAATGCCCTGGCCAGCGAGGAGTTCGGTGACTGGGGGCCGTCCATCGTCGTGTCCCAGGAGATGATCAACGACTTCGCCGAACTGACCGGTGACCGTCAGTGGATCCACATCGACGTCGAGCGCGCCCTCAAGGAGAGTCCGTTCGGTGGCCCCGTGGCCCACGGCTTCCTGACGCTGAGCCTCATGCCCCGTCTCGCCACCTCGGCCCTGAAGCTGGAGGGTCAGGGGAGCGCGGTCAACTACGGCGCCGAGGGACTCCGTTTCCTGTCGCCGGTTCCGGCCGGTGCCACGGTGCGGGCGCGGTCGCGGATCGTGCGGGCCGAGGCCAAGCCCAAGGGCACGCTGGTCACCACCGAGGCCGAGATCGCCGCCGAGGGTTCGAGCCGTCCGGCACTGCTCTACCGCATGCAGGTGCTCTACACGCCGCCGGCGGGCTGATCCTCGTCCTCGCCGCGCAGCGCGCTGATCACGATCCACGCGCCCAGCACGGCGATGGTGACGACGCCGAGCACGTTCACCGCACTCATGATCCCGGGCCACGTGTAGTTCGGGTACTTCCCGCGCCATTCGCGCAGCACCGAGTAGGCGCCGGCCAGAGACAGTGAGGCTGGGGCGAGCAGCGCGAAGATCCTCGTGAACCGTCCGGTGCGCAGGACGACACCCGCGGCCAGCCCGATGGGAACGGCGGCCACTTGCCACTCGGGGAGGATCATGGCGGCCAGCACCGCGGCGAGGAGACCGCCGACCACGGTGGTGCGCCAGCCCGTGCCCGGCACTCGGGCGCGCAGACCGGCGAGATCGAATCGGTCGGCGGGCACGGTCACCGGGTTCGTCGCGTCGATATCCGCACCGAGCTCCGCGTCGACGAGTCCGGTGTCATTCGCGTCGGAGTTCGTCGTGGCACTCGTCCGGCGACGACGGAACCACGGGAGCAACACCAGCGCCAGGCACAGCAACGTGCCGACGATGGAGACGGCGATACCGATCCACACCACGCGTTGTGGCGTCCACGTCAGTACCACGCGCACGGTGCCGGTCGATGCGTCGAGGCGCCAGCCGTTGGCGAAACCTTCGATCAGTGTGGGTGCGCCGAGCGTTCCCAGTTCGGGGCTGTGGGCGCTCCAGCCCGTGCTGTAGCTCTGGCCGAGCACGAGCCACGACGGATCGGTGAGGTCGTCGATCTCCAGTTCGATGCGGTCGGGTCGCTCGGCGACCACCCTGATCGATGCGCCGGTGGGGGCGACGTCGGACCGGTAGCCGCGTTGGTCGACGGAGGTGGCATCGGGGGCTACGCCCACGGGGATGGCCGCGCCGCCGACTGCGCTGCCCAGCACGAGCCGATCGACGGCCAGGCCGGTGCGCCGGGCATCGGTGGTCTCGATCGACACCGAGCCGGCGGCGATGGTGGTGGCGGCACACGACAGCAACTGCAGGGGATCACCGGCGCGCACGGCCGCAGTGCGGCCCACCGCTCGCACCGGGAGCACCGATCCGTCGACGCGCACCAGATCGTCACGACATCCCGAGTCGATGGTGGTGGGCAGCGGCGCCAGACGCTCGGGAAGACCGTCGATGGCGGCGATGGCCACGGGTACGACGTCGGGCGCGCCGCCGAACCACGGGACCGAGGTGCGGGGGTGCACGCCGTCGACGGTGACGCGCCACGAGGCGGCATCGGTTCCCGGGGTGATGGGGATGTCGATGGTCGCCGTTGCTCCCGCAGGACCGTCGGTCTGGTCGGGTACGGCCGCCGTGCCCACGACGCGCCCGTCGGCGATCACGGTGAATCCCGCCGGGATCGAATGTCGACCGTCGGTGGCGTACGTGACTCGCACGGCGCCGGTGCGACCGGCGCGGGGCGAGTCGATCTGCACCCATGGCGCTGCGGTGTCGGTCGTCGACGGTGTCCACCACGTGCCGGGGTCACCGTCGAACGCTGCTCGTCCGCGGTCGACCACGTCGGTCGGCAACCATGACGACGCGGTGACGACCACCGGATCGGTCACGCCGAGCAGCGCGCGCAGGGTCGCATCGGTGGCCTGCGGATCGATGCGCACCGTGCCCACGGCCGACCAGGCTCGGGTGGAGGGGAGCACCACGGTCCGACGCATCGTCCGCTCTGGCTCGACGGCGAACGGATTGGCCGGATCGATGCGGTTGCGGCTGATCATGACCAGCGTGCGGTGGGCGAGCTCGTCGGTGCCGACGAGGCCGAGCAGGGTGGTCGGGAGTCGCAGCGACTCGGTGACGCGCACGTCGCCGATGGCGATCTCGGAGAAGCCGACACCGGAGAAGTCCCGGTACGAGGGGACGCGTCCGACGTTGGTGGCCAGCACCTCGACGGCCACCCGATCGGCTGTGGTGGAGGGGAACTCCAAGGTGACGCCCTGGGGGGCGAGAGGGTCGGGACCGAGGTCGGTGTCGAACGAGCGGTTGCCCACGGTGACCCGTACCCGAGTGATCCACCGGTTCCCGTCGGTCGGTTGGCGCAGCACGATCCGGTCGACGGTGGCGGGAGTGTCGAGATCGGCGACGATGCGATCGCCGACCACGTCGTCGAAGGCGCCGACGCGCCATGCCGTGGTGGGGTCGCCATCGAAGGCGAGGAACGGTCGCTCGCCGGGGGAGAAGCTCACCGAGTTCCCGTAGGCGGTGGCGGAGATGCGGGCGCCGGTCTGGACGGCCACGGTCTGGTCATCGGTGGTCTGACCGACGAACACGTCGAGGCGGTTGTCGGCAGGATCGAAACGCAGTGTCGACTCGTCGGCCCGTTCGACCGCACCGCGGTTCTCGCGGATCGTGCCCCACCGCAGGCCCTGCTTGGCATTGGTGTCGGTCAGGACGAGTACCGCCCCGTCGTCGACGATGGAGCGCAGGGCTGCCGGGTCGGCGGCGAACGATGCGGCGAAGAAGATGGCCTGACGGGGATCGAGCAGCCCTTGTGCGGCGAGGTCGACGAGACCCTCGGCGTCACCGGCCATCACCATCGGCTCGGCGCGACGGACCGTGCGGATGATCGGCAGCGCGTCGGACACGGCGAACAGCGCCACCGGCGCCGACGCCGGCTGGTTCGGGGGCTGGGACAGCCCGATGGTGTCGAGCAGCGGACCACTGGCCCGTTCGTTGTAACCGAGGGGCCCGAACAGCAGCGGCGGCGCCAGACCGGGGGCCCGCAGCAGTGAGTTCCACATGCGGAACGGTCGCGGGGTGTTGAACCGCTCCCACTCGAGGTCGTTGCGCAACAGCACGTCGCCCACACCCAACAGGCGAGCGATCGGGGCCAACGCGGTGCTCTCGGCCGTGCCCTCCAAGTAGCGGCGGTCGAGGGCCAGCAACAGCGCAGCGGACTGCGGCGTGCCGCTGGGGATGAGTTCACGGGCCAGTGAAGGTCGGTCGATCAAGCCCGGCAGGGCATCGTCGACGGTGTTGCCCCACCGGTAGGCGGCGAAGTCGGTGCCGGGCAGCTCGAGCACGCGCGTGTCGGTGCCGGCGGCATCGACCGCAGCGGCCGCCTCCAGCCAATAGCCCGGGATGTCCTCGGGCCGGGCCAGTCGGTCGGCCGCGATGGTGCCGTCCCACAGGGGCAGCAGGTTGGCGGCCACCACCAGCACGGCGGCGATGGAGACGACGGCGGCCACCGGACGGGGCGAGCGCCGGGTGCGGGCCAACGCGGCGGTGACGAGGTCGGTGATCCCGGCGGCCAGCGCGCCGAGTCCGACGGCCAGTCCCAGCACCAGCAACGGGATGGCCCGCGGCGTCGAGCGCAGGGCCAGTCCGGTCTCGGTGCCCATCACCGCAGTGAACACCCGACCCAGAGCCGAGGGCGCGTCGAAGGGATGGGCGCCGACGGCCACGAGCGTGCCCACCACCACCAACGCGGCGAAGAAGAGCCGGTGCCGGAACCGGAACAGCACCAGTCCCGCCAGCGACACGATGGGCAGCGCGAAGCTCAGGGCGATGACCCACGGTCGCTCGGTGTAGGTGACCGAGGGCTGGACCCACGCCCCCAACTGGTCGCCGCCGTAGAAGTACCAGTGACCGAGCGCCCGAAGCACCTCGGGCGCGGCCGAGGAGTTGGCCACCGTCTCGTAGGTCTCGGTGTAGCGAAGAATAGGGAGTCCGAACGCACCCTGGTTGCGCAGTCCGGCCATCCACCACGCGCCCGTGAGCAACGACAGCACACCGATGCGCATCGCGGCACCGAGCGAGCGGGTGATCCTCGTGCGCACCACTTCGTCGGCGGTGCCCGCCTGCCGGGGGAGCACGACCGCGTAGACGAGCCACAACAGCGGACCGAGGCCGATCAGAATGACGGAGGTGGCATTGATCCCGCCGACGGTGCCGAGCACGAGCGCGAACAGGGCGGGCGCCAGCCACGTGCGTTGGCGACGGGCGAGGATGGTGAGTCCCAGCAGCCATGGGAGACCGGACCACGGCAGCAACATCACCGACATGCGCTCGCTGTACTGGAGCACGTAGGGCGAGAGCATGTAGGCGAAGGCGGCCACGACGGCGATGCGGCCCGATACGAACCGGCGACACAGCCACCACGTGCCGGTACCGGCGGCGAACAGCAGGGCCTCCAACCACAGGCGTTGCGCGGCCCACATGGGCACACCGAGGCGATCGAGGACCCAGAACCACGGACCCATCGGCCACAGGTACCCGATGTTCTGATGGGTCACGCCCCCGGCCCCGATGGCGGGGGACCACAGCCACGCCACCTTCGACAACCACTGCGAGGGATCGATGGTGAGGTAGGCCTTGGTGTCGCCACCCACCCGACCGGGATTGGTGAGGAGCAGCGGCACCCACGCCGTCACTGCCAGCGTCACCAGCGCCACTCGGTCGCCGATCGACAGCGACGAGCGGCGCTTCGAGGTCATGGTCGCCCATTGTGGTCCACGCCCGGGTGTCGACGGTGGCGCTCGGGCGGTCAGGAACGAACGTACGGAGGGTCGGGAACGAATAGGGTCGCCCGGTGTCCTCCATGGTGCGGTCGACGCGCAGCCACATCGTCGGCCTCGACGGTCTGCGAGCGTTGGCTGCGTTCGCCGTGGTGGTGCACCACGTCGCCTACGACACCGGAGCCAGCTTCCGCGGTCGATTCGGCATCGTCTACGAACAGCTGGACATCGGCGTCGCCGTGTTCTTCGTGTTGTCGGGGTTCCTGCTCGGCGGTCCGTTCGTTCGCCGACTCCTTGACGACCGTCCCATCGATGGCATCGGCTCGTTCTGGTGGCGTCGCGCCGTGCGCATCTACCCGGCCTACTGGGTCGTCCTCACCGTCATGGTCCTGTTCCTCGGCACCTCGATCGATTCGTGGCGCGACGGGATCCTGCTCTACGGGTTGGCGCAGATCTACGACCCGTCGACCTTCTACTCCGGCATGGTGCAGGTATGGACGTTGTGTGTGGAGATCTCGTTCTACGCGGTTCTCCCGTTGCTCACTCTCGGACTGGCCTGGTCGTTCCGGCGGCTGGGAGTGGTGCGGCGCGAACGAGCGCTGCTCGTCGCCTGTGCCGTCGGTTACGCGCTGTCGACGATCTGGCGTCTGTCGATGTACCTGTTCCCGCCACCGTGGTCGCGGTTGGCGCTCTACTGGCTGCCCGGCCAGTTCGACCTCTTCGCCCTCGGCATCGCTCTCGTCGTGCTGCGGGAGTGGGCCGGTCGTGACGGCGCGGTCGGCGCACGGGTGGAGCGTTGGGTGCGACGACCGGGGTGGTGGTTGGCGGCGGCCGTGGCCGTGTTCACCGCCACCTGCGTGGTCGGTCTGCGTCGACCGGCGGTGAAGCTCGAGGTGCCCATGCCCTTCGGTGACGGCCGTGAGTTCGCCCGCCAGCTCGCCTTCGGTCTGTTCGCTGCGCTCCTGCTGGCACCGTTCGCTCTGCGGCGGTCGGCGTTGCGCGGTCCCGCCTCCGTGTTCGGTTGGCGACCGATGGTGGTGCTCGGGGTGCTGTCCTACGGCGTCTACCTGTGGCACAAGGCCCTCATCGTCGAGGTGCAGTCGTGGTTCGGACTGGCGCAGTTCGACGGTGGGTTCCTGCGCGTCCTCGTCGTGGTGGCCGCGCTGGCCACTGCGCTGGCCTGGCTCACGTGGCATGCCGTCGAGCGACCGTCGTTGCGACTGGCCCGACGGGGATCGTTGCGGGTGGCTCCGGCGATCGACGCGCCCGGGGCGGACGGGGCCACCGAGGGAGCTGACGGTCAGCCCGGACAGCCGCCCTTGGGATCGTCGTAGCGGGCGTCGGTGCGCCATGTTCCGTCCTGCCATCCTCGAACCGCCCGGTCGGACCACTTCAGGATGGTCGTTTCCTCGTTGATGGCGCCGGCCAGTCGGGCGGCCCCGGTGGGGCACAGGTGCCAGGAATCCGGCTTGCGCAGCAGGACGGTTCGTCCACCGTCGTCGACGTAGGAGCGGGCGAAGGTGCCGTCCGGCGCTCGTAGGGCATCGTCGAGGTCGACGTAGTCGACGTCATCCGACGCGAGGTCGGGCACACGCTCGAGGGCCGGGTTGACCGACATCGTGGCGAACTTCCCTCCCGGCAGCATCGACACCCAGAGCACGCGCGCGCCCTTGGCCGTGAGCACACCGGTGGCCTCGGCCACCAGCCGGGCGTAGCCCTCGGGGCCGTTGGCGGCGTAGTAGTCGTAGTCCCATCCGCCCATCGACGCGATGACGAGCGTGGGGTCGAACTCGGCGATGGCCCGGGTCCATGTCTCACGCCACTTCGACGAGGCGAGGGTGAGACCGAATCCCGGGAAGGCGATGCTCTGGTAGCGCTGCGATCCGCTCGACAGGTAGGCGGCGCCGAGGGCGGGCGCCAGATCGAACGCTCCCGAATCGCCGACCAGCATCACCCGTCGGCCGATCGGGTTGGCCTTGGTCGGATCGACCGGGTTCGACGATTCCTGGACCTCACCCGGTCGGAAGTCGTCGATGCGGACGTTGCCGTAGGCCACGGTGCTGCGGGGTGGGTCGAGGGTGACGGAGACAGCCACCGCAGCCACGATCACCGCACCCGCCAGTGCGGCGGAGAGGGCGGCGCGACCGCTCTTGATCATGGTGCCGCGTCGGATGGGTTGTTCGAGGAGGAAGTACGACAGCAGTGCGATGGCGGTGGTGACGAGCATGCGGACCACGAACAGCGGCGCGGTGGAGAGGCCGGTGCGTTCGGGGGACAGCACGAGGAAGATGGGCCAGTGGTAGAGGTAGAGGCCGTAGGAGATCAGGCCAGCCCAGCGCAGGACCGACACCGACAGCAGCGTGGTGACAACGCCTCGTCGGGTGGCGGCCAGCACGATGATGGTGGTGCCGACGGCGTAGAGGGGCAGTCCACCCTTGGACAGTCCCGGTGACGCCTCGGGCACCGCCCACCACGCCCAGAACATGCCGAGCAGGGCGAGAACGCCGACGATGTCGATCAGCGGTGCGGGTCGGGTTGCGTCGGAGGTGGCGGCGAACCGCCCGCGTGTGGTCCGCCCCGACCACCACACGGCGAGCAACGCGCCCATGAGCAATTCGGCGGCTCTCGTGTCGGTGCCGTAGTACACGCGGTCGAAGTTGTCGTTGAAGACCAGGGTGAGGGCGATCGAGACCGCGGTGGCTGCGGCCAGTACGCCCATGTAGACGCGACGACCACCGAGACGCATGAGCACGATGGTGATGAGCGGGAAGAAGACGTAGAACTGTTCCTCGATGGCCAGCGACCAGAAGTGCTGCAGGGGGCTGGGGGCCGAGAAGAGTTCGGCGTAGCTGCGTCCGGCGAACAGGAACCGCCAGTTGGCCACGTAGCCGAGCGACGACAACATGTCGGCCCGCAGGTTCTGGAGTTGTTCGGGTGTGCCGACGAACCACCACACGAGCCCTACGAGTCCGATGGCCACCACGGCGGCCGGCATCAGTCGTCGGAAGCGTCGGATCCAGAATCGGCCGAGGGAGATCGACTGCGATCGGTCCCACTCGCGCACCAGCAGGTTGGTGATGAGGAATCCCGAGAGGGTGAAGAAGGTGGAGACGCCCAGGTAGCCGCCCTGGGCCCACGTGAACCCGCCATGGAAGAGCAGCACCCCGATGACGGCGAGCCCGCGGAGGCCGTCGAGCCCGGGCAGGTGGGGCATGGCATTGCTCGGCCGGTCCGCAGCGAGGGCGGACGATCCATCGACTGGCGTCGATCGGGCGGGAGGAGTGTCGGTCACGCTCGTGTGATCCAGAGCTGCGGGTCCGCCCCGGCGGCGGTCGAGCCGTTTGACGGTACCAGCACGTCGGTGGCCGATCGGGTCACCGGTGGGGGCCGGATCGGGTCATTCCCGCTCGTCGAGCAGCGACGCGAGACAGGCCGATGCCGGGTTCTCCAGCCAGACCGTGCTGTCGGCGGGCAACAGCCCGCGCTGTTCGAGACGGTTCATGACCCGGACCACGATCACGCAGTAGCGGGCGGCGGCGAACAATTCGTGAACACTCGTGTCGATCGGATCCCGCCCGGCGTGGGCGAAGTAGAGACGACGTTGTTCGTCGCGATCGGGGTCACCCGCCGCTCGGGCGACGCCGGCGCCCTCGTGCATGGTGCGGTCGAACATCAACCACCACGCCAGATCGAACTCCGGCGGACCGATGCAGGCCGCCTCGAAGTCGGTCAGGCACACCGGCGCGAAGTCGCGCCAGATGATGTTGCCCGGTCGGGCATCACCCCAGCACAGGACCAGCCGCTCGTCGTCGGGCAACTCGGCGTCGATGATGCCCCACGACCGCTCCAGCAGCGGATGGTCACGGTCACCCAGTTCGCGCTCGCCGAACGTGCGCCACAACCGGGCGAGGTGGTGCGAGCCCGGGGTCGCATCGGCGGGTACGAGCCAGTCGAGATCGAGCGTCGAACGATCGACGGCATGCAGCGCGGCCAACTGTTCGAGCCCGTTCGAGATCATCGCCGTGCGCTGGGCCGGTGTGGCCGTGGTGAAGAAGCCGTCGGTGGTGTAGGGCGGACTCTCGCCGGGCACCTCACCCGACACGTGGCCCATCACGAAGAACGGTGCGCCGCACACCCCCGGATCGGTCGAGTAACCGAGCAGATCGGCCAACGGGAGGGTCGTGGCGCCACCCAGGCTCGACATGACGCGGTACTGGATCTCGATCTCGGGCATCACCAGATCGGACTGCTGGGGATACACCGCGGGCTCGGGGGTCTCCATGCGCAGCACGAACCGTCGGGACGAGGTCGACCCGGCGATGGTGACCTCGGCCTCCACGAAATGGGTCTCGGCCGAGAACCCGCCCGAGGGTCGACCGGCGGGACGGACCGTGACCTCGTCGGCCCCCAGCGCCGGGCGGAGCCACCGGGCCAGCGCCTCGGCGTCGAATGGTGCGTTGTCCTCGCTCATGGTTCCCCCTTCCGGCGGCGAACCTACCAACGCCGGGACGGCGCCGAGGAGCCACTCGCGTAGGCTGCGGACGCTCACCACGAAGGAGTCCGAGATGACCGATCTGCTCGACGACGCGGTCCTGCTCCCCGATCCCGATCCGGCGATCGTGAAGTACACGATCATCTCGGTCGACGACCATCTGGTCGAGCCGCCGGACATGTTCGAGGGACGACTGCCGAAGCACTTACAGGAGCGGGCACCGCGGGTCGTGGTCAACGAACGCGGTCACGAGGTGTGGCAGTTCGAGGGCAAGACCTACAGCCAGGTCGGCATGAACGCCGTGGCCGGGCGCAGCAAGAGCATGAAGAACCTCGAGCCGACGCGCTTCGCCGACATGCGACGCGGCTGCTGGGACATCCACGAGCGCATCCGCGACATGGACCTGAACGGTGTGTGGGCGTCGTTGAACTTCCCGTCGATGATCACGGGGTTCTGTGGTCGCGTGTTCGCCGAGGTCCCCGATCGCGAACTCGGCTGGGAGACAACGAAGGCCTGGAACGACTGGTACCACGACGCGTGGTGGCAGCCGTATCCGGAACGCAGCATCCCGATGGGCATCACCTATCTCGCCGACCCGGAACTGGGCGCCGCCGAGATCCGCCGCAACGCCGAGCGCGGGTTCGTGGCTGTCACCCTGCCCGAGCGTCCGCATCGCATCGGGCTGCCCTCGCTGTTCACGGGTTACTGGGACCCGATCATCGAGGCCTGCGCCGAGACCGACACCGTGATCGCGCTGCACGTGGCCTCGTCGGGTGGCTACGAGTCGCCGGAGATGGCACCGGCGCTGCAACTGGGCGCCACCATGTTCGGACAGCTGTCGCTGGCCGCGGCGGCCGAATGGCTGTGGTCGGGCTACGCCGTGCGGTACCCGAACCTCAAGATCACGATGAGCGAGGGTGGCATCGGCTGGGTGGCCATGCTGCTTGATCGACTCGACAACATCATCGACCGTTCCGGCTACGGACTCGGATGGGACGAGCGTCCGGCCGATGTGCTGAAGCGCAACTTCTGGTTCTGCACGATCGACGATCCGTCGACCATCGTCACCCGTCATCGCATCGGGGTGGAGAACATCATGTTCGAAACCGACTACCCCCACGGCGACGGCACGTGGCCCGACACCCAGAAGGTGGTCGAGGAGGTCTACGGCGAGCTGCCCACCGACGAACTGCGGGCCATCCTGTGCGAGAACGCGGCCCGGGTGTTCCGCCATCCGCTGCCGGACGTCGTCCTGCCCTAGTGCCGGTCAGCCCGCCGACGTGCGGGCGATGGCATCGGCCCGCAGTTCGTACTTCAGCACCTTGCCACTGGCGTTTAGCGGGAAGGCGTCGACGATGAAGACGTGTCGGGGCACCTTGTAGTTGGCCATGTTGTCTCGGGCCCAGGCGATGAGCGCACTGGGTTCGAGGTCGTGCCCGAGACGGGGGACGACGTAGGCCACGCCCACCTCTCCCATGCGGGCGTCGGGGATGCCGAGCACGGCCACCTGGCCCACAGCCGGGTTGGTCATGAACGCGTTCTCGATCTCGGCGGGATAGGCGTTGAAGCCGCCGACGATGAACAGATCCTTCATGCGGTCGGTGATGCGGAGGTTGCCGCGTTCGTCCATCACGCCGACGTCGCCGGTGTGGAGCCATCCGTCGGCGTCGACGGCCTCGGCCGTGGCCTCGGGGTCGTCGAGGAATCCGGTCATGACCACGTAGCCGCGGACCAGCACCTCGCCCGGCTGTCCGCGCGGCACCTCCACGCCGTGCGGATCGGCCACGATCACCTCGATCTCGGGGATGGCCCGCCCGGCGGTGGTGGCGATCGTCTCAGGGTCGTCGGTGTGTCGGCACATGGTGGCGATCCCGGTGGCCTCGGTGAGTCCGTAGCCGGTGACGATCGTGGTGAACGTCAACTCGTCGCGCATGCGGTGGATCAACTCGACCGGAACGGTGGCGGCGCCGGTGACCGACAGTCGCAGCGTCGAGAGGTCGTGGGCCGCGAGGTCGGGATGGTCGAGCATGGTCTGGTACACCGTCGGCGGACCGGGGAGCATCGTGATGCGTTCCTCGGCCACGCGGCGCATCACCGCGGGCACGTCGAAGACCGGGTGCGGGATGTTGGTGGCGCCCATGAGGATGCAGGCCAGGATCCCGGACTTCAGTCCGAAGCCGTGGAAGAACGGGTTGACGATGAGGTAGCGGTCGCCCTCGGTCAGACCCACCACCGTCGACCAGCTCCAGTAGGCGCGCACGCTGGCTCCGTGACGCAACATGGCACCCTTCGGTCGTCCGGTGGTGCCCGAGGTGAACAGCACATCGCACAGGTCGTCGGGGTCGATCGCCGCGGCCCGGCGAGCCGCGGCGTCGATCGGCACCTCGTCGGCCCGGGCCAGGAACTCGTCCCATCCGATCGTTCCTGGTCGCACCGGACCGCGGAGTACCACGACGGTCTCCAGTGCGGGCAGGGCGGCGCGGTCGAGCATGGCGACGTAGTCGGTGTCGAGGAAGTCGGAGACGCAGAACAGCAATCGGGCTCCCGAGCGACCGAGGATGTACTCGGCCTCCGGACCCTTGAAGCGGGTGTTGATCGGCACCAGCACTGCGCCGGCGCGGTGGATCGCACAGGCGGCGATCACCCACTCGGCCATGTTCTGCGCCCAGATGGCGACACGCTGGCCGGGTTCGATCCCGGTGGCGACGAGCGCGCGAGCGGCCTCGTCGACCCGCGCCAACAACTGTGGGTAGGTGAGGCGCGTCCCACCGTCGACCAGTGCCTCGACGTCGGCGAACCGGTCAGCCGCCACCTCGAGGGCGGCGGCCACCGTCGCCGGCAGGTCGTCGGGGATGACGAGATCGTCGGTGGTGGACATGGTTCCTCCGGTGGGTGGGACGCGATGTTCTGAACGGCGGTTCAAATTCCGGATGTACGATTCACACTACGTCGGGTGTTCGCCCGGCCGAGAAGGCAGGGGGCACATGGCGTCGACGGTGTGGCGCAGCGGAGATCAGACGACGATCGTGGCGCTCCTCGACCGGCGGTTGGAGACCGATCCCCACGGCGAGTACCTCGATGTCGTCGGGGACAAGGTGTCGGCGGCCGACATCCGTCGGACCTCGGCCTCGATCGCCAACGCGCTGGCCGAAATGGGCGTGGGTCACGGCGACCGTGTGGCCACGTTGATCGAGAACTCGATCGAGGGCGCGCAGGTGTGGTGGGGGATCATCCACCGCGGCGCGATCTCGGTGCCCATCAACACCGCGTACAAGGGTGAGTACCTCCGTCATCAACTCGCCGACTCCGGATCGAAGGTGGTGGTGGTGGAGGCCGACCTGCTCGATCGGGTGACGGCCATCATCGACGCCCTAGACGCCGTGACCCACGTGGTGGTGATCGACGGCGAGGCGCCCGAACTGCCGGGTCGGGTGAGCTTCACCTGGGCGGACCTGCTCTCGGCCGACGACACCCATCGTCCGGTCGACATCTCCCCGGCCGACCTCGGCACCTTCATCTACACGGGCGGCACGACCGGACCGTCGAAGGGCTGCATGCTCAGCCACAACTACCACGAGGCCCTGGCCACGCAGATCGGTATCTCCTGGCAACGGACGGCCGACGATGTGGTGTGGACGCCACTGCCGCTGTTCCACTTCAACGCCGTGTCGGTGGCGTTGGTTGGTTCGTTGGTGAGCGGCGGTCGATCGGCCATCTACCGACGGTTCTCGGTGTCGAACTTCTGGCTCGAGATGAACCGGACCGGGGCCACCATCACCTCCACGCTCGGGACCATGGCCTACCTGCTGGCCCACGACGAGGATCGACCGGAGATGCCGCGCTCGGGCGCGCCCGAGGCGAACTCGTCGCTGCGACTGATGGGGGCGGCGCCCCTGCCCCCTGAGGTGGACGACATCCTGCGATCGCGATTCGGCATCGACACGTTCAGCGCTGCGTATGGCGTGACCGAGGCCAGCCTGATCTCGTGGCAGCCGCCCGGCGGGCGCAACAAGCCCAACGCCGCCGGTGTCATCAATTCCGAGTACTTCGACGTGCGCATCTTCGACGATGACGACAACGAGGTGCCGCGGGGCGCACGCGGCGAGATCGTCATCCGACCCAAGCGACCGGAGGTGATGTTCGCCGGCTACTGGGGACGGCCGGAGGCCACCGTGGCCACCAGTCGCAACTGGTGGTACCACACCGGCGACATCGGGGTCATCGACGACGACGACTTCCTCTTCTTCGTCGATCGCAAGGCCGACTACCTGCGGCGACGAGGTGAGAACATCTCGTCGATGGAGGTGGAGAGCATCCTCATGGGACACGGACGCATCGCCGACGTGGCCGTGCACGCCGTGCCCAGTCCGCTCACCGAAGACGACCTCAAGTTGACGGTCACGCTCGAACAGGGAGCGGAACTGACCGAGGAGGAACTCTTCCGGTGGTGCATCGACCAGCTGCCCTACTTCGCGCTGCCGCGCTACATCGAGTTCCGAGCCGAGTTGCCGCGTTCACCTGTCGGTCGCGTGCTCAAGCGCGAACTTCGCGACGAGGGAGTGACGCCGGCGACGTGGGACGTCGAGGCCTCGGGCATCACCTGGGACAAGCGCTAGTCAGGGTTCGTTCCGACGAGCGAGCCGTTCGCGCAGTCGAGTCACTCGCTCCGGTATCCACTCCTGCTCCATCGACCACTGCTGCGCGTCCATCTCGATGCGCACGGCATCCTCGGCCGACGCGTCGATGGTGGCGTCGAGGGTCGCCTTGGCGCGACGCACCGCCGACGACGGTCGGGACACCACCCGCTCGGCCCAACCGAGAGCGGTCGATTCGAGTTCATCGACCGCGACACAGCGCCACGCGAGGCCACGGGCTTCGGCCTCGGTGCCGGACAGCACGTCACCGAGCAGGCTGAGGGCCACCGCTCCCTGCCGCCCGATCCGACGGGAGAGTTCACGCAACTGTCCGCCGCCCGGGTGTACGCCGAGATCGAGGAGGCGAGGGTCGAACGACGCGCGATCGCTGCACACGATCACGTCACAGGCCAGCGCCAGCGTGATGCCGGCGCCGATGACCGGCCCGTCGACCATGGCGATGGTGGGGACGGGACAGGTCCGGAGGGCGGCGGCGCCGCGACCGATGTCGGCCAGGGACGCCCTCGGGGCCACGAGGTCGTCGAGGTCACCGCCGGAGCAGAACACCGGCGGGTCGGCGCCGAGCACCAGCACCTCGGCACCGCCGCCGAGGGCGTCGGCTACCGCGGCCTCGAGGTCGAGCGCCAGTTCGATGCGCAGGGCGTTGCGCCGCTCGGGGTCGGCCAACGTGAGCTGACCAATCGATCCCTCGACCGCGGCCCGGACCGACGGATGATCCTGCGGTCGTTCGATGGGGGCGAACGAGGCGTTCACCGATCGCTCACGCGGTGGGGGTGAGCTTGCCCAGTTCGATCCCGACCTGCTTCCGGCGACGACCGGTGAGGTAGTTGCGCTCGGCGATGTCGTGACCGGTGGCCCGGGCGCGCAGGGCGCCAACGGTCGCCTGCTCCCGGGAGACGTGGGCGAACGGGTCGAACTGGTACCAGCGCATGGCGTTGAGATGGGTGATGCGGTCGACGTCGTCATCGGACACGCCCTCGAACACCCCTTCGAGTTGCTCGGCCGGTGTCGGCCACGACGAATCGGAGTGGGGGTAATCGAGTTCCCAGGCGATGTTGTCGATGCCGATGTCGTGACGGAGTTTGACGCCGATCGGATCGGAGATGAAGCACGTGAGGAAGTGCTCGCGGAACACCTCCGACGGGAGACGATCGCCGAAGTCCTGACCCGTCCAGCGATGGTGCATGTCGTAGGTGCGGTCGAGTCGATCGAGGAAGTAGGGGATCCATCCGATGCCCCCCTCGGACAGCGCGATGCGGATCCCGGGGAACTCCCGCAGCACCCGTGACCACATGAGGTCGGCGGCCACCGCGCAGATGTTCATCGGTTGCAGCGTGATCATCACGTCCATCGGGGCGTCCGGGGAGGTGACGGCCATCTGGCCCGACGCACCGAGATGGATCGACAGCACGGTGCCGGTGTCCGCCAGTGCGGCCCAGAACGGATCCCACGACTCGTCGTGGAGGCTGGCGTAGCCGAGGGTGAACGGGTTCTCGGTGAACGTCACCGAGTGCACACACATGGCCGCCAGCCGCCGCACCTCGGCGGCCGCCAGTTCGGCGTCCCACAGCACGGGCAGACCCATGGGGATGAAGCGCCCGGGCGCGCCGGCGCACCACTCGTCGACGGTCCAGTCGTTGTAGGCGCGCACGACATCGAGGGCGAGTTGCTTGTCGGAGCAGGCGGCGAAGAGTCGACCACTGAAGCCCGGGAACGAGGGGAAGTTCATCGAGGCCAACACACCGGCGGCATCCATGTCCTTGACGCGTTCGGTGAGATCCCAACAGCCCGGGCGCATCTCCTCGAAGCTGGTGGGCTCGATCCCGTACTCCTCGCGGGGTCGACCGGCCACGGCATTGAGACCGATGTTGGGGATGACGGTGCCCTCGAACGTCCACACATCGTCGCCGGCGTCGTTGCGCACCACCGTGGGGAAGCGACCCTTCCACCGGGCCGGCGTGTGCTCGTCGAACATCGTCGGCGGCTCGACCAGATGGTCGTCGACGCTCACCAGGATCATGTCGTCAGCCTTCACTGCTCCTCCTCGTGCCCGGACCGGTTCGGCGGCGAAGACCGGTCCGAATCATTGAACTATAATTCAGAAATTCGAACGACCGCCCGGATCTCCCTGCCCGGCGGTGCGACGGCGGGTCACGTGGACGACAGGACCGGGGGCGAGCATGGCCAAGCGAGACAAGAAGCACGACAAGCACAAGGACGCCAAGGGGTCGAGCGCGTCGGCCTCGGACTCCGAGGCCGCAGGACGCAACCGGCACGGTGGCGACATCGACGCACCCGATGCCCGGGCTTCGGGCGTCGAGTACGCCACGCGGATGTTCGCGGCGCCGTTCGATCACGGCATCGCCCGTCCCGATCGTGCCGTCAGCACGGTGGCGCACGGCACGAAGGCCCGGCTCGAGGGACGCACCGGCGCGCAGGCCTGGTACCAGGGCGGCAGCCCTCCCTCCGATGTGGCCGTGCAGAACATCGTCGTCTACCCGCCCACCGGTGGTCTTGCCACCCAGGGCGATCCGTGGGAACCGGTGAAGATCGGGATCCTCATCGACATGGATCTCAATCAGTTGCTGGCCGACTGGATCGACCCCACCATCCTCGCCATCGAGGACGCCCTGAACGAGGGCGTGTGGCGACGCTCCCCGGTGCAGATCGTGATCGCCGACGCCCGGGGTCTGCCCCGGGAGAACTACAAGAAGGTGATCGACGGCTACCGCTGGTTGGCCGAGCAGGGTTGCTGCGTCGTCCTCGGTCCGCTGATCTCCGACAACTCGCTGTCGATCCAGGACACGGTCAACGAGGTCGGTGTCCCGGTGATCGGCTGGACGGGCGCGCACAAGTTCTCCTCGGAGTACTGCTTCACCGTGGCCAACGGTGACATCCCGACCGAGGGCGTCATGTGCGCGCAGTGGTTGGCCAACAAGGGCTACGAACGAGTGGGCATGTTCTGGGAGGCGGGATCGTCGGGTCGTGACTACGCCGACTACTTCCGGGACGAAGCCATCCGCATGGGCCTCAAGATCACCAACGAGGTTCGGCTGGAACCGAACCCAGTCGGTCTGGTCGACTCGCTCCGCACCATGCGCGACTACGGCACCGAGGCGATCTACTACGGCGGCTACGGCTATGCCACGTTCCACTTCGCCGAGGCGTTCAAGGCCCTCGACTGGGATCCGCCTCGGGTCATGGGCACGGCGTTCATGTTCTATTCGAATTCGAACGCATGGGCGGAGGGTCTCGAGGGTTGGCACGGCGTGGACCAGCTCGGCGAGGACGGGGCCAACCCGAACTACAACGCCATGATGGATCGTTTCGAGGCGCGCTTCGGTCGCCGCAACGGCAACGTGGTCATCGCTCTGGCCTACGACACCGCCCGCGCCGGGATCCATGGGATCGCCAACGCCGCCATCCCCACGCCGAAGTTCGTGAAGGAGGGACTCGAGCGCATCCGCTGGATGCCGGCCACCAACGGTGGGCCGGGCACCTATGTGCAGTTCGGTCCCTACGACCACCACGGCTACAAGGGCGACTTCCTCACCATCCGAGAGTTGCGCGGCGGCGAGTTGCGCTTCGACGGCTACCACCGTCCGCAATGGCC
>Ga0172376_10003458_pt1 | contig 18666 bp, 9 predicted proteins | sample Lak35m_FD_121114 | JGI IMG/M metagenome (GOLD analysis project Ga0172376, IMG submission 121114) | Freshwater microbial communities from Kabuno Bay, South-Kivu, Congo - kab_092012_35m | ecosystem: Environmental > Aquatic > Freshwater > Lake | place: Democratic Republic of the Congo: South-Kivu... | reverse complement strand
ATTATGTATAAAATTATGTATAAAATTATGTATAAAATTATGTATAAAATTATGTATAAAATTATGTATAAAATTATGTATAAAAAATTAAGTTTATTGATGAAGACTACACTACACTACACACTACCCACCCTTCACTCACCACACAGAAACTCATCACACAACACCCTCTTCCTTTCTTGTATTTCTTCGCATTTATGGTCAAGCGTAGAAATGCTTTCCGACGACGACAACGACTCCTCTCCTCCGCTTTGCTCCGCTACAAAATCCGTCATATAGAACCGAAACACCCGAACTCCATTGGTCTGTCCCATCCGATAGCAACGAGCAATCGCCTGGTCTTCCACACACGGGTTCCAGTGCGGGCTTACAAAATAGACATCCGAATACGATTGAAGGTTGAGCCCTTCACTACATGTCCGAATCTGGAGAATCAACACACGCGGTTCAGTAGCAAAGATTCGCGCACGTTCGCGCCCAGCCACCGTCCCATCAATAATCGCGATGTCGCCTTCACCACTCACGACAACGCCGCCACCACCGACACGAAGCAACATCTCGCGTAGCCTCGTCCTCTCACGTCGGTAATGACAGAACACGATAGATTTGCGACCACTACGACGACCACCATCCACCGTCGCCTCCGTCGCCTCCGCCTCCGCCTCCGTCGCCTCCGCCTCCGCCTCCGTCGCCGCCTCCGCCTCCGCCTCTGCGACCATTGTCGCAACCACACGATCCATCTTACTCTGTTTTGAAATCGCCGAATTGAATTCATCCACATCGAAACCATACGTGTCTTCGACGCTTCCTTGTTTTTTGTTACGACGATTGCTGTTGTTGTTGTTGCTGTTGCTGTCGCGAATCAACGCAGGCCACACACACATTTGGCGCATCCGAGTATAAAGTTTCAATCTCTCGGCGCGGTCGGTTGTATTCCTTGCCGCACAATGAATGTCGCGACTTAACACACATTCATTTTCTGAACTCCAAGGAACATTCGATTTGTAATGTTTGAGAGATTGAAGACGCGGAGCACATGTCACACCCGCGCCCACCTCTGTCTCCGCCGCCGTCGCTACCGTCGCTACCCCCGCCGCTGCCGCATTCGACACCATTCCCACACTCACCTTAGTCCTTCGTAACACATACTCATCGCGAATCGCCCGACGCCGTTCTTCCGTCATCAAGTCAGCCACTTTGAACCCAAGCACGTAACACAACGATTTCAAATCGGATATTTTGTTTTGAATCGGTGTGCCTGTTACAATCCATACACTTGGGCGACGCACACCCGCCCCCTCCGCCGCCGCTGCCGCCGCCCCAACCACCCGCATCGCGCCTTTGAAAACGCGGCTGTTTTTGTTACGCAGATGATGAGCCTCGTCAAAGATAACACGGTCGGCGCGGAATGTCAGAAGGGACGCCGACGGAGAAGTCGTAACACGCGGCGGTTTCTCAGGCGGTTCTTCCATGCCAACACAGCCATACGTCGTTATGACGATATCAATGGACTTACCCTCCCCGTCGCAACCGCGTTTCTTGGGAGGTCTGAGGCACCAAACCATATTACCGTCATCAGCGTCCGCCGCTGCCGCCTCCGCCGCCGCCATCACCGCCACGCGGCGTTTTCCCGCAGCACCGTGAAACACACACACAGTCAAGTCGGGTTTCACACCCGTATCAATAATTGTGCGTTTGAGTTGAGCGACCCACTGTGCGATCAGTGCCACAGGAACGACAATGAGGGTGCGGCGATACGCAGCCAAATTGGCTAGAATAAGACCCATCATCACGATTGTTTTGCCGAGACCCATTTCATCTGCGATGATACCGCCGAGAACCGCCGTCGCCGTCGCCGTTTGACCGCCGCTGGCACCACTGGCATCACCTTCACGAGACTTACACTCACGTCGAAGACAAAACTCGACACCTTCACGCTGGTAACTCTTCGGTTCAAGACCGGACTTCGAAATATATTCATCAAACCTGTCAATACCTACCTTAGGGAGCACCGGCGGCGCTACCCCTTTCTTTTTCTTCACAGTAATCACTCGGGTAAATCTGTTTTGTTTGCTGTCTGTATCCATTACGGCCAACTGTTCTGAGCTGTCACTCTGGGATTTCCAGAAAAAAGATTTCAATTTTTTCCCCACCACCATTCAGCATTTGCTTCCGATGAATGTAAAAAAAGTATCATCACGATGAAATGACTGACTCTTGGAAAAAATTGAAATACTTTTAGAAGTTGTAAGCCGATGACAGCGACAGCAAAGAAGCGAACAGAAATGACTACCATGAATACCACGACCACGACCACGACCACGACCACGACCACGACCCCCGAATGCGGCGGCGGTCTTCCCCGATTTACTACCGAAGAAGCATACGAAGAAGCATACAACACCGCCAGCACCCCGCGCCCAGGAATGAATGCGGCCGACATGACCGAGAGACAAGACGCGGCCAATCAAGCGATTCTCACCTTTTCACAGGTGGCCAAACATGCCGCTGCCGCGTCCAAACGCCGTCGTTCGCCGAAATCACGCACGGACTACTCGTTGATGAACCGACACGTTGCTCGAGCATTCAACGACCTAGACGCACAAATCAAACAAAACCCCGCAATCATGACGCTAACCGATTTCAACATTCTCAAACAAGCCATCACCAACATTCGAGTGAAACTGATTGTTCATGATAGTATGTCGTTCGATGAAATCAAAGCACTTCAAACCAAAACAAAACAAGACATCGACAAAGCGGAAGCAGCGACACATGCGGCATTCATCGACAACACATCGCCAGACAGCGAACAAAAATACTTGGACGCAAAGGACAGGCGTGATGACCTGAAAACATGGCACGAAGACCTCACGAAAGAAATTCGAAGGATTGAACCCAAAGTCAAATACAGCAGTATAGGCGGCGGACTCTTTCGTCACGAATTTAACAAGCCAACTGACCCTCCAGGCGTTCCATCACAACATGCCCACATCGCACCCGCGACCGGCGTTCTGCTTCGCAATATTCTCACACCGGAAACAATCCGCCGCACATTCATTTCACTTGAAGCACTCACGAAAAAAATCAGAGACGAGCTTGTCATGTTTCTGAATGAGTCTGACCGTCACAAAGACCGCCATGAAGTCATCAAACAAATCAAAGCAAGCATCATGGCGGCAAAGGCAGCGAAGAAATGAAAAACATCCGCATCGCCGCATCGCACCGCATCGCCGCATCACACCGCATCGCCGCATCACACCGCATCGCCGCATCACACCGCATCGCCGCATCGCACCGCATCGCCGCATCACACCGCATCGCCGCATCGCACCGCATCGCCGCATCGCCGCATTATCATTAGACTTATTCCTCTAATACTTTACAGCCGACATCCGACGAATTCAGGTACGTTTTTTTTCCATAAATGTAAATAAAGTAATTTCATTAGATTACTATATTATAGTATATATAGGAAGGACAACGACAACGATAACGACAACGGAATGGGAGGAGGAAATAAGAAGAACAAACGACCATCATTGACTAATGCGGCTGCTTCACTTACTTTATCACCCAAAATCGAACTCATTGAAAGAACACCTGATAATGATTACGGAGTGTTATCCGACCCAGATGAACAGCCCACACCAACTACTGAGACTGAGACGCTGACTGCGACTGCGACTGAGACTCTGCCTCCGTCATCGGCATCGGCATCGGCATCGGGACCGGAACATCAACCCGTGGTTGAATCTCTCCACGAATATAGTTATAACCAAAACGAGCGGTTAGAACCGTCACACTCGTCACACTCGTCAGCACAGTCGTCACCACTGTCGTTGCCACTGTCGTCAGCACAGTTATCGCCGGTGGCACAAGAGCCAGACCTGTCGATACAACCATCGATATCACAACCCCCAGCATCCAATAAAAATAAATCTCTCGAAACACTCAAACTTAAACTCACGAGAGATAAGAACTTCTCCCGAAAAATAACGCTTCATACTTTTTTCTCGTATATCATTCTGGCGATGGAAATCCAACGGTCATGTTCCGCGTCGATTGCGCAATTAGACATCAAAAGTGTTCAAGACCTTATTGTGTATATGATAGATAATCATACCGTAAGTAATCCGGTAAGAATCTATTTACATACCCTTGTTGATACAGGTGTCGTAGACAATATTATTGAATCGATTATTGAATTTAATAGAGACAATAAGAGTTCATCGTTAGAAACCCTTTATACACATGAAGAAAATGAACTCGAAATGTGCATACTTCAATCAGCGAATACTTCATCACAGTCATCCGCCACCGCCACCGCCACCGCCACCGCCACCGCTACCTCCACCGCCACCGCCACAGCGGTGAATGACGTGAAACTCGATGCCGCTGAAACATCCCAACACAATTCGCCTCAGACCTCCCAAAAATGCGGATTTTTTAAACGTATGCGCTGCTGTTTGTTTCCAGGATGTTGCGGATAAACGCCACATTACAAAGATTACAGTCTATTACTTCCCTTCCATCGAATACCACTTACCCTTACTAAATCGTCAACAACAACATCTAATGCCTGTTTCTTCGCCAATTTTTTTGCGTGCCATTTATTGAAGGTTGTATTGAACACAGCCCGGCTTGGAAAAACAACAGAGACATCCTTACGAACTTTCATCCAAAGCGCAACGACGCGTTTGGATTCACTAAACTGCTGCACGGTGCGAATCAATCCCATCGCTTCATCACGAATCTCCTCAGGGTCGTTCAAGCTAACCGCCTCATAGAATTCATTCACCTCTTCAACCATCCATTCATACTGGGCATTTTTATTGCCTGCGACAGCCAAGTCTTTTTTTTCATTCGTCATTGTTCGATAATTCGAGATTTTTGCCCATGAGGGAATAGGAGGTAAAACACAAGAAGCCGCGCTCATAATAATAGTAATATATTATTATGATGTAAAATATTATTATTATGACTGCCGCATTTCATTTCAGACGCAATAGATAGAGCGCCTGTGCCAAAGCACCCACCATTTCATCACGAATATTAACTAAATCGGTATAACCGTCCAGCTTACTAGTCAATCTTTCCAAATGGATGATATTGTCGTCAAGAACCTTGCAAAATGCGTCGAGAGATTTACACTCGCAAAAGGAAATACACGCGTCTTTTGCTGTCCTGAACCGAAAAACGGGAAGACCCACACCAGCACCAGCACCAGCACCAGCACCAGCACCAGCACCAGCGCCCGCGCCCTTCCCCCGCGAACAGTGTCCAATATAAATCTCAATAAATGAATCCACCAATGTGCTCAATTTACCATGTAGTTCATCTGTCGCCTTATGTGTGGGGTAGGATAAAGTCGTCCAGTGGTAAATTTTAATGGTATTCAACAACTCGAGAAAACAGAGGATATGGTCGGCGATGTCATTGCCACACCCAGGCTTACGACCGCCAACGCCGCCGCCTCCGCCTCCGCCGCCGCCACCAACGAACATAAGGTCTTCCTGCGGTTGCTGTTGTTGTGATTGCTGGTTCTGGTCTTGAAGCTCAATACCTTGTGTTATCGCTGCCGCACCGACCATCGACCCGGCTATACCAAGTTCTTTTAATGAGGTATTCCGCGACGAATGACCTGTCCTCGACTTTCGAGAGATACGCCCACGCCCGTTACGTCTTCCACGCCCACCATTTCGAGTATTACGGTTTGATGTCGGCATTATATATACGTAAATAAAATAATAACAATAACAATAACAATAATAATAATAATAATAATGGCGTAAATGGACCACTTTTATTACATCACCATTTTCGAAATGTTGTAATAAAATGATATCGCCCTCGACCGGGTTCGAACCGATGACCTTGCGGTTAACAGCCGCACGCTCTACCTACTGAGCTACAAAGGCAAAAATGAACAAGACGCACTACACGCGCCATGCCCTCATCTGGAATTGAACCAGAGACCCCCACATTACAAGTGTGGTGCTCTACCTCTGAGCTATAAAGGCCAATCCATCGTAAAAAAAATGCGCGAAGCAGGGTTCGAACCTGCGCTCCGATAGGAACATCGTCTTAAGCGATGCGTCTTAGACCACTCGACCATTCGCGCACACCACATTTTTTATTTTTTTATTTTTTTATTTTTTTATTTTTTATTTTTTTATTTTTTATTTTTTATTTTTTTATTTTTTTATTTTTTTATTTTTTTATTTTTTTATTTTTTTATTTTTTTGGAGGAAGCACACGTTTCATCTCTCCGTTTTACACTCAAAAACACGCTTTAAATCCTTTTTTCACGAACGTTCATGGCCGCAGATACGATAAATCCGGCGAACATCCGAGAATGGAATCTCGACTTCTTGTGTAGTAATCGTTCCTTCTTCCATGTTGTAGCTGCCGTAACTTCGAACAGAATTTCCGTAGGTTCTCAGATAAAAGTCGGTGGGTGTAAATACATCGGCAACAAACGTATATTCGTGTATATCTTGCCAATTCGTATCAAAGTCGTCAAATGCCGATGCCCCCACCGCCGCCGCCGCATCCACATCCGTGTCGGCAACTCTTCGAATAATAACATCCTTGATGAACCCGAAGATATTCACTTCATAAACAGGACTCAACTCGCTGGTTCTTCGAATCACAAACTCATACATCACCGAATGATAGGAATTAGAGCGCCACAACGATCGTTGGAAATACATAATTCTGGTCCAGTCCTCTTTGCGAATAAATGCGCCGTTTGTCACTCCTGTAAAATGAACTGGTTCTGCCGGTGCCGCAACCACATCCGACGATGCGACGTGTGTGCCTGAATCAAACAAGATTTCACGGAATCGCATTCGAGCGAAAAGGGTCATCGCAATTTCACGGTTTTCTCTGAGACCTTCAATTTCGCTCGGGTTCAACGTTGGAAGGATTAAATCATCGTATTGCGGTTCTTCTATCCAATTCCATTCGACATCTTGGTATAAATATCTGGTTAATCGTGTAGGGGAATGCGATGGTGAAATGGATGGTGTCGTAGCGATGGAGGAGGACTCATCGTTTGACGACTCTGTGTGTGCGTGTGCGTGTGCGGCAGTGGCAGCGGCAGCGACGGCAGCGTCGGTTTCAATCAAATGAGGAACCCGGTCATTCCAAAAATCACGTCGCATCCATATTTCATCATTGTTTGAAGTTATCAATTCATTCTCATTCATCGTATCATCCGATTCGGCGGCATTGACTGAAGCATCTTCTTGTTCCAATAATTCGGCGCGGCAAATGGGACATGTTGTAGCATTATCCCACCATTTCAACACACAACGCAAACAGAACAAGTGCGCGCACAATGTAAAGACATGATTTGAACGTAATGGCAGCTGTGAATAACAAACACCGCATTCACCGATACTTTCCGGTTTTTCGGCGGTGGAAGCAGCAGCAGCAGCAACATTCCTTACAGATGTAGATGTTCCAAATGATACCGGCGACAAACTAGTGTCAAGATTCAAGAAATCGGCAATCAAATTACGTCGAATCATGACACCGCTTCTGCTTCCGCTGCTTCCGCTGCTTCCGCTTCTCTCTGTAAATAACACACGGGGTGAAATACTTACTTCTCTGGTTGTCGTCGTGGTCGGTTCGTCTTCGCTGTCTTCGCGTTCGTAGTCCTCCACATCTGCCTCCGTCAGCGCCATCAAACGCGCAAATGACGGTTTTCTTGGAGGAGCATAGCATACGTCGGCGGCATCATTGGCATTTCCACGAGGGGTCGTTGGTGTGCGAGGACTTGCTTCTAAAGATACCGATAAGCCGTATTCAATCATTTCAGTCATAATGTTCGTTCTGTTTTCACATTTTATCTGGGTTATATAATGAAAACGATTTCAATTTTTTTAGCAATTTAGTATCTCTTGTAAATCGACGGACATGCATATTACGGGTGTCATCGGAATCATCGTGGGTGTTGTATTTTCTATTTTTTGTGTTCATGTCTTGCCAGAATATGTAATAAACTCCCACCCAAGTCGGCGTCGGCATCGGCGTTGGCGTCGGCGTCGGCATCGGCATCGGCCAATTGACAATTACAAGTATTTTATCTTATTACACGAGACATCAAATGTATCATACCGAAGCTGATAATTGGGATACTTTATACCAAAAGAATGCGCAATCTGGCTTTCAGAAAGTCCATTCGTCGTCGCAGATACAATCTTACAATTCTCATGATAAATCGCTCCATATTTCACCTTTTGTATATACTCGCTCGATTCATTACAAGATGTCGTATCCGGATTTTTATAAATATGGAATGTTCGATTTTCAAAACATCGCGAAGAACTCATGACACGGTTCTCGTTCTCGAATCTTTACTTAAATTACTTATAACTATAATATACATATATAATAATCTGTCAATATCGTAATATAAAAAAAACAATCGTAATCTATTTTAATAGGACAGACGAAATACCATAACTAAATGTCAGTCATCATAGGTCCAACAGGTCCAACCGGTTCGACTGGTGTTGGTGGTTGGACGTTTCAAGAAGGTAGTCCTGGTCCCACAGGATCACCCGGTATTCAAGGTCCAACCGGTCCGCCAGGAAAAGCCGACCGTCAAGGTGATCGAGGTCCAACTGGCCCACGTGGTCCAATCGGTCCGACCGGTCCAACCGGATGTACAGGTCCAACCGGTATTGTCGGTTTTTCACCAACCCCAGTAAATACATTCCGTTATAAGGTCGAATTTCCGGATGGCGATTCCATCCCAAACAGAGGAAGAATTCGTTTTCAAAATAATAATCATGTCGAAACAGCGAAAATTCAACTCAATAGTATTACCTTTTCTCAGGACTCATCCGGCAATGAAACAAGTGACATTTCAGGCACAGAAATCTCATTGTTTTTAGAGACAATTAATGAATACGCATCAAGTGATAAATACGGGTATCTACGAATTCAAAGTGTCACTGATTTCAACAAGTTTATCATTTTCAAAATTGTGAATGGCGGTGTTACGCGAGCAGGTGTCGATGACATTGTTCCTTCAAAACCGTATTACCAAGTGGAAGTATTACGTGTATCATCAGCGACAGTAGGTAATTTTACTGTGACGAACCCAGATGTAATTATTAGTTTTAGTTTATCTGGCCCAACAGGAGCCACGGGTCCCACAGGACCCACTGGAGTGACCGGCCCCACCGGACCTACCGGAGTTACCGGCCCCACCGGACCTACCGGAGGCACTGGACCTACTGGACCTACTGGACCTACCGGAGTCACCGGCCCCACCGGACCCACCGGAGTCACCGGCCCCACCGGCCCCCGAGGCGACCGATATTACACATTTACTGCCACATCACAAGTCGTGCCTTCCACCGGAGAAATTATATATGTTCCAGTCGCAGCATCCATACCTCTTCCATTTACATACTACACAGAAGTCACATTATATGTGGAACCCTACCTCTCATTTCTTCCTGGCAACTCAGTCGTTGTAACAGACCGAAATAATCCGCTCTCACGATTCTTTGAAGCTACGATAAAGGAATATACGACGTCGTCCGGTATGATTGTTCTTTATCGCACACAAAATATTCAAGGGAATTATGCCGACGCATGGGGACAGCCCGCTTCCACGATTTATAACGTAAATTTGGACGGTATTGATGGCCCCACCGGCCCCACCGGCCCCACAGGTCCCACCGGCCCCACCGGCCCCACCGGCCCCCAAGGCCCTGTCGCCGGTCTTGTAAGAACGAATTCTATTCTGCCCGGAACATCAAATTATCGCCTTCGTGTTGGTGAATTGAGTATCAACCAAACAAACCAATTTTATTTCGCCACATTTCGCGGGAAGCGGAATAACGCGACATTATTAAATAGCGGCCAGCAATTCAACACTCCATATAGTGTTTGTTTGGTCATCAACGATGACTTCGGCATGAATAACTACTATTATATGACCGAATCCAACAGCGCCAATGCGGTAAGTCGTATGGACTCATCCGGCAGTCAATTCATGATTATTCCACCCCCGACTGATGTAAGTTCGATTGAAATGGTGATGACATTCCGTATATACAATACTCCCGAACAGAATGCGCAGGTCATCGAAGGTGTCGGTGGTTATTTCAGTGATGTAAGCACGAATCTTTATACACCATTCATGCAGCGATGGTCATGTTACATCGTTCGAAATACGCGCGGACTTCAGCAAAATAATGTGACAAGTATATCGATTGTAGCCGCACCAGCATCCCCCCCAGCACCAGACATTTCGTTTAGTATTCTTACATCAACTACAAATAATTGGTTAGGGGAAGCAGTTTTCGATATTTATTCAATTGGTGCTGGTCCAACTGGTCCTACCGGAGTCACCGGCCCCACCGGAGTGACTGGCCCCACCGGCCCCACTGGACCCACCGGTGTCACTGGACCGACTGGACCTACTGGTGTAACAGGTGCTCCTGGCACTGCGGCAAATACGGGTTCGACCGGCCCCACCGGACCTACCGGAGTCACTGGACCCACCGGATCTACCGGAATGAGAGGCGCGAGAACATACTATGTGTCAAATAGTGGTTCGGGCGCATATGTAATCGATGGTGTGAATAATCCAACCTTGAAATTATTACGCGGATTTACTTATGTCTTTGAAATTAATGCATCGGGACATCCATTTTGGATAAAAACCGTGAAAGAGACAGGAACGAACAATAGTTATAATAATGGAGTTGGGAATAATGGCATAGAAGTGGGTAATATTATTTTTTCGGTTCCAATTAACGCACCATCCTTTTTGTATTACTCTTGCGCGCATCATTCTTCAATGTCAGGAACGATTGAATTGAGTAATGAAGGACCAACAGGCTCCACCGGCCCCACCGGAGTCACCGGCCCCACCGGAGTCACCGGAGTCAGCGGCCCCACTGGAGTCACTGGACCCACCGGCCCCACTGGACCCACCGGAGTCACCGGAGTCACCGGCCCCACCGGAGTCACTGGCCCCACTGGACCCACCGGAGTCACCGGAGTCACTGGACCGACTGGACCTACTGGTGTAACAGGTGCTCCTGGCACTGCGGCAAATACGGGTTCGACCGGCCCCACCGGTATTACCGGACCACGCGGACCTGTCGCTGGGTTGGTTAGAAGCGGCGTGATTCTGGCGAATGAAACATCATGGCGTGTTCAAAACGATGATTTGAATATTATTGATACAAACAACTTTCTTTTCGGAACATTTCGCGGAAAGCGTAATAATGCGACGGTATTGACCAGCGGTCGGCAATTCAACGTTCCATATAGTGTATGTATGCTGGTCAATAATGACACCGCGATGGCGAATTATTACTATATGACAGAATCAACATCCGCAAATACAGTTACACGTATGGATTCATCTGGCAGTCAATTCATGATTATTCCACCCCCCACCGACGTAAGTTCGATTGAGATGGTGATGACGTTTCGGGTTTATAACATTCCAGAACAGAATGCGCATGTGATAGAAGCCAACGGCGGGTATTTCAGCGATGTATCATCTAATCTCTCGTCATCTTATTTACAAAAGTGGTCATGTTATATCATTCATAATGCGAAGAATAACAACAATATTACAAGCCTTTCGATTGTTGCCGCGCCAGCAGTGACTCCTCCCGCCGATATTTCAGTGAATATACTTACATCGACCACGAATAATTGGCTTGGGCAGACCACATTTGATGTTTATTCGATTGGTGTGGGTCCAACAGGTCAAGTAGGTCCAACCGGTCCAGCATTTACATCGACCTGGATACAGGTGCCTTCCACGACAAACATTTATTATGCGAACGGAAGCGTTGGTATCGGAACAGCAACCCCTGACACAAACTATATTCTTGATGTAAGCGGAACGATAAAAACACTCGGCGTAAATAATGTTAGTGATTATCGCATCAAAGAAAATGTGATGTCACTCTCGATGTCATCAAATATTCCAAATCTCGACGGCCTACGCCCAGTGATGTATTATAATAAATTACTTCGAAAAAATGAATACGGCTTCATCGCACATGAAGTTCAAGAAATCTTTCCAGATATTGTGGTCGGAAATAAAGATGCGGAACAATACCAGACGATGAATTACATGTCGATGGTGCCGCTCATCGTGAAAGAAATCAAAGAGATGAAACGAGAGATTTCGGAACTTAAAGAGAGAATTCGAACCCATGGAATTCAATAGCATATCATTCCGCAATGTAATGTAATGTAATGTAATGTAATGTAATGTAATGTAATGTAATGTAATCAATAGATATACCCATATTCTTTCTCGACGACGACATCGCCACCGCCGCCACCGCCGCCAGCTTCCCCCACTACCACGTTCGAGAGAATAAACTCCACATTCCCCGCCGCAGATGTACTATTTGTTCCAATTGAATACGCAAATATTACTTCACTACTATTGAACCCCCCAACCGCACTTCCATCCACCGTCGAAACGGACAATGCGACATTATTATGCGCAACCGTAAATGGCGAAACCGAAAACCCGTTCCAATTTACATAAAAACAATAGTTGGTATTACTTTCGAGAGATGAACCATTATCCGCACTATTATTATTGTTATTATTATTGAGCGCGACATACGTTCGCTTGGATTTATACCATCCACCTGCATCACCGCTCCCGGTCGCCTGTGTATATACAGTTACAAACGGCGTCGAAACATGATTGAATAAATGAAGACTCATTCGAATATAACGCAGGTCGCCCACTGTCGTAACTCCAGTAGTGTTCGGCGGAAGATACCAATTGATTTTATTGCGAGTCATCGGTGCGGCACTTATCCAACTCGTTGAATTCGTATAATACCATCCTTGATATCCATAGCGTATGAGAGGAATTGGCGCAGGCGGAGAGCCGTCGGCATATACAGAAGCAGCCGCTGAGAGATTGGATGCCGAGATATCCTGAACATTCGATGAATAAGGGTAAGCATTCGGAAATGATACACTGTCGGCGACCGCCGTATTGATACTTCCGCCGCCGCCACCGCCGCCGACACCCCCGCCGACACCCCCGCCGACACCGTCGGTCATAACAAGCTTGATATTATACGACCTCGAAGGTATCGCGCTTTCACGATTCGTCAGTGTATGTTGTCCGGCTGAGGGCTGGACAATAACCTTGATATTCAGCGTATCATTTTCAACCAAAGGCACACTCAACATGACACCGCTGCCGCTACTTTGTAATGCCGACAATCTCTCGGGCACATTCAGATAGATTTGCCGAAGTAACTCTCGAGAGATATTTGTATTCATTGTCTGTGCGTTTGTAAGATAACGATTCCCAGAAGCATCAGCGGTCATCGTGATATCTGCTGATTGCGTGCTTATTGTATCCAATACTGCCATAATACCGACTCGCGCAACCTCTCCATAATACGCGAGGTTTTCAAGTAAATCAGATTCGTTGCTTAAAAAATCGACGCCGTGGATTGTATTGAAGAGTTGCAACGCGATATACCGGATGAAATCGTGTTTGACGAGAGATTTATTTGCGGCGAATGAGGCACCGCCACCGCCACCACCGGTAAGCATCCCAGATGACTCGCTTTGGTCCAACATCGCATGCGACGGGTTTATTTTTAATGATGTCGGCCAACATTTCCGAAATACATAATACTGGATATCCGATGACGCATCAAATATCGCTAGGTTGAGACTTCCGTCTGTTTCTCTCGGCGTTCGAAACTTAAATACAGAAAGCATATCGGATAACTTCACATAAAATACTGCGTCGGCATCGGCCGCACCCGCACCGGCACTTCGTTCGTTTGTTTGATCTCCGGCCTCGCCCTCGCCGTCGGCACCGCCTGTTCCTAACGCATATAACTCAAAAGTAGTAGCGTTCGATGTTGGTTCATCGACCCAAGGAACCCCTTCATCCGTTTCAGTTGGCATCGACCGTTTGAATAGTATGAATATAATAAATTCAGCTGTTTATTATATTACAATGGAATGGAATGGAATCATGGAATCATGGAATCATGGAATCATGGAATGGAACTATGGATAGGTTTCTGGCACAGCCGCCTCGAACCCATATTCTTTCTCTCCACTCAACTCTCCAACAACAACACTCGACAGTGTGAATTCGACATTACCCGCCGCCGCGTTACTATCCGTTTCAACAGCAATCGATGTGATGCCTTCGCCGTCCGCAAAACTGCCGGTTCCGATCGTATAAGCCAACGCTGCATTTGTCGCCCCCACCGTCGCAGGCTCTCGCGCATACGAATTGAAGTTCATGTAAAAGGAATACACCGTCCCATTTACCAAAGAACCGCTGCCGCCAACCACCACATATTTCCTCGACGACCCAGCTTGTGTATATACCATCAGATACGGCAATGACGCAGTATTATGTATTTTAAGATTGACGCGAATGTATTGTAAATCACTTACTTTCGATGTCGCAGTATTTGCGCCGATCAACCATTTGATATGATTACGCACAGCAGGCGCGACATTCACCCACGCAACAGAATTCGTATAATACCATCCATTATATCCAAACCGCGCAAATGGAATCGGCGCGGGGGGTGAATAAATATTATATACACCAGATGAATCTACTGTTGGCGCATACGTTCGCACAGACGACGAGTATGGATAAGCATTCGGATACATTATGCTGTCCGTAATCACCGTATTCGCGTTCGTTGAAGCATTCACCGTATTTTTTATCACGAGTTTTATCGTATAAGAACGCGATGGAATCTCCGAAACACCAGTCAGCGCATTTTGAGTCGCCGCCGCCTGAATCACGAGTTTATATTGTAATGTGTCATTCTCCAGAAACGGAACATTCTTCAGTCCAGTGTTGTTCGAAACATTACCGTAAAATCTCGATGGAGCAACCGCCGCAATATGGCGCATGATTTCGCGACACAGATTCGTATTGCCCGAAGCGTCATTTGTCAAATACTTATTCCCCGATGCGTCATATGCCATGTTCTGACTTGCCGACGTGGTTGATACACCCGAGAGAATCGCGTCGATGTTGCTTCGAACAGTTTCGCCCAAAAATGTGGAGTTTTCCTGTAATTCGGTTTCGTTTTGAAACAAATCAACGCCATGTATTGTATTGAAGAGTTGCAATGCGATATACCGAATAAAATCGTGCTTGATGAGAGATTTGTCGCCAGAGAACCCTTCCGCATTACCAAGCATTCCTGCGCTATCGGTTTTATCCAACATCGCATGGCTTGGGTTTAGTTTAAGCTCCGTCGGCCATTTTCGATGGAATACGTAATATTTGATATCATCGGCATTGACATTCGTGATGTCGCTCGCGTCGCTTTGATACATGAATACGTTATTGATATCCGACAATCGCACATAAAACACCGCCGTCGCGTCGGTTGCTTCCACCGTTATCGAAGACGCGTCCAACATCGCCAACGTCGAGAGATTGAATGTCTGGTTTAATCCAGTGAGCACAAATTCGACGGTTCGACCGACAATCATGGTATTACTCACGCTTACACCCGGCGCATATGTCGCGCTCTGAACCTGTGTTGCCGTAAAACGAACCGAACCCGTCGTATTTCCGGTAATTGTGATTTGCCCCGATGTTGCGTCGATGGTGGCGACATTTGTATTATCAGATGAGTAGACAATTGGTGTTTCGGAATGATTGCTAGTTGGCAAGGTTGTCGGCATGAATGGCGTCGTCGTGGTAATCAACATATACGACGGAACCACGAATGACGAACTGTTCAACGTATTCGTCTGAAGCACCAAACCGACGATGGAACCGGCGAGCAGCCAAACAGGCGTTCCATTATAACTGATGACTTCGACCACCGCGTTCGTAAGGTAGTTACGCACGACACCCCCCGTCGCGAAATATTTGACGCCTTCAATCTGGAAAAATTCGCTTTCGTTGATGGGGAGGTAGAATTTGTCGCTCTCGGCCACATTCAGAACGACATCCGGTAAAACATCGGTGGGCGACGTCGATGTTGTCGGGACAACCACCGCCACTGTCGCACTCGCGAGGTCGAGATTCTCGATTGCGCGCAACGGCGATGATTCGGAGATTGCGGCAAGGACGGTTGTTCCTGTAACCGCCGGAATAATAATTTGTCCGATGTCGCGGTTATCGGAATTTTTCAATAGCTGGAGCTTCTGAAGCGGCGAAAAGCTGACATCCGCGATGTTGGCACCCTTGATACTCGTGTTTGTGAAATTTACATTGGCAATATTCGCGCCCGTCATATCCACATTCGTGAGTTTTGCGTTGGCGAAGGAGGCACCCGAAGCATCGACACCGGTTAATCTTGCGCCGGATAAATCGGAACCAGTGAATGCGGTATTGGTTAAAACGGCGCCGGATAAATCCGCGTTCTTGAGAGATGCGGCAGTGAATGTTGCGCCAGTGATGGTGGCTCCTGCGAGTGTTGCGCCAGAGAGGTCGGCCGAGGCGAAATTCGCGCTTACGATGACCGCATTTGTCAGGTTGGCGTTTGTGAGCTTTGCGGCGGTGAATGCGGTGTTTGTAATCGAGACACCCGCGAGAGATGCGCCTTCCAAATTCACAGATGCGAAACTGGATGTGTTTGTAATCGTCGCGCCTTGAAGTGCGTTGCCAGCGCTATTCACAGTGATGGTCGCGGTGATACTGGCCGGTGCCAAATATAACGTGCCTTGTGCTTGTGATGCGACGATAACTGCTGAACCAGCCGACCGTAATGTGACAAGACCAGATGTTGGATGAATGGTAAGCACACCGCTTGAGGGGTCTTGGAGCGAATATGTCACCACGCCATCACTCGCACTTGATGCCGTCACGGTGAATGGCGCAGCAGTTACATTGTATGACACATCGGATACACCAGCGAAACCAGTAAGTGTCGTAGTTGCGCGGCCGACTTCCACCGTCCATGAAACGGGAGCAGATTCGTATTGGTTCGTCGAGTCACGGCGGGCGGTGATTGTCGCACTTCCGACTGAAACCACAGAGATGACACCTGCCGTCGCAGAACCAACGATTCCAGCGACACTTGGATTGTCAGTTTCGTATGTGATTGTTCCACCGTTACTCGCATTCGTTGCGACCACATTAAAATAACTGTCGCCGTAGGTTTTGTTGATAGTAGATGATGCCGGGGAAGACCGCGTGAGAGCCAACACTTGGCGATGCACCGTCATGGTATTCGATGTTTTGGTAGCACTATTATAAAACGCGGTAGCAGCTTGCGTTGCGGTGAAATTCACATATCCAGCCGCCAACAGTGTAATTACACCACTACTACTATCGATGCTTGCGACAGTAGAATCAGTCGAGGAATACGTGATTGTGCCGTTGCTGGCGCTTGTTGGGTACGCTAATGCGGAAAATGGCGCAGCACCGTATGTGCGGCCGGTGCTGACCGTAAATGCCGAGAGAACCGGTGTGCCTTTATTCACAGTGACTGCGACACTCGCACTTCCGCTTGTGAAATTGGTTGTTTCTGACTGACTGATGTCGATGGTGGTTGAACCAACGCCGGTTATGGCGGCATATGACCCATCAAAAATGGATAGAATATTGGTGTTGCGACTTGTAAATGTAAATGCGCCTGCGCCTGCTCCTGCGCCTGCCCCCGCGTCAGTATTTGTCGATGATGGCGAGAGATTGAAGGACGCATCACCGTAATTCTTTGTGATTGTTGATAATGTAATGACCGTCGTCTTCTTTGCGATGACAAGAACCGCGGTTATACTTAATTCACCATGCGCACCTGTTGCGGCTTGTTTCGCGGTTATAGTTGTAGAACCTGCTTTGAGTATTGTAACGGTTCGTCCCTCGGAACCACCAATACTTGCAACTGTTGTGTCACTACTCGTAAATATAAAGGGTTCGCCAGTATAAATGGTTGTTGGATCTGTCAAATCAAATGATGTGTCGCCATAGACTTTATTGGACGGAACCGTGAAGTTGCTAAGCGCGGCATTTACTATGAGTGACGCAGTAACAGAACGCGTTGTGTAATTTCCATTAGCACTAGCTGCTTGTGTCACTGTGATTGTTGCGGTTCCGGCGAGTCCATTAAGTGTGACATCACCTCCGGATGTTACAGTCGCAAATGCTGAACCAGACGCATCTGTGGAAAACGTAAAAGCACCATTACTGTTGCTTGTTGGCGGGGTGAGAGTAAATGAAATATCATTAATAAACTTTTCAGGAATGGTGAATGTTCCGAATGTAGGTGCGATAGGTGAAACCACCATGGACGCACTCACAGACCCAGAGGTATAATTGCCATCGGCACTTGCGGCCTGGGTTGCGGTGATGGTCGTGGTTCCTGCTCCGACGATAGTCACCACCCCGCCCCCACTTGTCACGGTCGCCACTGCTGTGTTACTGCTCGTGTAACTAAACGCACCGCCACTGTTGCTCGTGGGCGCAGTCAGATTAAATGAAGCATCCCCGAAGTTCTTCGCAGGCGCGGTCAATGCCCCGATCGTAGGCGCGATAGGTGAAACCACCAAGGACGCATTCACAGACCCAGCGGTGTAATTGCCAGCGGCAGCTTGTGTCGCGGTGATGGTCGTGCTGCCCGCCCCGACGATAGTCACCACCCCGCCCCCACTTGTCACGGTCGCCACTGCTGTGTTGCTGCT
>Ga0172376_10003456_pt1 | contig 18666 bp, 16 predicted proteins | sample Lak35m_FD_121114 | JGI IMG/M metagenome (GOLD analysis project Ga0172376, IMG submission 121114) | Freshwater microbial communities from Kabuno Bay, South-Kivu, Congo - kab_092012_35m | ecosystem: Environmental > Aquatic > Freshwater > Lake | place: Democratic Republic of the Congo: South-Kivu... | reverse complement strand
ACCCACAACATACATCGTGAATGAAGCAATTGAGGCGCCTTTAGACTTCAACAACTGCTCAATCGTTACTTTGTCGTCTTTAACGAAAGGTTGATTAAGCAATGTCACGTCTTTCAAGAATTTCTGAACGGTACCATCAGCGATTTTTTCAAGCATTGCATCTGGCTTACCAGCTTCTTTTGCCTTCTCGATAGCAACGCGGCGTTCAGCTTCGATTAAGGCTGCGTCAACACCACTTGCATCCAATGATTTTGGTTTAGCTGCAGCAATGTGCATCGCAATATCTTTTGCCAATGTTTCATCACCGCCTACCAAATCAACTAGCACGCCAATTTTGCTACCATGAACATAGCTTGTTAGTTTGCCTTGCGCTGCCACACATACAAAACGGCGTGGGGTGATGTTTTCACCAATCTTACCTACTAACTGTGTACGGTAATCTTCAGCAGTGCTAGCACCCAATGGAAGCTTAGCAACAGCTTCAATATCAGCTGGATTACTTTTCGTAATTGCAGCAGCCAATTCATTAACGTATGTAATGAAATCAGCGTTTTTAGCACAGAAGTCTGTTTCTGAGTTTACTTCAACCATTGCGCCTGATTTACCATCAGCACTGATATTAATACCTACTGAACCTTCAGCAGCAACACGGCCAGCAGCCTTACTTGCTTTGTTACCGAAACGAACGCGCAAGATTTCTTCAGCACGCGCCATATCACCTTCAGCTTCAGTCAACGCTTTTTTGCAGTCCATCATTGGCGCATCGGTGCGCTCACGTAATTCTTTTACCATTGATGCGGTAATTTCAGCCATTTAAAACTCCTTAATTTATCGCGCTGAGAGCTTTTGCTCTTCCAACGCTTTATTCAAAAATGTCAGGTATAAAAAAAAGGGGCGTTAGCCCCCTTTTTTTGTTGGGATTACTCTGCAGCAGCAACTTCTTCTGATGCTGACTTCACAATCTCAGCAATAGATTGGCTACGGCCTTCAAGAACCGCGTCAGCAATGCCACGAGCGTACAAACGAATTGCACGGCTTGAGTCATCGTTGCCAGGAATTACGTAAGTAATGCCGTCTGGTGAGTTATTTGTATCAACAACACCAATCACAGGAATACCCAATTTAGCAGCTTCAGTGACCGCGCCACTTTCATGACCAACGTCAATAATGAAAATAGCGTCTGGCAAGCCACCCATTTCTTTAATGCCACCGATAGAACGCTCTAGTTTCTCAACTTCACGCTTGTAGCCTAACGCTTCTTTTTTGCCGAATTTATCCAAGCTGCCGTCTTGCAACATTGTTTCGTAGTCGTGAAGGCGCTTAATAGATTGTTTAACTGTCTTAAAGTTAGTCAACATACCACCTAACCAGCGGTGATTAACGAATGCACAGCTAGAGCGAATTGCTTCTTCTTTAACAATTTCACGCGCTTGACGTTTTGTACCAACGAACAAGATACGACCTTTGTTTGCAGCTAGTTGACGCACGTATTTCAATGCATCTTCAAACAAAGGCAATGTTTTTTCTAGGTTAACGATATGGATTTTGTTACGCTCGCCGAAAATGAATGACTCCATTTTTGGGTTCCAGTAACGAGTTTGGTGACCGAAGTGAACTCCGGCTTCTAACATTTCACGCATAGTAACGGACATAAAAGTCTCCAGTAAGGGTTATAGCTCACATGCACGAAAAACATTTATCTATCGATAAACACCCTATACAAAGTGCATGATGTATTTGCTAATTAAAAATAATTAAGCAATTAAGCTTAATCGTTATCGCTTTGCTGATTGATCATCAGCTAAACGGGTGCGTATGCTACCATAAGCACATCTAAAAATTCAAGGAAAACCTTAGCCAAAACGGCTTTTTGTGGAATTTATGGCAATTACAATTAAAAACGAACAAGACATTGAAAAAATGCGCATTGCGGGCCAACTGGCATCCGAGGTATTAGACTTCATTACTCCGCATGTGGTGCCGGGCATTACCACTGGCGAACTGGACAAACTTTGCCACGACTTTATGGTTGACGTGCAAAAAACCATCCCCGCCCCACTTAACTATGCGCCGCACGGCCACACACCTTATCCCAAGTCGATTTGCACTTCAGTGAACCATCAAATTTGTCACGGTGTTCCTGGCGAGAAAGTACTTAAAAATGGCGACATCGTGAATATCGACATTACGGTCATCAAAGACGGTTATCACGGCGATACAAGCCGTATGTTTTATGTGGGTGAACCTTCAATTCAGGCCAAACGCTTATGTGATATCACCTACGAATGCATGTGGCTAGGCATCTCCAAAGTAAAGCCTGGCAATACTTTGGGGGATGTCGGCTTTATTATTCAAAACCACGCTGAAAAAAATGGCTTTAGCGTAGTACAAGAATTTTGTGGTCATGGCATCGGCAAAAAATTCCATGAAGATCCACAAGTGTTGCACTACGGCAAAGCTGGCACAGGCCTAAAACTTCAAGCGGGCATGATTTTTACGATTGAACCTATGATTAACGCTGGCAAACGTCACATCAAACAACTGGGCGACGGCTGGACCATCGTCACAAAAGACCATAGCCTGTCTGCACAGTGGGAGCACACGATTTTGGTTACACCAACTGGCTACGAAGTGCTTACGGTATCTGCTGGCAGCCCTGCCGTACCAAGTTTCATAGCTTAAAACCTCCAAGCATGAACGCCCTCTCTCAAACCGCAATTTGGCGTGCAGAACTTAAAATTCAGCAGCAGCAATTGCGGGATGCGTTCTTTAGTAAGAAAAATACATCGCAACTACTCAAGAAGCATGCCAAATTGGTCGACAAGACGCTACAAAACATCTGGCGTGAATCAGACCTGAATGAAGTGACATTAATCGCTGTTGGCGGCTACGGCAGAGGCGAGCTTTTCCCTTACTCTGACGTGGATTTGCTGATCTTACTTCCCAATCAAAGTAGCGCTGCACTCAACCAAAAAGTAGAGCAAGTCATTGGACTATTGTGGGATATCGGCCTTGCCGTCGGCCATAGTGTGCGCAACCTTGATGAATGTGTGAACGAAGCACAAAAAGACGTCACAGTTCAAACCAATTTATTAGAGTCTCGTTTTTTGACGGGTAACCGCACGCTGTTTGACTCATTCCAAGAAAAAATGGCGGACGCCATGGATGTTTCGCATTTTTATAGGGCAAAAGTCGAGGAGCAAGAACAGCGATACAGACGCTTTAACGATACTGCTTATAACTTAGAGCCAAACATCAAAGAGAGCCCAGGCGGACTGCGTGACTTACAAATCATCCTTTGGCTTACACGTGCCGCTGGTTTGGGGGATAACTGGAATGCCCTTGTTAAGCGCGATCTGATTACACCTGCAGAATTACGTCAAATTCGCAGGCATGAACAGCATTTACAAAGATTGCGCATCCACCTGCACTACATGGCAAAAAGACGTGAAGACCGCCTTATTTTTGATTTACAAAATACACTTGCCGAAGAGCTAGGCTTTAGCAATAACAAACGTCATCGAGCCAGTGAGCAATTGATGCACGCCTATTATCGCAGCGCAAAATTCGTAGGTCTCATCAACGAAATTTTGCTCCAGATCCTCAAAGAAATCATTGAAAAAACAAACTCAGAAGCAAACCCAATTAATGCCCGATTCGAGTCACGCAATGGCTTATTAAGTGCAAAAACAAACACCTTGTTGCAGCGCGAGCCATCCAGTATTTTTGAAATTTTTCTGCTACTGCAGCAACACCCCGAACTCCATGGCATTAGTCCCAACTTGCTGCGGACCTTGCACCGCGTCAAGAACTTAATTAATCGTGATTTCAGAAACAATACCCGAAATAAAGCGCTATTTATCGAGATTCTGAAACAGAAAAATGGCGTGACCGACACGCTCAAAAAGATGAATCGCTACGGCATCTTAGGCAACTACATTCCCGCATTCGGTCGCATCGTGGGGCAAATGCAGCACGATTTATTCCATGTATATACCGTTGATGAGCACATCTTGAATGTGCTGGCGAATTTGCAACGTTTTTCAATTAACGAACATACGCATGAATTTCCGCTTTGCAGCAAGTTATTTGCAAACTTTGATGCCCCTTACCTGCTCTATATAGGCGCCCTTTTTCATGACATTGCAAAAGGCCGCGGCGGGGACCACTCGCAACTAGGCATGCAAGACGCCAAACGCTTCTGCAAATCACATGGCCTAAATAAAGAAGACGGGGAACTTGTGTCTTGGCTTGTTGGCGCACATTTACTGATGTCGAGCACTGCACAAAAGTCTGATCTATCTGACCCGCAAGTTATTCAGCAATTTGCCGGTTTAATGCTCGACGAACGCCACTTGATAGCCCTGTATCTGCTCACTGTGGCGGATATACGCGGCACTAGCCCAAAAGTGTGGAATGCTTGGAAAGCAAAATTGCTAGAAACACTGTTCACTCTCACCCAAAAATTATTAAGCGAAGGTGGGCGGGACATCAACACCGAGCTAGTTGCTAGACAGAATGAAGCTAAAACCATACTCAGTCATTACAGTATTCTTGAGCATTTCTATCAACCACTTTGGGAAAAACTTGGTCGCCAATACTTCCTTCGTCACTCAGCGCAAGAAATCGCTTGGCAGACACGCTTACTGCTACGCCATATCAACACAACCGAACCCATCGTGCGCGCCCGCCTAAGCCCCCATGGCGACGGTATTCAAGTAATGATTTATACCGCTGATCGTGATGACTTATTTGCACGCATTTGCGGATTCTTTGAGCGAATGGGTTATAACATCCTTGAAGCTAAGATCCACACCAGCAAACATCACTACGCTTTGGATAGTTTTTTAATTCAAGATCAAAGCGATAGATCCATTATGTACCGTGACTTATTAAGTTATATTGAACATGAATTAGCAAGCGCATTGCGTGACAATCAAGGCGATTTTGAACCCATAAAAGGCAGAATAAGCCGCCAAGTGAAGCATATGCCTATTCAAGCCAATATCAGCATTCAAGAAGTCAAAGACTCCAGCAATCACCAGCTGGAAATTATTGCAGGCGATCGCCCTGGCTTACTCTCAACAATTGCGCAGACCTTTATCGCCAATGATATTCATCTACAAACAGCCAAAATCAACACTTTGGGCAAACGCGCAGAAGACACTTTCTTAATTTCCGGAAAAAATGGCGCTCAACTCTCTGAGTTAAGGGTTGAGTCTCTGCAAGAAGCGCTTATTAAACAGATTGCTTAGATTAAGCGATTAGCGAGATTAGTTGCTGTGGATGCGTAATAGAGAAATCAGCACCCCAAGTCGCTGGCTGGTCGGCCTCATCAATATAGCCATATAAAGCAATAACCGTGCGCATGCCAGCTGCATTCCCAGCCTCAATGTCGCGAGCAGCGTCCCCTACATAAAAGCAGCCGCTCGGACTCACCCTTGCTTGCTTACAAGCAAGAAACAAGGTATCTGGCGCTGGCTTAGGTAAAGCTGCATCATCACCACATACCAAACAAGCCATTCGAGTATCTAACTGCATTGCTTTTAACAACGGCGCTGAAAAGCGACGCGGTTTGTTGGTCACCACACCCCAGGCGATATTATTTTGCTCCAAATGCTGCAGAAGCTCAGCAACACCTTCAAATAGCACTGGTGACCTTGCAAATACTTGATCGTATAAATCCAGATACTCCGTGCGCATAGCTTCAAATTGAACATCTTCTGGCCTGAGATTAAAGCCTATTCCCAATAAGCCTTTTGACCCATGCGAGGCATAAGGTCGAATGACGTCCATCGAGAGCGGTGCTAAACCATGACGCTCACGCAGCAGATTCAAGGCGTATCCAAGATCAGGCGCTGTATCAACCAGCGTTCCATCCAAGTCGAATAAAATCATTAGATTATTTGCTTGTGCGAATGAGGTAATTAACGGAAATATCTGAACCAAGTGAATAGTGCTGAGTGAGCGGATTGTAGCTCATGCCTTTTAGCTCATCCACACTCAAACCTGACTGCCTTGCCCATGCAGACAACTCAGAAGGTTTAATGAATTTTTCGTACTCATGCGTACCTTTTGGCAACATGTTCAATACATATTCAGCACCAATCACTGCAAATAGATAAGCTTTTGGATTTCGATTGATGGTAGAAAAGAACACTGCCCCACCTGGCTTCACCAATCTAGCACACGCATTAATAATCGCTGCCGGATCTGGCACATGTTCCAGCATCTCCATGCAAGTGACAACATCAAAACTCTCAGGCTGCTGCTTAGCTAACTCCTCTACAGCAATCAGCCGGTAATCAACCTTGGCGCCAGATTCTAACTGATGAAGCCTAGCGACTTTGAGCGCTTTCTCACCCAAATCAATACCCGTCACATGGGCGCCCTTTTCGGCCATAGATTCGGACAAGATTCCACCGCCACAGCCGACGTCCAGCACAAGCTTGTCCTTTAAGCCCACAGCGCCATCAATAAAATTAAGGCGCAAAGGGTTAATGGCATGCAACGGTTTGAATTCGCTATTTTTGTCCCACCAACGATGAGCAAGCGCTGCGAACTTTTCGAGCTCTGCCGGATCGACGTTTACACTTTGTGTTGATTCAGTTTCGGTTGCCATTTCAATACAATTTCCTTTAATTCATTCGGTTCGATATTCGCATAAACACCCGCTTGCATATCAGAACGCTCAAAGCGCAAATCACCCTCAACCCAAACATGGCTAACATGCTCTCGACCAGCCACATAAACAAGATGTGACAAAGAATCAAAACAGGGTGAAGCTTCAATATCACTTAATTTAACGGCGGTTAAATCAGCCAACTTTCCAGTTTCAATTGAGCCAATTTGGCCTTCCAACCCTAAAGCTTTCGCACCGTTGATTGTCGCCATTTCCAAGGCTTGCCATGCGGGAATACTAGCAACATCACCACTTAGGCCTTTTGCCACCAATGCCGCGGTACGCATTTCAGTAAACATATCTTGACGATTATTGCTTGCCGCACCGTCCGTACCTAAACCCACATTCACGCCGGCATTCAGCATTTTTTGAATAGGAGCCATGCCGCTAGCCAGCTTTAGATTAGAGCTGACACAATGTGCAAGACTACAGCCATGCGCTTGAAGTTGCTCAATCTCTTCGTTCTTCATGTGCACACCATGCGCTGCTGTCAGATTTGGACCTAGGACGCCCAACTGCGATAAACGTTCAATTGGCGTAAGGCCATACTGCTTTAAGCTCTGCTCAATCTCATCCTGCGTTTCATGCAAATGGGTATGTATCCCTAATCCCAATTGCTCTGCATAAGTCACAATTTTTTCAAAGGTAGCGTCAGCCACGGTGTAAGGTGCATGCGGCGCAAAACTTGCGCTTAATAGGCTTTGCCCCCGCCATTCATCGCGATGATTTAAGCCTTTTTCAATATAGTCATCTGCGCTGTTGGCATAATTTGTTGGAAACTCCAACACCACCAAACCCAACTGCGCTCGCATTCCGGCCTGCAAAGCAGCTTCAGCTGTAGCTTGCGGGTAAAAGTACATATCATTAAAACAAGTGATGCCACCAGCCAGCATTTCCGCACAACCGAGCAAGGCACTATCCCGGACAAATCGCTCAGAAACAATCTGCTGTTCCGCTGGCCAAATATGCTGCTGCAACCACTGCATCAACGGCAAATCATCTGCTAAGCCTCGCATCATGGTCATACCGACGTGAGTGTGTAAGTTGATTAATCCGGGAATGAGCACATGCTCATCCAGTCGAACTGTTTTGCTTGCCTGATAATTTGCGCTAATTGTCTCAATTGCCGCAACTTCAACAATTTTTCCTTGATGAATGACAACTGCCGCGTGCTCAAGCAAGCGATTACGAGGCACCACAGGAATGACCCATCGTGCCTCGATCACTAAATCAACGTTCATTTTATTTAAATTACTCATTGTTTATATGCTCACCCATCGCCTAAATTAAAGCATATGAAGCGTTATTCACAAAGGCCGAACAAGCTTCCTCATCGGGTTGTTGATGCATCAACACTACCAATTCTTTTACCTGTTTTGGATTGAGCGTTGCCGTTCTTTTGGACTGATCGCACAGAGCGCTACGAAAACCCATGTAAGAAGGCTTAAGCTTTAACAAACTTTCAACATGATTTTTAGTTAAAGCACCTGCCAAGCCCACTTGTAACCCTAAAGAATGGGCTTTAGTCACAAAATTATTCAACTCTCCTAAAGAACAATGAGTTAACAAGTGTCTGCCATCTTTTTTTGCCGTATCAAGCATCACGCCATAAAAACCTGCAGCAGCTATTTTGTCTAATAGGGCTAGATTCGGCGACATATCGGCAAATACCACGGCGATCAACTTAGCCCCTTGCTCAGCGACTTCCTGTAGGGCATGAAGGCAAGACTCATGTGCTGATTGCCCAAAAAAGCCGATTTTCACAATATCTACACCTGTGCTGAGCATTTCCCTGGTTTTATCCACCAATAATGCTGGCCCCATTGGTTGATCAATGGGTTGGTCACCAATCGTAGCACTGACAATCGCTCGATTATCAACTGAGTCCACAATCGCCCGAACAGTTTCAAGCGGCAGAGCACCTAAAGCACCCTCTGCGGGATTCTTAAGATCAACGATTTCTACGCCAGCATTCAAGACAATTTCAGCCTCTTCTGGACTGACTACACTGGCAAGCATCCGAGTACTAGGCAAGATTGCCTCCCGTTAAACCAGCCTGGTGATTTTCAACCGCTTCAACAAGCCAGCCCCAAGCCTCCAGCTCATGCTCACCTGCTGTTTTATCGATTGCAATCTGCAAATAAGTCATTTCTGAGGTCACTTTTTCTAGAGGCAGCATACTCAAGCGACTCACCAAAACGCACAGCTCAAGCACAGCGGCTTGCGCTCTGTTATAGCCCTTAAAAGACTTTAAATTTTCTTCTCTTGTCACTTCAAAATATAAGTGAGGGCGCTGAGCGTCATCTTCCAATTTAACTAATTTCAATGCCTGATAACTTAAGGCTGCGTCTAGCAACCAACCATTACCCAGCTTAGTCGTTGGCCATAGCCTACGACCCGTCAAAGCGCCCGCAAAGACGCGCACATCATCGGTGATGTTAATCGTCGCCGAACGCCCGCTTAGTAAGTTATCTAAGCTAGACGATGGGCGAAATGGAGCAATCAAAATCAAACCGTCACGCTCACGCATGCCAAATGGCGCAATATGTGGCGAACCATCTGCATTTTCAGTGACAAGAATAATTTCGTTAATTTTTTCAGGCATGGCGTTATTTATTTGTTTTCTTTTTTCTCTTTGAGTGACGCTTCACGATGCGATTTTTTACCTTCCTGATCGCTTTTAACTGTATTGACACCCCAACTCAACTCTTCATCCTGCACATAGCGCTTTTTGAGCTGCCAAGCAATTTGAGCACGGGCTAACTCAACACCCAAATAAAATGCATGAGAAGCATCATTATCTACCTTCAAATGCGGATATAACTTAAATGGATCAATGTCCTGAAATAAGCCGTCACGGTTATAGATATGCAAGCCTTCCCTGCTCACTTGAATTCTGAAGCTTGGGTCTTTGATTTGTGCTGCGATTTCGGCAATTTCTTCAGCAGAATAGGTAAATGGCCGTCTATCGTGCAACCCTAACAATCCTGCTGAATAATCTCGGGGCAATCGTCTTTCCTCGCGCGCAGCATACATCACGCGCCTTGCAATATCGGCCTCAGCTACCGAATTTACCGCATGGGGACTAACAGACGTCGCCAAAACAGCATTGATATTAAGCTCGGCAATCATGCCGAACAGCAATGCATTAATGCCAGTGGTGTCGGCATCAGTTAGCTCGGTGATATTGCCCACCCCCATCATGATTTGAATATCTGGGTAACGCTTACGCAGCTTTTGATAACGCACAATCGACTCTGTAAAACCAAATGGAATCGGATCAAGAATAGCATCAGCAATAAATGGCTTGCCCATTTTCTGCATCGCCTCAACGGCGCGATATAAGGAAGATGAATTGCCTGCTTTAGCTGGAATCAAGATTGGCGTTGCTGCCACCTCTTTAGCAATCCATAGCGTTTTTTCTGTCAAACTCAATAGGTAATCGGCACCCGACTTACCAGCCAGCAACAATTCATCAGAGTTCAAGGAATCCACACTTACCTTAAACCCTTGTGCTTTCAGCGCTTGAATCGCCTCCACCAAATGCGGAAAGGGCGTGTTAGGCAAACAGCCCAAATCAATGACATTTGCCCCTTGTTTTTTATAGTGCTCAGCACGCGCCAAAATGCCATCCACGCTCAAATGCGGCGCATCCACAATTTCAGCAAAAATAGCTACATCGTATTTGGACAAATCGGGCGTCTTACCTTGGTGGCCAAAGTATTGCGGCAAATCCTTCAAGTCTTCGGGGCCTCGAACCACAGGCACACCATATTTATCTTGCAAGGGCTCTAAATTGCCAGAACATAAACCTGGGACAATGATTTTATTGGCATCCCCAGCGTCGCTCAGCCTTCTTGCAATCAAGTCTGGCGTCATTAAGGCTGCGACAGACACGCCTATCTGATTAACTCGATATTTGAATGGGGTGGGCTGCATGCTTGCTAATACGTGATGCAAGCTTTTTTCGGCCAACTTACCTGTTAGGAAGAGGATGCTTTCAGACACGCTAATCTAGTTTGAATGGCATAGGAAAGTTGTTGCATGTTATCAACAACCGTAGTTTCTTCGAACGTTTTGAGCTTGGCCACGTTCTCTAAATCAATACGTCTTGGATAAACTTTCACGATATTTTCACGTGGCGCTTCAGACTCTAATTCAGGCTCGGTATCACAAGCATACACAATGGTGGGCACACGGCATTTACCTGCTTGCGCGAAGATATTGGTCACCAAATTATCAGAAATTCCGCAAATCATTTTGGCTACGGTATTCGAAGTAGACGGCGCAATCACTACCGTGTGATAAGCACCGTGATAAAACAACTCAACAGGCACTGCACTGGCCGTTTTATCTTGATAGACCTTACCTACATTGTGCTGGTAGCCGTATTGCTGAAGAATTTCAGCGGCTGCTTTACTCAAAAACAAATCAACATTTTCAAGGCCATTAATAATGTCGATACATTCACGTAAATAATGGCCTGAACCGGTCAGGGCCCAAGCCATTCTTTGTTCTTGAATCGGTTTCATTTATGCGCCGAATGGGTGACGAAGCACAATCGTTTCGTCGCGTTCAGGGCCTGTAGAAACGATATCCACAGGCACATCACATAGCTGCTCCAAGCGCTTCAAGTAAGCTTGTGCGTTCTTAGGCAAATCCTCCCAACGACTCAAGCCAAATGTGTTCTCACTCCAGCCAGGCAAAGTTTCATAAACTGGCTTACAACGCGCCACATCGTCTGCACCGATTGGCAACATATCGATGCGCTTGCCATCTAATTCGTAACCCGTACAAATGTTCAGCTCAGTAATACCGTCCAACACGTCTAACTTGGTAATACACAAACCAGTTAACCCATTGATACGCGCTGAGCGACGCAAAGCTGCAGCATCAAACCAACCGCAACGACGTTTACGCTTAGTGACTGTACCAATTTCTTGGCCCTTTACTGACATTTGCGTACCAGGTGCGCCATCTGACTCAATATCTAACTCACTTGGGAAAGGACCACCACCAACGCGTGTTGTGTAGGCCTTAGTGATACCTAATACATAATGCAACATGTTAGGACCAACGCCCGTGCCTGCAGAGGCTTGACCGGATACGCAATTACTTGAGGTAACGTATGGGTAAGTACCATGATCAACGTCTAATAGAGTACCCTGCGCACCCTCAAATAATAAGTTCTGACCTGCTGCATTCGCTTCATAAAGCGCTGCCGACACGTCAGCTACCATAGGCTTAATCGAAGCCGCTTTCGCCAAGGCCGAGTCAAGCTGTTGGTTAAAATCAACCGCTTCCCCACCGAGGTACTTAGTCAAGACGAAGTTGTGATAATCCAATACGTCACGCAATTTTTCAGCGAATTGCTCCGGATAGAACAAGTCATACAATCGCAAAGCACGACGCGCCACTTTATCTTCGTAAGTTGGGCCAATGCCCTTGCCTGTTGTGCCGATTTTTTTGTCCGCGCTACGTTTTAGCTCTCTCGCCACATCTAAACGCACGTGATAATCCAAAATCAAAGGACAGCCAGGGCTGACTTTAAGGCGATTTTGAACCTCGAGACCGCCCTCTTCTAAGGCTTTAATTTCTTTGAGTAAATGATCCGCATCAAGCACAACACCATTGCCGATATAGCACTTAACGCCATCACGTACGATGCCAGAAGGAACAAGATTCAGCTTATAAACACGTTGTGCTGCGCCTTGGCCAACAACCAATGTGTGACCAGCGTTATGGCCACCTTGAAAACGCACAACACCTTGTGCGTGGTCTGTTAACCAATCAACAATCTTACCTTTACCTTCATCGCCCCACTGAGTACCGATGACAACAACGTTTTTAGCCATAATCTACCTAAATATTTACTAAATTTATCTATACAGCGCTTGGTAAGCGCTTAAGCCTTTGCAAGCTCTGGTGCTGCAATCACTTGCCACGAGCCATTTTGTTGAACCAGCTTGCGGTCACAGTTAAGCTCTTGCTGGTCTTTTTCTGTACCAGGCAAGGCGTGAATCACCTTTTCGCCCGCAGCACGTAAAGCAGCCACTTTTTCAAACAAAGCTTGATCGCCGCTAAACGGGGCCAAAATGGCTTTACTTAAGGCTGGTAAAGGCAAAGCTTTCACCAAACCACGCAAATCCAAACTAAAGCCAACCGCTGGACGAGCACGACCAAATGCTTGCCCCACTTCATCATAACGACCACCGAGCGCTAAAGGCCTTGCACAGCCTTGCGCGTAGGCAGCGAACACCATACCACTGTGGTAGTGATAGCCACGCAACTCAGCCAAATCAAAACTAATACCAACACCAAAATCTGCTAATTGCTGGCTGACTTGTTTTAAATCATTCAAAGCCTTGGTGATTTCAGCTGTTTTTGGCAAACGCTTGGTGGCCTCATCCAATATCTTGGCATCACCACTTAATTCAGTTAGTGCGCAGAGTGCATCACGTGTTGCCGCATCCAAATCAACACTCAAAGATTTTAGTGTCGTTTTATCTTTACTTTGTAATGCTTGGTATAAGGCCTGCTCTAATGAAGCGTCAATTTTGGTTTTATCGATAATGCTGTTAAAAATTGCCACATGACTAAAGTCAACTTGCAATCCCTTAACGCCGGCGGCTTGCAAGGTTTGTATCATCAAACGCTGAATTTCAATGTCACCTTCAACGCCTGCATATCCGAATAACTCTGCGCCTAATTGCATAGGCTGACGCGTCTGCGCAATGCCATCAGGGTTTGTACGTAACACACTACCGGCATAGCAAAGACGCGTGACGCCTTGATTATTAAGCATGTGCGCATCAATACGCGCAGCTTGCGGCGTAATGTCTGCGCGCACGCCCATTAGACGACCTGACAATTGATCAACCACTTTGAACGTAGCCAAATCCAAGTCATGACCAACACCAGTAATTAAAGACTCCATGTATTCCATCATCGGTGGAATCACAAACTGGTAGCCATGCACCGTCAACAGGTCCACCAATGAACGTCTGAGCGACTCAATTTGTGCTGCCTCCGTAGGCAACACATCTTCTATATATTCTGGAAGTAACCAATTACGCATAGGTCATCAACTTTTTAGTTATCGTTTAGCCTTGGCACCGCTAGCACCAGAGCTCTTCATGTATTTTAGAAAATCCGAATTAGGTTCTAGCACCATCACATCACTCTTGTTCTTGAAGCTATTCCGGTAGGCTTCAAGACTACGGTAGAACGCGTAAAATTCTGGATTTTTTCCGTAAGAAGCTGAATAGATTTCAGCGGCTTTGGCGTCACCTTCACCTTTAATGCGCTGCGCTTCTTTATAAGCTTCAGCCACAATCACTTCACGTTGCCTCTCAGCGTCAGCACGAATCTTTTCAGCTGCGGCAGAACCTTCTGAGCGCAACTGGTTAGCCACACTCTTACGTTCAGCTTCCATACGGTCATAGACTGAATTGCTTACGTTTTCTGGTAAATCCACACGTTTAATGCGCACATCCAGCACTTGAATACCGATTTGACGGGACTCGCGGTCAGCACGCTGACGCAAGATTTCCATTATTTGGCTACGCTCGCCCGACACCACCTCGTGAATGGTGCGTTTACCAAATTCAGCACGCAAACCATCATTCACCATTTGTGACAAACGACGCTCTGCTTGCACCTCATCACCACGTACTGAAACGTAGTATTTTTGCGGATCAATAATGCGCCACTTTACAAAAGAATCGACCAATACGTTTTTCTTTTCGCTGGTAATAAAACGGTCAGGCTCTTCCCAGTCCAACGTCACAATGCGTTTGTCAAAGTAAACCACGCTATCGACAAAAGGCGCTTTAACATACAAGCCTGGCTCTTTTTTAATGGCCACCACTTCACCCAAGCGTTTCACTAGCGCGTATTCACGTTGATCGACCGTAAACATCGTGCTGCCAAACAACATAAGACCAAGCAGAAAACTGACAATCACTAATCCCAAATTTCTCATCATTAAATCACCCTATCGTCCTTCACGCTCACGCGTTCTCACATCGTCTCTCGAACGACCATCCGCATTTGGATTAAGGCTCACAGCTGGAGCTGTTGTCGTCGCAGCACCATTAGGGGCAGCAGTGGGCGCATTTGCACCGGCCACTGACATAAGTTTATCTAGGGGCAAGTAAAGGAGATTATTGCCATTCTTTTGATCGACAATCACTTTGCTGACGTTCGACATAATTTGCTCTTGCGCGTCCAAATACATACGTTGACGTGTCACTTCTGGCGCTTTTTGATATTGGGCAAAAATTTGATTAAAGCGACTAACATTACCTTGCGCCTCATTTTCAACGCGCAATTTGTAACCCTGGGCTTCTTGCAACAATCTTGAAGCTGTACCACGGGCTTTTGGAATCACGTCGTTCGCATAAGCTTGACCTTCATTCTTTTGACGCTCCAAATCCTGCTTGGCTTTAACAGCGTCTTCAAAGGCAGCTTGCACTTGCTCTGGAGGCTGTGCATTTTGCATAGTCACGCTCACTACATTGATGCCCGTTTTGTAGCGATCTAAAATGTCTTGCATGAGCTTTTTGGTGTTGATCGCAACTTCTTCACGACCTTCATACAAAGCAAAGTCCAGCTTATTTTTACCTACCACCTCACGAATAGCGCTTTCAGCAATGCCACGCACTGACTCTTCAGCACTACGATTGCTGAATAAAGAGTCCTCAACATTCTTGAGATTGTATTGCACGGCAAACTGCAAATCGATGATGTTTTCATCATCTGTCAGCATGAGAGATTCTTTCAGCTCTTTACTACGAACCGCACCACCATCTGCAGAGCGATAGCCAATCTCAATGGTACGCACTTGTTCCATATTCACCACATTAACAGTCTCAATCGGGAAAGGCATATGCCAGCGAGGGCCTGGCATAGTGGTTTCAACGTGCTTACCAAAACGCAGCACAACACCTCGAGAGCCTTGGTCGACGATATAAAACCCTGTGGCAACCCAAACCAACAGGATAAGGCCTAAGATGGGCATGAGTGGAATGGATGGTGCTTTTTCTGGAGATGGGTTGGCGTCTGGCTTTTTACCGAAAAAAGCATTTACCTTGCGGCTTAATTCGCGCATTACCTCATCTAAATCAGGTGGGCCCTCGTCATTACGATTTCCCCAGCCAGGATCGTTTGCCATAAAAACTCCGTTAAATCGAAATCAATTTACTGATATGCAGCTTCGGTGGTTAAGTATTGATAGAGTCTTTGCTGATGCTCCTTGAGCGCTTGCTGCAACAACTCCAAACCGTCGCCATTTTTGGCCGAAATTCGCACTTTACAAATTCTACCATACTCATCGCGCTCTAAGCCCGCCTCCATGCCAATTCGGTCAATTTGGTTAAGCACTAAAATTTGCGGCACATCTTGTGCGCCAATTTCAGTAAGTACTTTGTTCACCTGGGCAATTTGCTCATCACGATTTGAACTGGCAACATCGACAATGTGTAACAGTAGATCTGCCTGCACAGCCTCTTCCAGCGTAGCGCCAAAAGCTTCAACCAAGGCGTGCGGCAAATGTTTAATAAAACCTACCGTGTCCGACAAAATCATGGGCCCAGTATCAGGAATGTAAAGCTTACGAGACGTCGTATCCAAGGTGGCAAACAGCTGGTTAGCTGCATACACTTTGGATTGCGTCATACGATTGAATAAAGTTGATTTTCCCGCATTGGTGTAGCCAACCAAGGAAACCGACATCACTTGAGAACGCTTACGCGAACGACGTTGCATGCCTCGCTGCTGCTTGAGTTTATCGAGCTTTTCGCGCAATTGTTTCACACGAACACGCAGCATACGCCTATCCAACTCCAACTGAGTTTCACCAGGGCCACCGCGCATACCGATACCACCTTTTTGACGTTCCAAGTGGGTCCAGCCGCGAACCAAACGTGTGGATAAGTGCTCAAGCTGCGCAAGCTCTACTTGCAACTTACCTTCGTGAGATTTTGCACGTTGCGCAAAAATATCGAGAATTAAGCCAGTTCGATCGGCAACCCGACACTCCAATAGGCGCTCTAAGTTACGTTGTTGCGAAGGACTGAGGTCATGATTAAAAATGACGACACGAGATTCAGTTGCCTTAACCATCGCAGCCAAATCTTCCGCCTTACCAGAACCCACAAAGAGCTTTGCATCAGGCTTATCGCGTTTTCCCTCGATAACACCACGAATGTGAATACCAGCCCCGATGGCAAGCTGCTTGAGCTCCTCTAGGCTTTCCTCATAGTCGGCATCACCAAAATCAATGCTGACCAGCACCGCATCATCACTACCCGCAGGACGGTCAAACATGAAGTTGTAACACCAATACGTTTAGAGGATTATTCTTCGCTAGCATCGCTTAGCGAGAGGCTGACCGCACGCGCTGGTACGATAGTAGAGATGGCGTGTTTGTACACCATTTGTGTCACTGTGTTTTTAAGCAAAATGACATATTGATCGAATGAGTCAACCTGACCCTGCAATTTAATCCCATTAACGAGATAGATGGATACAGGCACATGCTCTTTACGCAAAGCATTTAAGAATGGGTCTTGTAGCAACTGCCCTTTAGGATTCATGTTGTTCACCTTTTCTATGTGATTAATTAATACTGCAACTTGATACTGCCATTATGACGCTATCAGTCATGCTTTTGTTCAAAATTACTTTAAAAATACTGACATGCGTTTCAAGGTTTCATCTTTACCTAGCAAATGCATGACAGCATCCACGCTAGGAGATTGACCGCCACCCGTCACCATCACACGAAGCGGCATCGCCACCTTAGGAAACTTCAAGCCATTATCTACTACCGTTTTTTCAATGACATGATGCAGGGCTTCTACCGTCCAATCGATAGCCTCAAGCTGCGGCAACATTGCCTGCAAAATAGGCAGCACATCTGGTGTCAGGTGTTTTTCAGCTGCAGCAGCATCTGTTTCAGGCAACTGATAAAAATATTGAATGCTATTTGCTAACTCGTTAAGCGTGTTGGCACGGTCACGATACAAGGCAATCACGTCAATCAATTTAGGGCCGCTATTTGTTGCAATGCCTTTTGCCACCAAACGCTTCTCCGCGTCCGTCGCTAGACGCTCCAGATCAGCTTGTTTGATGTAATGTGCATTTAGCCAATTCAATTTTTCAGTATTAAATTGCGCAGCTGACGGTGTGATATGGTCCAAATCAAACCACTCGCAGAATTGCTGCATGCTAAAAATTTCGTCATCACCGTGTGACCAACCTAAACGCGCTAGATAATTGAGTACAGCTTCAGGCAGATAGCCATCTTCGTGATATTGCATCACACTCACAGCACCGTGGCGCTTAGATAGTTTCTGACCATCATCACCCAAAATCATGGATAAATGCGCATACTGCGGAATGCTAGCACCTAAGGCCTTCAGCATATTGATTTGACGAGGCGTATTGTTAACGTGGTCATCACCACGAATCACCTGGGTAATACCCATTTCCCAATCGTCCACCACCACACAGAAATTGTAAGTAGGCGTGCCGTCGCCGCGCGCAATAATCAAATCATCCAACTCTTCGTTCGAGATGGCGATATGCCCCTTAACCAAATCATTCCATTCCACCAAACCTGTTTTTGGATTTTTAAAACGCACTACTGGCTCAACGCCAGCTGGAATAGGTGGCAAAGATTTTCCCTCCTCTGGTCGCCAGCGACCGTCATAACGTGGCTTTAAGCCTTGCTGCATTTGACTTTCACGCAAGGCATCGAGCTCCTCTTTAGAGGAATAACAAAGATAAGCATGCCCATCCGCCAGCATCTTCTGGATGATTTCTTTGTACTTATCCATGCGCTGCATTTGGTAAAAGGGACCTTCATCCCAATTCAAACCCAACCAACGCATGCCATCCAAAATAGCCTGAACAGCCTCAGGTGTAGAGCGCGCAACATCCGTATCTTCAATACGTAGAATAAATTGACCTTGGTGTTT
>Ga0172376_10003454_pt1 | contig 18670 bp, 13 predicted proteins | sample Lak35m_FD_121114 | JGI IMG/M metagenome (GOLD analysis project Ga0172376, IMG submission 121114) | Freshwater microbial communities from Kabuno Bay, South-Kivu, Congo - kab_092012_35m | ecosystem: Environmental > Aquatic > Freshwater > Lake | place: Democratic Republic of the Congo: South-Kivu... | reverse complement strand
CCAACGCTCGAGCAGCACGGCCAACTCCTTGGCGCGCCGCTCGACGGCCACGGGGTCGCTGGGCGTGGTCGGCTGGGGCTTGACCTGTTCCGGCTTGACCTGTTCCGTGCGCGCCTCGCGGGACGCATCCTGGGCCGCGCCCGGCGCGGCTGCGAGCGTGCCGGCGACGAGGACCAGGGCCAGCGACCCGCGCAGGAGCGCGGCCCCGAAGTGAGAGTGTGCGTCCGATCGGATCATGGCAGGTGGCGATGGGGCCCGGCGCGGGTGCATGGATGCTGCACGATCCGCCCGGACCACGCTGCAATTGTGGCTTGGCGCGCGCTGGAGCGCCACCCGTGGCTGCGTATACTCCAAGTAGAGATGGACAGCTCGCCGATCGAAGATGGAGCCTCGTCCGCCGCGCACGCGTTGGGCGTCCTTGGTGCCCAGCCGCTCGTCGGAGGCCACCCTCCCCAGCGCGCCAGCCACGCCTCGAGCGGTCCGCGGGCGGCCGAAGTGGCCCGCATCGCCGCCAAGGTCGAAGATGGCCTGCGCATCACGCCCGCAGAGGGGTTGTTGCTGCACGACCATGCGGACCTGTTGCTGCTCGCGCGCCTGGCCGATCTCGTGCGCATCCGGCTGCATCCCGAGGGACGCGTCACCTACATCGTCGACCGCAACCTCAACCCGACCAACGTCTGCATCACGGATTGCGGCTTCTGCGCCTTCTATCGCCGGCCGGGCGAGGAAGGCGCCTACGTGCTCGAACGCGAGGAGATCCACCGTCGCATGCAGGAACTCGCCGACCTCGGCGGCCGGCAGGTCCTGATGCAGGGCGGGCACCACCCGCGGCTCAAGACGGGGTGGTGGGCCGAGCTGTGCGCCGACCTGCGCGCGCGCTTCCCGCTCGTCAACCTGCACGCGCTCTCGGCTCCAGAACTGGACCACTTGGCCAAACTCGACAAGCGCCCGGTCGAAGAGGTGCTCAAGGACCTGGTGGCCGCGGGCTTGGGATCCGTGCCCGGCGCGGGCGCCGAGATGCTCGTCGAGCGCGTGCGCAAGATCATCGCGCCGAAGAAGACCACGACCGACCGCTGGCTCGCCGTGCACCGCGCCGTGCACGAGGCAGGCTTGCGTTCGTCGGCGACGATGATGTTCGGCCACGTGGAGACGCACGCCGAGCGCATCGAGCACTTCGAGCGCCTGCGCGCCTTGCAGGACGAGACCGGCGGCTTCACGGCCTTCGCATGTTGGACCATGCAGCCCGAGGGCGTGCCGCAGCAGGAGCTCTACCCGAGTAAGGCCACGCCGGGCACCTACCTGCGCGTGCAAGCCTTGGCGCGCATCTACCTCGACAACATCGCCAACATGCAGACCTCCTACGTCACGCAGGGCTTGAAGAGCGCCCAGTTGACGCTGCGCATGGGCTGCAACGACTTCGGCGGCACGATGCTGGAGGAGAACGTCGTTTCGGCCGCTGGTTGCTTCAACCTCGCCCCCATCGACAAGCTCGAGGCGCAAATCCGCCGCGCGGGCTTCATGCCCACGCGCCGCAACAGCTGGTACGGCATCGTCGACGAGCGTCTCGGTGCACCCAGCGGTCCGGCCTGCCGCGAGGAAGCGGCGACGCACCGCGCGGCGCGCCTCGGCAAGGCCCTGGTGGGCGCGGGAGCAGAAGCATGAGCGCCACGCCTGCGACGAGCACGCCCACGAGCGGCGCTCGGCACGCCGCGGCCGAGCGCGTGGTGCGCGTGGCGCGGCGCGAGGGCATCGAGGACTTGGCGCTCAAGGTCGTGGCCGGCGAACGCCTCTCGCGCGAGGACGGCGCACGCTTGTACCGCGCCGACCTGCACGCGGTGGGCGAGTTGGCGAACTACGCGCGCGAAAGGCTGCACGGGGACCGCGCGTACTTCAACGTCAACCAGCACGTCAACTACACGAACATCTGCAACAAGCTGTGCCGCTTCTGCGCGTTCCAGCGGCTGCCGAACCAGGCGGGCGCGTACTGGATGACGCCCGAGCAGGTCGAGGCCAAGATCCGCGCGCAACTGGCGAGCCCCGTCACCGAAGTCCACATGGTGGCGGGCATCCATCCCAAGCTCGACTACCAGTACTACCTCGACATCCTGAAGGCCGCCAAGCGCGCGCGACCCTCGATCCACGTCAAGGCCTTCACGATGGTCGAGCTCGACCAGATCGCCAAGAAGGCGAAGAAGCCCTTGGAGGAAGTGCTGCCCGAACTGGTGGCGGCGGGACTAGGCTCCTGCCCCGGCGGCGGCGCGGAGGTCTTCGCCGACCGCGTGCACCAGGAGAGCTACCACCTCAAGATCAGCGGCGAAGGGTGGCTGGCCACCGCCAGGAAGGTCCACCAGGCGGGCCTCAAGAGCAACTGCACGATGCTCCACGGCCACATCGAGACGATCGAGGAGCGCGTCGACCACCTCGACCGGCTGCGATTGCTGCAGGACGAGACGCGCGGCTTCCAGACCTACATCCCCCTCTCGTTCCATCCCGAGAACACCGAGATGGCCGACATCCCCGGGCCCTCGGCGCTGGACGAGCTGCGCGAGCTGGCCGTGGGCCGCTTGATGCTCGACAACATCCCGCACATCAAGGCCTATTGGATCCTGATGGATGTGCCGGTGGCGCAGGCGGCCTTGTCGTACGGCGCCGACGACGTCGACGGCACGGTGGTCGAGGAGAAGATCTACCACGAGGCCGGCGCCACCACCCCGCAGGAGGTGGCGCGCGAGGAGCTCGTGCGTTGGATCCGCGACGCCGGGCGCGTGCCCATCGAGCGCGACACCCTGTACCAAGTCGTGTGGAGCGACGACCCGTCCGAAGCGACGCTCGGCGCGGCGGCGCCGCTCTCGGGCTGAGCTGCAAGCGAGGCTTCCGCGCGCGAGCGCGAGCCTCGAGGGTCGTCGGGGATCCACTGCTCCCGGGCGCCGACTCGCACGTCCCTTCGTCAAGTATCCTTGACACGTGCCGCGCGCGCCGGCGCCAGCGCGAAGCCACCTTCCTCGTCTCCCAGGGCCTGGCACTGGCCGCGCGAGCGCCACCAGGCGACCAGCGCACACACCAGCGCGTCCATCAGGTCCTCGCGGCGCTTGCGCTCCTTGGCGGGCATGCCGCCGGCCTCGAGCAGCGGCCGCACCTGCGCGTAGCCGGCGATGCGCGGCTCGCGCAGGGTCCCGAGCAACTCGAGGGCGCGCGCGCGCTCGGAAAGGTGCAGCGCCAGGTCGCGCGTCTTCTCCTTGTAGGCGAGGCGGCGCTCGAGAGCGAAGAGCCGCAGCCACGCGCCATGCGGGTGGACCTCGTGGACCTGGCGCGCGGCGTGTGATTCGAGCCGCGGCGGCGCCTCGAAGCCATGGCGCGCGAGGCGTTCGAGCAGCTCTTCGCCGCGCGGCGGCGCGCCGTCCTTCGACAAGAGCCGCCGATTGGCCGGATAGGCGCCGCCGCCTTGGCGGCCGAACACCGAGGTCAGCAGGCGATCGCAAGCGCGCGAACCTTGCTCGTTGCGCACGACGAGGGGCGCGTCCACGCCCACGACGCAACGCGGCGCGGCGTGCCGCAGCGCGAACTGCTCCAATTCGGCGAGCGTCGCGCCATGCGCCAGCGCCGCGACGCGCACCGCGTCGCCGCCATCCGCGAGGAGGGCGCAGGCACCCGAGCGGTTGCGGGCCGACCAGGCGAGGTCGAAGCCGATCCAGGCGCAGGCCGCCGCGCCTCGTTCCAACACCAGCTCGTCGGGGCGATCCGCCGGAAAAGTGTCAAGTTTCTTGGACACCAGCGCGCGCCTTTGGACGGGACCCTTCATGGCGAGGTCTCCAGCGCGACGAGCGGAGCTTGCACCTTGCCCCGCAGGCCGCGCGCGAGTTCGAGGCTCGTGCCATGCGGCGGAGCGTGGGCGAGGATCGGGTCGCGAGCCGGAATGCCGCGGCGGAGCGCTGCTTCGTCGCTCCACGCGCATGGGAAGCCGATTTGCCCGGTTCCCGCGCCGCCGAAGCCCGCGATGCGCACGCCTGCGAGGTCCTCGAGGCGCCCATCGAGGTTGCCGGCGAAGAGCGGCTCGTCGGGAAGCGTCGGCAGATCTTGGTTGCCCGGCACGCAACGCACCAGCGTGGAGAGGGCGCGCACGCGTTCGAGGACGCGCAGCACGGCTGCGAGCGACGCCTCGGCCTCCAGCGCGGCGCAGGCATCCTCGAGGTGCTGCAGGCGCGCATGCACATCACCCACGACGCCGAACTCGACCCTGCCGCCCATGCTTGCCGCGATCGTACACGCGCCGCGGAACCCACTCGGCAGAAGCGTGTTTCATGGACCGATCCGCTCCAGCAAGTGGAACCCAAGAAGGAAACGGATCCCAAGCAGGCCACCGATCCCATGAAGAACCTCTCCCTGTCGTGCGCACTCGTGGCGCTGATCCTCGTCCCGGACGAAGTGCAGGCCCTCGCCCGCGGCTCGTCGCAAGACACATCGGCGCGCCAACCCGCCACGAGCAGCCCGTCGGAAGGCGGCGCGCGCGCCGAGCGTCGCGAGCAGGAGGGCCGCCGTGGACGCGAGCGTCGTCGCGGGCCGAGCCGCCGCGGGCCGCTCCAGCGCTTGCCGGCGGAGCAACGCCAAGCCGCGCTGGAGCTCGCTCAGTCGGCCCGACAGGCCGCGGCGCCGCTGCGCGAGGAACTGCGTGGCTTGCGCGACGAGGCGCGGCGCCGCGTGGAGGACCTCGGCCCCGGCGCCGATCTTGCCGCGCGCGAGGCGCTGCGCGCGGAGCTGCGCGCGCGCGCCATCGAAGCGCGTCGTCGCCATGCTCCGGCCGTGGCCGACCATGGCCGCCAGCTGGTGGGATTGCTGCCAGAGGAGGCGCGCGCGCGGCTCATGGCGGCGAGCAGGGCGAGGGCCGAGAAGCAGGGTGTCGCGTGGAGCGAGGCGCTGCTCCACGAGCGCGTAGGCTTGCGGCTCGCCCTGCGCGGCAAGCACGCCGGGCACGGCCGCGGGCTGGGCGAAGCCGGCCGCTGAACGGCGGCGCCGGGAACTCCGTTCCTTGGCGCGGCACCGAGGTGCTGCGCAGGCGAACGGGACTCAAGTTGGAGGTGGCGGCCCGGCCGATGAGCGCAGGCGAGGCCTTGACCGCGGCCGACCCGAAGATTGGCACCCGAACAACACCACGCACGGGCCGAACCTTCCCTGCACGCGATGCCCGACGCACGCGAGCAGGCATCGTTGGATGCGGCGCGTGCAGGCGCCGATGCCCGGCCCAGCGGCGCGTCAGGCGGGCCTGCGCTTCCGGTGGCTCCACTGCCGGCCCGGGACGCCGCCGAGGAGCACGTCGGTGCGTTCGTGCTGTTCGACTCGCGCGACGTGGAGCGGACGCAGTCGCAGCTGGAGCATGCTCCGCGCTCTGGCGCTGATGGGACGGCCGCTGCGCCGGACGCTGGAGATGGCGCGACGCACGACGATGCCGAGCGCGCCGAGGATGAGGGCGGCGACGGTCCACGCGCCGCGCTTGCCGCGCCGCTGCCGGCCCCGCCACCTATCCATGTCGACGAACACCTCGATGCCGCCGGCAGCAGCCGCGCGCGCCTGTCGAGCGCGGAGCTGGAGATCCTCGAGGCGGTCAAGCGGCGCATCGCCGCGGGCAAGCTGGTGCTGCCCAAGCTGCCGAGCACGCATGCGACCTTGCTGCACCTGACCAGTGGCGACGACATCTCGACGCGCTTGATCGTCGAGGCCATCGAACGCGATCCGCAGCTGGCGGGCGAACTCCTGAACGCCGCGAACTCGGTGACGCAGGCGGCGGCCGAGCCGGCGCGCACGGTCACCGCGGCGGTAGTGCGCCTCGGTGCGCGCAACCTGCGCACGCTCTTGTGGTCGATGACGCTCAAGGCCACGGCGCCGGAGGACGAGGTGCTGGCGCGCCATGCCAAGGAGAGTTGGCGCCAATCGGCCGCCATGGCGCGCATGGCACGGCTCTACGCGACCGAGGTCGGGCGCGCGCCCGAGGAGGCGCACATGGCCGTGCTGCTCGCCGACGTGGGCAAGGTGGCGCTGGTGGCGACCTTGCGGCGCGAGTTGGAGCGCACCAAGCCGAGCAGCGCGCCCTCGGCGGCCTTGCTCGGCTGCTTGTTCCGCGAGGAGCACGAAGCGGCGGGCGCGCAGTTGGCGCGCAACTGGCGCTTGCCGGAGGATGTCGTCGCGAATTGCCAACAACACCACGATTGGCGCGGCGCGAAGGACCAGAAGCTCGCCGCGCTCACCTCGCTGGTGCAGCGCTTGGACATGCTGCTCTGCCTGGGCGCGGAGGTCGCGTTCCAGAACGCGGTGCGGCGCGAGGAGTTCGATGCCTTGGAGATCGCTTGGCCGGCGCGCGCCGCGCGGCTTGAACAGAGCCGGGCCGCCTGGCGCGCCGGTTGAGCGCGCCAGGTCCTTCAGTGCGGCTTGCGCGAGGGACGCGCGGCCTCGAGTTGACGCTCGAACTGGCCTTGGTCGAAGGGCGGATGCTCGGGCGCGTAGGGATCGAAGCCCGGCCGCGGAGCCGTTGGCCCCGGTCGTGCCTGGGACTCGAGCGGATCGACCTGCGCGCCTTCTGGGCGCGCCGCGGCGCGCACCTGGCGCACACCGCCAAGTGGCGAGGGAGTGGGGCTGGCCCGGAAGACGGACCACACCAGGGCGCCGACAACGACCAGGAGGGCCCCAGCCCAAGCCCAAGCCCCCGCCCAAGCCCAAGCCCAGAGCTGGAGGCGCATGCGCGGGCTCGCTCGGCCATCGGAACCTGTGGAGGTCGGCGCGAGCCGGTGGCGGGAGCGAGCTTCGTGGTCGGGAGGAAGGCGCACGGAAGGTATCCATGCAAGGACGCGCGGCAGCGACCCAGGTTCCGTGGCAAGCGGAATGAAACCGAACTCGGGACTAGCCGTGGCGCGCGTGTGCTTGGTGCTCGAGCTCGGTGGCGAAGGGCTGGAACGGCGCGCGGTCGGGCAGGCGCGCGAGATCGAGCGGCTCCGCTTTCGTGGGGTGCGGCACGGCGAGGAAGCTCGCATGCAGCGCGATGTCGGCCTCGGGCAAGGGGGCGCGCGCGCCGTACTTGAGGTCGCCGAGGATGGGCGCGAGGCGCGCGGCGCAAGCGAGGCGCAACTGATGCGGCCGACCGGTGAGTGGTTCGAGGCGCACGAGACTGCGGCCGCCGCGCGTGGCCAGCACCTCGAGGCGCGTGAGCGCCCGCTGCGCGCCCGGACGGCCGGCGGGGACCACGAGGACCACGTTGCGCGATTCGTCCTTCCACAGCCATTGCTCGAGCTCGAAGGCGCCGCGCGCGTGCTCGCCCTCGATCACGGCGTGGTAGGTCTTGCGCGCGGCGTGGGCGCGAAAGGACTCGGACAAGCGCGCAGCGCCCTTGCTGGTGCGCGCAAAGGCCACGAGGCCGGAGACTGGGCGATCGAGGCGGTGAACCACGCCGAGGAACACCGCGCCGGGCTTGTCGTGGCGCTCGGCGATCCAGAGCTTGGAGCGCTCGAGCAGGCTTTGGTCGCCGCTCTCGTCGGGCACGACGGGCAGGCCCGCGGGCTTGTGCACGGCCAGCACGTGGTTGTCCTCGTGGACGACCTCGAGGATCGCGCGCCGCCGATCGCTCACGGCTCGAGTCCGCGCAGGTGGCGCGCGCAGAAGCCGCAGGGCAGCAGTCGCCCGCCGTCCTCCTCGGAGAGCGCCAGTTCCCCAGCCTCGACGCGCCCCGGGCCGAGCTCGGCCAGCAGGTTGCGGAAGGTCAGCGGCGAGCAGCCGATGGCGTAGGTCGACAAGACGACCAGCGAACGGTCCGCGAGGAGTTCGCGCACGGCCTCGACCAGCTCGGCGATGCGCTCCTCGAAGCGCCACACCTCGCCCTTGGGGCCGCGGCCGTAGTGCGGCGGGTCGAGCAGGACGACCTCGTAGCGAGCGCCGCGCCGCGCCTCGCGGCGCGCGAACTGCAGCGCATCCTCGAGCACCACGCGCAGCGCGTTGTCAGGCAAACCTGACAACGCCTGGTTCTCGCGGGTCCACGCCAGCGCGGCGCGCGAGGCGTCGACGTGCGTGGCCTCGTAGCCGGCGCGTGCGGCGAGCACGCTGGCGACGCCGCTGTAGCCGAACAAGTTCAACAGACGCGGTCGACCTTCGAAGCGCGGGCGCAGGTCTTCGACGAGGCGCCAGTTGGGCGCCTGCTCGGGGAAGAGACCCAGATGCTTGAACGGCGTGGGGCGGATGCGCGCCACGGCGCCGAGGACGGGGATCGTCCACTCGGGCGCGCCGCCACGCGCGCCCGGGCCTTCCCAGCGTCCACCGCGATCGCTCTCGCGCACGAACACGAGGTCGGCGCGCGCCCATGCGCGCTCGTCGAGTCGGCGCGACCAGACCGCCTGCGGATCGGGCCGGCGCAACAGCCGATCGCCGTAGCGCTCGAGCTTCTCACCCGCGCCCGAATCGACCAACGCGTGGGACTCGAGGGCGACGACTGGGAACACGGCCGGTTGCATGCGTCCCCAGAGCTTGCCGCATCGACGGGCGCACGCCAAACGCGAGCGTGTTCCAAGTGCGGATGGTGCGCGCCGCGGCGGTGGCGATGGAGCCGGGGGCCTCGCCTGCTAGAGTGGATCGGTATGAGCCCCAGCCAGTCCGCCCAGCGCCCCTTGCGCGTCGCCGCGCCGCCCTACCTCGTGGCGCGGCCGTTGACCGAAGGGCTGGAGCGCGAGCCGCTCGTGAGGTTCGAACGCGAGGTGCCCTCGCGCCTCGTCGAACGCTTGCGCGGCGGGGAATTGGATGTGGCGCTGGTCAGCTCGATCGAGTTGTTCCGCCAGCAGGGCTACGCCTACCTCGCCGGTTACGCCATCGCGGGCCACGGAGAAGTGGCCTCGGTGCGCGTCTTCCTGCGCCGTCCGCTGGAGGAGGTCGCCAGCATCGCCCTCGATCCCGCCTCGCGCGCCGCCGCGGCGTTGGTGCAGACCTTGTGCTCGGGCGCGCTCGGTGACGAGTTCAGTCGGCCGCGCGTGGCGCCGCGCTTCGTCGAGACGCCCGCCGGTTCCGATCCCGCGCGCGCCGAGGCCGATGCGTGGCTCGAGATCGGCGATGCCGCGCTCAAGCGTTCGCTCTCGCAGCCGCACCTCGAGTACTTCGATCCCTCGGGGGCGTGGGCGCGCGCGACGCAGCTCCCCTTCCCGTTCGCGACTTGGATCGTGCGCCCGGGAGTCGAGTTGACGCACGCCGAGTTGGCGGCCTTCGCGCGCGCGCGCGCAGCGGGACTGGCGCGCCTCGAGGACTATGTGGAGGAGGGCGCGACGAGCCTGCACTTGCCGCGCGAGGCCCTGCGGCGCTACTTGCGCCTCGAGTGCCGCTTCGACGACGAGCCGCGCCTCGACTTGGCGCTGGAGCGCTGGCGCGCGGCCGCCACGAAGGCGGGCATGTGCCAGGGCTATTGGCCCGCCCGGGTGGCGACCGGAGCTTCGAGCGATGGCGGTGGAGCATGCCGCGCCTCCTGAAGGCCAGGCACTGCCCGCACTGCAAGGAACGGCTGTCGAAGCCGGCGCCGCGCGCCTGCCCCGCCTGTGGCGGCTCGTTGCAGCAACGCCATTTGGCGCTGGGGTGCCTGACCAGCGCCCCCAAGGTGCTGTTGGTTGCCTGGGGCCTGTCGCAGGCGGCCGTCGAGGCCTGGAAGTTCCTTCAGGGCGGTAACGGGGCGGGTTGAGAGCCGGCCGCCACGCGCCCGACCCGGGGGCTGGATGCGCGCTACCTTTACGAAGACGCAGGCTCTGTCTTTGCAGGGCGAGGCTAGACCTTGGGATTGTCACTGCCCAGATTCGCGCTTCCCGTGCAAGATCGGAACGAGGAAGTCCTGCTGGGCCGCATCCTGCCTCGGTCCAGACTCCCAACCACCAGGCGCCCCCCTCCCTCGATCACGCCGAGATCCGCCATGCTGCGAGCCATCCTGCTCTCCGCCTGCTTCCTCGCCCTGCAGCCCGCGCTGGCCGCCCAAGGCCGCTCGTTCCCAAGCAAGGAGCCTGCGCGCGGACGCGCCAGCTCGAGCGTGGCGACGACCGCGCCGATCGCCCCGGTCCCGCTCGGCGGGCAACTGGTGGGTGGTAGCGACAACTGCGCGACCCCCGATGCCATCGTCGGCGACGGCACCTACGCGTTCGACAACACGGCCGCGACGACCGGCACCCAAGGCCAGAACCAAGCCATCTGCAACCAAGTCGGCGGTGGCACGGCCATCGTGGCCGACGTGTGGTTCGCGTGGACCGCGACGTCCACCGGACTCGCGCGCGTGAACACCTGCGGCATCAGCTCCATCGACACCAAGATCGCCGTGTACAACGGCGCTGGTTGCCCGACCGGCCCGGCCGTGGCGTGCAACGACGACGCGTGCGCGGGCTTCCAATCGACGGTCACCTTCAACGCGGTCGCGGGCAACGTCTACTCGATCCAGCTCGGCTTGTATCCGGGCACGCAACCGCCCGCCACGCCGGGCGCCGGCGTGTTCCAGATCACGACCACCGTGCCGCAGATCGGGCCCGACAACTGCGCCACGCCGACCGTCATCTCCGGCGACGGCACGTACTCCTTCGACAACACGAACGCCACGACCGGAGCCGAAGGACAGGCGCAAGCGGCGTGCAACCTCGTGGGCGCGGGCACGACGATCCTCCAGGACTTGTGGTTCCGCTGGACGGCCGCCACCACGGGCACGGCGATCATCACGACCTGCGGCTACACGGGTGTCGACACGAAGCTCGCGTTCTACGCGGGCAACGCTTGCCCGACCACCAACGCGCTGGCCTGCAACGACGACGCGTGCGCGGGCTTCCAATCCACGCTGACCGTGCCGGTCCTCGCGGGCCAGACCTACATGCTCCAACTGGGCCTGTACCCGGGCACGATCCCGGTGGCCACCGGCGGTGCAGGCTTGTTCAACATCGTCACGCGCATCCCGCCGCCCAACGACAACTGCGCCAACTCGCAGAACATCAACGGCCTCGCCTTCGTGCCCTACGACTCCGCGCCCGCCACCACGGGCACGCAAGGACAGAACAACACGCTGTGCGCCGAGCCGGCGGGAGCGGGCGTCATCAAGGACCTGTGGTACTCGTGGACCGCGCCGTCGACGGCGACCTATCGCATCAGTTCCTGCGGCTTCTCCGTCAACGACACCAAGTTCGCCGTGTACCAAGGCCAAGGCTGCCCGACTGGACAGGCGATCAGCTGCAACGACGACGACTGCAACACGCAATCGCGCGCCATGTTCAGCGCCGTCGCGGGCCAGCGCTACACGTTCCAGATCGGCTTGTGGCCGCAAGCGCCCGCCAGCGGTCCTAGCGCGTTCCTGGTCGAACTCGTGCCGCCGCCGCCGACGAACGACGAATGCGCCACTCCGACCGCCATCGCGGGACCGGGACCGCACGCCTTCGACACCACGTTGTGCTTCACCGGCACGGCGGGCCAGGCCGAGGCGGCTTGCCTGTACTTCAACCAGACGGCGATCAGGAACGACCAATGGTTCACCTGGACCGCCGGCGCCAGCGGTCCGGCGACCTTGACCACGTGCGGCGGACTGCTGGGCAGCCCGAGCGACGACACCAAGGTGGCGATCTACCTCGGAGCTGGTTGCCCGACGGCTCCCGCCATCGCCTGCAACGAGGATGACGGCGGCTGCAGCGCCACCGGCTTCCCCTCGACGGTGACTTGGAACGCGGTCTGCGGACAGCAGTACACGATCCAGCTCGGACGGTACCCGTTGGAGACGAACTCGGTGCTCGGTACGTTCACCATCGTCGAGAACGGCCAACCCTGCGTGGTGGCGACGCCCTTCTGCCTCGGCGACGGCAGTGGTGCCGCTTGTCCCTGCAGCAACTTGGGTGCGGCGGGCCATGGCTGCGCCAATTCAGTGGTGGCGAATGGGGCGCGCACCGACGCGACGGGAGTCGCCAGCTTGGCGGCGGACAGCGTCGTGTTGTCGACCGGCGGCACGCCCAACTCCGGCGTGCTGTACTTCCAAGGCACGGCGCAAGTCGGCGGCGGCTTGGGCTCGGCCTTCGGCGATGGCTTGCGCTGCGCTGGCGGCAATGTGCTGCGGCTGGGCACGAAGATCGCCGTGGGCGGCCAGAGCGCCTATCCGGCGGCGGGCGAGCCGAGCATCACGCTGCGCGGCCAAGTGACTGCTCCGGGCACGCGCACCTACCAGGCGTGGTACAGGAACGTCGCGGCGTTCTGCACGCCCAGCGGCTTCAATCTGGGCAACGGGTTGGAGATCGTCTGGGCGCCCTGATGCGGGCGACACGAGGCGCGAACGACACGCCAGCCGCGGGCCGCGTGGACCAAGGAACGGTCCATGCGGCCCGCGGCGCATGGACCGCGCGCCGAGCGCGAGGCTTGCAAGCTGCAGGCTGCACCCCTACACCAAGGGACGCCTTGCACCACACGCGGGGCGACCACCCGATGCAGCCCGACAACTCGCAAGCGACGATGTTCGAACAGGACGACGCCAAGACGAAGAAGGGCGGCAAGAAGACCGCCGCGGCGCAGGTAGCCGCGACGCCCGACGGCGGCGACATGGACGCGACGCGCGCCGAGTCGGCGTCCTCCAAGCCCGCGGGCAAGGGCGAGAAGCGCGGCGCCACGGCCGAGGACATGGCGGCGCGCCAACGCGACATCTCGGTGGCGGAGTTCTTCACCAAGAACCGGCACTTGTTGGGCTTCGACTCGCCGCTCAAGTCGCTGCTGACGGCGGTCAAGGAGGCGGTCGACAACTCGCTCGACGCCTGCGAGGAAGCGGGCATCCCGCCCGACGTGCTGGTCGAGCTGCATGAGTTGGCCGAGAACCGCTACCGCATGGTGGTCGAGGACAATGGCCCCGGCATCTTGCCTGAGCAGGTCGGCAAGGTCTTCGGCAAGCTCTTGTACGGGTCGAAGTTCCACAAGCTGTCGCAGTCGCGCGGCCAACAGGGCATCGGCATCTCCGCCGCGGGCATGTACGGCATGCTCACCACGGGCAAGCCGATGAAGATCGTCAGCAAGCCCGGCAAGCGCGCCAAGGCGCACGAGTTCTTGTTGTCGATCGACACCACGAAGAACAAGCCCGACATCCACGAGCAGAAGTCCGTGGAGTGGGACAAGGACCACGGCACGCGCGTCGAGATCGAGATGGAGGCCAAGTACCAGAAGGGCCTGCGCTCGGTCGACATGTACGTCAAGCAGACCGCCATCGCCAACCCGCACGTGACGCTCTCCTACCGCGATCCGCAGGGCGGCGTGGTGGTGTACGAGCGCAGCACGAAGGAGTTGCCGCCGGCCGTCGAGGAGATCAAGCCGCACCCGCACGGCGTGGAGCTCGGCCGCTTGATCGGGATGATGAAGGAGACCGAGGCGCGCACGCTCTCCGGCTTCCTGCAGGAGGACTTCTCGCGCGTCGGGCCGAAGGTCGCGCTCGAGATCTGCAAGGCGGCGAAGCTGTCGGAGAAGTCGTCGCCCACCAAGGCCGCGCGCGAAGAAGCCGCGGCGCTGCACGAAGCGATCCAGAAGGCGAAGATCATGGCGCCAAGCACCAACTGCATCTCGCCCATCGGCGAGGCGCTCGTGCTGGCTGGCTTGAAGAAGGAGATCGAGGCCGACTTTTACTACGCCAACTCGCGCCCGCCGAGCGTGTACCGCGGCAATCCGTTCGTGATCGAGGTCGGCATCGCCTACGGCAAGCCGGGCGGCGTGGGTCTGGATGTCACGGACGAGGGCCGCATCGTCAAGAAGGAGAAGAGCACCGCCGCCACCGAGGATCTCGTCGGCGCCGCGGACGAGCCCATCCGCGTCCTGCGCTTCGCCAACCGCGTGCCGCTCTTGCACCAGCAATCGGCCTGCGCCGTGACCAAGGCCGTGATCCAGACCAACTGGAAGGGCTACGGCTTGCAGCAACCCAAAGGTGCGCTGCCCATCGGCCCGATGGCCGTGATGGTGCACATCGCCTCGGTGTGGGTCCCCTTCACGAGCGAGTCGAAGGAGGCCATCGCGTCCTACGAAGAGATCATGAAGGAGATCAAGCTGGGCCTGCAGGAGTGCGGCCGGCGCTTGGGTTCGTACGTGCGGCGCGGCAAGCGCCTGCGCGCGGAGTACGACAAGCGCAACTACATCGAGACCTACATCCCGCACATCGGGATCGCGCTCCAGGAGATCCTCGACTTGTCCGACGCCGAGCGGGATGGCACGGTGCAGACGCTCGACGGCGTGTTGCAAAAGAGCCGCAAGTTCTGACCGGGGCTTGGCGCGCGACGCGGGCGTGCGGCCTGCTCGAGCAGCTAGGTTGGCCGGGGATACGTAGGTTGGCCGGGGATACTAGGTTGGCCGGGGATAGGAGTGCGGCGGCGCGGCGGATCGCGCACGAGCGGCTGGCTGCCGTCCCAGGCCCGAACCTCATTCCGAGGTCAACCATAGGCAACCGCAGGCCGCAGCCCACAGTTCCTTAAGCGCGCGGCTTTTCAGGCTTTCCGGCTGGCGCCTTGGATATTTCAAAGGGATCCTCAATGCGTCCCTTTACGTCCGAATGCGGGTCGCAAGCACCGACCAGCTGTTCGGACTCGGCCCTTCCCCCCTCAGTCACCGAAACGAACCACACTAGGAGAGCCATGAAGTCCCGCCACCTGTCCCTCGCGCTCGTCTGCGCCCTCGGCGCGTCCGCCTACGCTCAAAAGGCCGAAGTCTTCAACCCCGCCAAGAACGCGCCCCCGAGCCACAGCGGCGGATACCTGCTGGCGGCCGGCGGCAGCGATGACTGCAGCAACGCGGCCGCGTCCAACACGGTCGTGGGCGTCGGCACCTTCCCGGTCAGCACCTTGGGCGCCACCACGGGCGCCGCGCCGGCCCAGCCGCAAACCCCGAGCACGATCAAGAACGACGTGTGGTTCTACTGGGTCGCCCCCTCGAGCGGCGTCGCCAACTTGACCACCTGCGGCGGCGCGACCACGGACACGAAGATCGCCGCGTGGCTCGCCAACAACGGCACCGCTTGCCCGAGCGGCACGCACCTCGCCTACAACGACGACTCCTGCGGCCTGCAGTCGCAGATCACCTTCCCCGTCACGGGCGGCACGGGCTACTTCCTGCAACTCGGCCACTACACCGAAGGCTCGACCTACACCGGCACGTTCACGCTCGGCGTCTCCACGCCGCCGGCGAACGACAATTGCTCGGCGGCCCTCGCGATCTCCGGCAGCGGCCCGCACGCCTACAATACGACCCTCGCCAGCACCGGCACCGAAGGCCAGACCGAGGCCATCTGCCTGTTCTTCAACCAGACCGCCATCAACAAGGACCTGTGGTTCACGTGGACCGCCAGCACGAGCGGCACGGTGACGATCAACAACTGCGCCCAGTTCACCTCGACCACGACCGACACCAAGATCGCGGTCTACGACGGCGCTGGTTGCCCGGTCGCCGGCGCGGTGGCCTGCAATGACGACAACGCGGCCTGCACCACCCAAAACCTGTCGAGCGAAACGACCTTCACGGCGGTGTGCGGCAACACCTACACGATCCAAGTCGGCTGCTACGGCGCCGCCGCCAACATCGTGGGCACCTTCACCATCACGGAAACCGGCGGCCCGTGCGTGGCCGGCACGGCGTACTGCTTCGGCGACGGCACGGCCGCGGTGGCCTGCCCCTGCGGCAACGCGGGTGTCGCCGGCAACGGTTGCGCCAGCTCGATCAACGCCAACGGCGCGAACCTCAACGGTGCCGGCAACGCCAGCATCAGCGCCGACTCGCTGGTCCTGACGGGTTCGGGCATGCCGAACAGCAACGCGCTGTACTTCCAAGGCACGACGCAGATCGCCGCCGCCTTCGGCGACGGCCTGCGCTGCGCCGGCGGCACGATCATCCGCCTCGGCACCAAGCTGAACGCGGCTGGCACCTCGAGCTACCCCGTCGGCGGCGACCTCTCGGTCTCCGTGCGCGGCAACGTCGCGGCTCCGGGCGTGCGCAACTACCAGGCTTGGTACAGGAACGCCGCCGCGTTCTGCACGCCGAGCACGTTCAACCTGACGAACGGCTACTCGGTCACCTGGACGCCGTGATCGCGCAGGCGTGACCGACCTCCGCGGGACTCCGGGCGACGCCCGGGGATCCAGCACCAGATCGGCTCGCGACCTCGCATCCCCTCGCAGGCCCCCCTCCGCCCAGCGTGGAGGGGGGCCTGCGCCCTTGACACGCCCGCGGGAATCGACGCAAGCACTTGTCGCTGCACTTGTTCACGACGAGAGATGGACGCGACACGCGGAGCTAGCACCCTCTCCACCTTGCGCGATTCGACCTTCGGGGGGATTCTTGTGGTAGTTGGGTCTTGGTCGCGCCGGTCAAACGCCACCAAGCGCCCTGTGCCAGCGCCCTCGACCTGTACGAGGGCGCCGGGTAGACGCACACCAAGGCCCGCGCCGCGGGCCCGCCTCAAGATCCGGGCTTAACCGAATACAAACATGAAGCAACACCTCTCACTCCTCGCCGCCGCCGCCTTCGTCGGTGGGATGGCTCACGCTCAAAAGCTCGACACCGACTCCGGCGTCCAAAAGGGCCTCGAGGCGCCCGGCCACTACGGCATGGGCTCCTCGCTCGCCGCGGGCGGCTCTGATGATTGCTCGAGCGCCGCGGCCAGCAACACGCTGGTCGGCTCGGGCACCTTCCCGGTCAACACGGTCGGTGCCACGACGGGCGCCGCGCCCGCGCAACCGCAGACGCCCAGCACGATCAAGAACGACGTGTGGTTCTATTGGGTCGCGCCGCTCACGGGCAACGCACGCCTCGAGACCTGCGGCGGCGCGACGGTCGACACCAAGGTCGCCGCGTGGCTCGCCAACAACGGCACCGCCTGCCCGAGCGGCACGAACCTCGCCTACAACGACGACGCCTGCGCCCTGCAGTCGCGCATCAACTGGTCGGTGACCGCGGGCACGGCGTACTTCATCCAAGTCGGCGCCTACACGGAGGGCGTGACCTACTCCGGCACCTTCACGCTCAACGTGCTCACGCCGCCGACGAATGATGTCTGCAGCGCACCGGTCGCGCTCGTGGGCAACGGCCCGCACCCCTACGACACCACGCTCGCCAGCACCGGCACCGAAGGCCAGGCGGAGACCTTGTGCGGCGTGAACACCGGCGTCGGTCGCGACATCTGGTTCACCTGGACGGCGTCGACCTCCGGACAACGCGCGGTCAGCACGCTCGGCGGCACGCTCGACACCAAGGTCGCCGTGTATCCCTCCGGCGGTTGCCCGGTGGCCGGATCCGCGCTCGCGTGCAACGACGACTACGGCACGTCCGCGCAATCGGTCGCCACGTTCACCGCGGTGGCGGGCACGACGTACCTGATCCAACTCGGGCAAGATCCGACCAACACGACCGCGGGCGGCCTCGGCAACTTCTCCATCGCCGACAATACGCCGCCGGCGAACGACAACTGCACCACCGCCACGGTGATCAGCGGCGCCGGTCCGTTCCCCTTCGACACCACGTGGGCCAGCACGGGCACCGAAGGTCAAGGCACGGCGAACTGCGGCCCGAACACGACCTTCAGCAAGGACCTGTGGTACGTGTGGACCGCCAGCACCTCGGGCACCGTGACGGTCAGCAACTGCGGCCAATTCACCAGCACGAACGTGGACACCAAGATCCAAGTGTTCGATGGCGCTGGTTGCCCTGCCACCGCACCGATCGTGTGCAACGACGACGCGACGACGACGGTCTGCACCACCCAAGGTCTCGCCAGCGTGGCGGTCTTCACCGCCGTGTGCGGCCAGACGTACACGATCCACCTCGGCAATTACTCGACTAGCGCCTCCACGATCACCGCAGGCACCTTCACGGTGACGGAGTCCGGTTCGCCCTGCGTGGCGGGCACGGCGTACTGCTTCGGCGACGGCACGGCCGCGGTGGCTTGCCCGTGCGGCAACGCGGGCATCGCGGGCAATGGCTGCGCCAGCTCGATCAACGCCAACGGCGCGAACCTGAACGGCTCGGGCAACGCCAGCATCGCCGGCGACACGCTCGTGCTGACGGGCTCGGGCATGCCCAACAGCAACGCGTTGTACTTCCAAGGCACGACGCAGATCGCCGCGGCCTTCGGCGACGGCCTGCGCTGCGCCGGCGGTTCGGTCATCCGCCTCGGCACCAAGCTGAACGTGGCCGGCACGTCGTCCTACCCCGCCGCCGGCGATCTGTCGGTGTCGGTGCGCGGCAACGTCACGACCGCCGGTTCGGTGCGCAACTACCAGTCGTGGTATCGCAACGCCGCCGCGTTCTGCACGCCGAGCACGTTCAACCTGACGAACGGCTTCTCGGTCACTTGGGCGCCCTGATGCGCGACTGAGCCCGTCGCCCGCGCGCGCCACAAGCGGCTGCGCGGAACGCGGCGAGCAGCAAGCGAGCGGCCCCCGTCCTGCGGCGACGCAAGGCGGGGGCCGCTGTCATGCATTCGCGCGAGCACTTGCAGTCGTCAGTGCACTTCGAGGTGTCCAATGATCCCGTGCGAGGTCGGGCACGGCTCGAGCAAGGCCTCGGAAATACTTGCAGCCCGGGGCCATGGATACGCCGCTGCAGGTCGCGCGCGGCGCCTGCGCGCGAAGTGCTTTCCGAAGCTGAGCGCGGGCGGGCCTTTGCTTTTCCTGAACATTCCGCGCGGCACTTTCCCAAACCTCCT
>Ga0172376_10003451_pt1 | contig 18671 bp, 15 predicted proteins | sample Lak35m_FD_121114 | JGI IMG/M metagenome (GOLD analysis project Ga0172376, IMG submission 121114) | Freshwater microbial communities from Kabuno Bay, South-Kivu, Congo - kab_092012_35m | ecosystem: Environmental > Aquatic > Freshwater > Lake | place: Democratic Republic of the Congo: South-Kivu... | reverse complement strand
GGGCTTTGGCTTTGATGGCAGCGGCATCACCGCCGGCGATCATGGCTTCCTTGATGCCGTCGGTGATCTGGATCAGCTCAAACACAGCAGCCCGGCCACGATAGCCGGTCCCGTCACAGGCGCTGCAGGGTTCCGGCAGTTCGCCAGTTTTCGGATCCGGCTCCGGCTCGCGGGCTTCCCGGTAAAGCGTGGTCGTATTCTCCGGCAGACCGACCTGAGTCAGCAGGCGGGGACTGGGCCGGAATGCTTCACGGCACTTCGTGCAGAGCTTGCGGATCAGGCGGAAGCCGACCACACACCGCAACCGGTCCGCCGCGATGTCTCGTTCGCCGATGATTTCCGCGAACTTCGCGACTCCGTCCGCCGCATCGCGGGCCACCATCTCGGACATGACGCAGACCTGATGCGAACCTTTGGTGGCTTCCCGGATCAGCTCGGCATCATCGAACCGGGCGAAGTACACGACATCGCCTTCCTGGCGCTTGATGCGTTCGATGGTGGTCGCGAGATCGTGTTCCGGATCCCGCTTGAACTCAGGCACATTCTGCACTTCGCGGCCCTTCATATCGCCGAGAATGAAGCATTGAAAAAGGTATGAATCCACGCAGCGGAGCGTGCAGAGCGCCGTGGTCGTCAGCCCGCTCTCCGGCGGTCCGACAATGAGGATGACCCCTTCCTTCTTCGCGGCGTTGTCGCGGACCGCCTTCTTGACGACTTCGGGAATGCCGATGTCCTCCGGCCGGTCGCGCCGCGTCTTCGTCATGCGGTACATGACTGTCAGTTGTTCGGCGCCTTTGCCCGGAGCGGTCTTGATCGTCACTTCAAACGGCAGATCGCGGTACTTGGCTTTGATCGCTCCGCGCTGCGGCTTGTCCTTGATGGTGATGTCGAGCCCCGCCAGCAGCTTCAGGATCTGGGTGATGGCGACCGCTTTCTGCAGAGGAAAACGGGGGCCGGCGGATTTGATCCCGTCGATGAAGAAGGAAGCAGCCGCCTTGTCTCCGACCGGATCCAGCTTCAGCATTTCGCTCTTCTGCTCCAGAGCATCGGAGACCAGTTCCTTGGCCGGTTCGAGAGCGATCGAGACCAGCTTCTTATTGGATTCCAGATCCGCATCGCGACCGTTCGCGGCCCCCTGAAAGGAGATGAGTTCCCGCTCTTCTTCTTCGTCTTCAGCGTCCCGTTCGACGTTCTTCCGAAAAAAGATCACAGTCGCACTCTCCTCAATATTCGACACGAGGTAAGCCGCGAGGGCACTGTCAGGAACACGGGAACCGGGATCAATTTCTTACGCGGGCGTTACGGCAGCAGGCCATAGGTCTTCAGCGTTTTTCTGAGACTTTCCCGCTGAGAATCGGCGAGCGGCGTCATGGGCAGACGAACCTCACCCGTGTCCCGTCCCAGTTCCTGCATGGCGGCTTTGATCGGAATGGGATTGGTTGCCAGCCCCAGCAGGTCGCGGCACAGCGGAAACAGTTTGTGATGCCAGCGCTGCGCTTCGGGGAGGTTCCCGGCGTTCCACGCGACGATCAGCGCGTTCATATCGCGGGGAATGATGTTACCGACCACCGACACGATGCCGCTGCCGCCCATGGACATGATCGGCAGAGTCAGACTGTCGTCGCCGGACAGGACGGTCAGGTTCGTCAGGGCCAGCACCTGCGAGGCCTGATCCATCGAACCGGTCGCCTCCTTGATCGCCACTACCGTCGGCAGTTCGGCGATGCGGGCAATCACATCCGGCTCCATGTTCTTCGCGGTCCGGCCGGGGATGTTGTAGAGAATGATCGGAATATCGACGGCTTCCGCCACGGCTTTGAAGTGCAGGTAGAAGCCCTCACCGGTCGGCTTGTTGTAGTACGGAGCGACCATCATCGCGCCGTCGGCTCCGCACTTCTTCGCCCAGGCGGTCATCTCGACGGCTTCGGCCGTGCTGTTGGAACCCGTGCCCGCCATGACCTTGATGCGCCCGCGCGCCGCTTCGCAGACCAGTGCGATCACGCGCTGGTGTTCGGAATGAGTCAGCGTGGGCGATTCGCCGGTCGTTCCGACCGGGCACAGACAGGGCGTGCCCTGCTCGACATGCCAGTCCACCAGCTTCTTCAGCGCGACTTCATCCACTTTGCCATCGCGGAACGGCGTGATTGTCGCGACCGTCAGACCGGCGAACTGTTCTCCCTTGCGTGCCATCGAATTCTCTCTGAGTAAAAGCGGCGGCCGGAACTGAGCCGGCCACCTTTGAATGAAATCCCGGGACTGCTTCGCGGATCAGGAACGGTTCCGCCAGTCGATGTTCGACATCTCAGACAGCGCCAGCATCAGAGCGTGAGTGCCGTTGCGGCCCCAGCCTCTGGCTTTCACGGACAGATAAAGCTGTTCGCTGAGAGCCAGGCCTGGCAGCGACAGTCCCATGCGTTTTGCCTCGGCCAGAGCGATCCCCATATCCTTGATGAAGTGTTCCACGAAGAAGCCGGGGTCGAAGTTGTTGGCCATCATTCGCGGCCCCAGGTTCGACAGCGACCAGCTTCCCGCCGCACCGGGACCAACCGACTGCAGCATCGTGGCCAGATCGAGCCCCGCCTTGAAGCCGTACAGCAGAGACTCGCAGACGCCGATCATGTTCGTGGCAATCAGGATCTGATTGGCCATTTTGGTGTGCTGACCGGCTCCAGCCGCGCCCTGATGAACGATCGTCTTACCCATCGCGGCGAAGCACGGCTGCAGCGCATCGACGATCTCCTTGTCACCGCCGATCATGATCGACAGCGCGGCGTTCTTCGCGCCGATATCGCCGCCGGAAACCGGGGCATCCACGCTGTGGACGCCCTTCGCTTTCGCGGCGCTGTAGATCTCCACGGCCAGCGACGGTTCGCTGGTGGTCATGTCCACCAGGATGTTGCCTGGCTTCGATCCGGCCAGAGCACCGTCTGTGCCGAGCATGACTTCGCGGACATCGCTCGGAAAACCCACGATCGAAAAGATGACATCCGATAGCGCCGCCAGTTCCTTCGGTGTCGCGGCCCACGCGGCGCCGCGCGCGATCAGGGCTTCCGACTTGCTCTTCGTGCGGGAATAAACTGTGGCGGAAAAGCCGGCGGCAATCAGGTGGCCGCACATGCTGGAGCCCATGACGCCGGTACCGATCCAGCCGATTCGAGTCTTACCAGGAGCAATCTGCATCGTGAATTCTCTGCCTGCGGTGCATCTCGGATTTCAACCCGGAATCCCTGCGGGTTCCGGGCGGTCACAGCGGGCGAAGTATACCGGTCAGAGATGGTGAAACCACCGAGACACGCGGCTTCACGGCACGTCGCGCGTCTGGATGAACAGAGCTTTCTTCTCGCCCGGCAGCGTGAAATCGAAGCCACAACCCCGGAAGAACTCTTCCGATGAAGTCACCGCCATGACTTCCAGCACGTTGAGCTGAGTGGCCCGTTCGACGCACTTCTGAACCAGCGCCCGGCCGACGCCCATCCGGCGATATTCCGGAGCGACCGCCAGGCTGCGGAGTTCGGCCAGCTTCTTCGAGTACACCTCCAGCGCGGCGACGCCCACAATCCGCCCATCCGCGATGGCCACGAATCCGTTCGGCACCAGATCGTCCAGCTCATCCTGAGTCCGCGGCAGCAGGCGGCCCTCGCGCACGAAAGGCTCGATGAAACGGCTCAATTCATCCACATCAGACGCAGCCAGAGGTCGGACGATGATGTCATCAGGCTCAGTCATGAGCGGTCATTCCTGGTGGCCATCAACTTGATGGTGGTCGAACTGTGACGGGCGTCTGAGCGCCGGGGCCGCTGTCACTGGAGGCGGTCCGCGAATTCTTTCTGAAACTTCGCCAGCTTGGGAGCGATGACATACCCGCAGTAAGGCTGACCGGGATTCTCGTTGAAGTAATTCTGGTGATAGTCCTCGGCGGGAAAGAATTCGACGGCCGCAGCCAGCTCCGTCACGACCGGCCGGCCGAAGACCAGTTCCCGGTTGAGCTGTTCGATGTACTCGGCAGCCTGCGCCCGCTGCGGCTCATCGTGATGGAAGATGACCGAGCGGTACTGAGTGCCGGTGTCCGCGCCCTGCCGGTTGAGCGTCGTGGGATCGTGCGTCTTGAAGAAGACATCCAGCAGTTCGCGGTACGAGACCACGTCGGGATTGAACTCAACCTGCACGCACTCGGCATGCCCCGTCGTGCCGCTGCAGACAGAACGATAGTCGGGCTGCGGAGTCTGCCCTCCGGAGTAACCGGACCGCACGGAAACGACGCCACGGACGCGCTGAAACACCGCTTCGGTACACCAGAAACAACCGGCTCCAAATGTCGCGAGCGCCATGTTCAACATCCTCTGCACGGTCGAGGCCGTCCTTCACCGTCAAGAATATACCTCGCGCGGCCTCCCATGATGCCTCTTCAGGAGAGATGACTTCGTTTAACCCGCAGCCGGAGGCGCAGGCGTCGAATGGCCGTCCAGCTCCCGAAACACCTGCGCCTCCGGCTGCGGGTTAAACGACCCAGTGTCTCATTCATCGCCGCGTGGAGAATATCTCTGTGACCTCTGTGTCTCCGCGGTGAAGATCTTCAACCAGCGAGAAACAGGTCTCAGGTCCGCTGTCGTTGAAACTGGAGATACCGGGCAGGCCTGAACCGGATCGGACTACTCCAGAATCGTCTGCTCGCGATCCGGCCCGACCGAGATGACCTCCACCGGATATCCCATCAGTTCCGCAATCGTATTCACATAACGACGCGCGTTCTCAGGCAGATCGGCGCGGCGCCGGATGCCGGTGATGTCCGACTTCCAGCCCGGCAGAGTTCGATAGACCGGCTTTGCCAGCGCGAGATCGTCGATGTGCGACGGGAAGTCCGCCGTGATCCGGCCGTTGATTTCGTAAGCCTCGCAGATCTTCAGTTCGTCGAGCTGACTGAGCACATCGACGAGCATGACCGCCAGGCAGTCAATCCCGCTGATCCGCGCGCCGTAGCCGGCACAGACCGCATCGAACCAGCCGCAGCGCCGCGGCCGTCCGGTTACGGTTCCGTACTCATGACCGACATCGCGGATGTGCTGCCCGATTTCGTTATCGAGTTCCGTCGGGAAGGGACCGCCGCCGACTCGCGTTGTGTACGCCTTCGCCACGCCGATCATCTTCGAGATGATTCGCTCGGAAACTCCACTGCCCGAATGAATGCCGCAGCCGGACGCATTGGACGACGTGACGTACGGGAACGAACCGTGGTCCAGATCCAGCAGGCAGCCTTGAGCGCCTTCAAAGAGCAGTTTCTTTCCGGCCTTCACAGCGCGATGCAGGAACGCGGTCGTGTCCGCGACATGTGGCCGCAGCCGGTCCGCATAAGCGTTGTACTCTTCGAAGATCGCGTCGGCGTCGAACGGTTCGAGATCCGGTGCGATGGCCCGGACTGAGACATTCTTCTGAGGAACGATCTCGTGCAGTCGGCGGCGCAGCACGTCCGGCCGGATTAAATCGCCCATGCGGATCGCGTGCGTGCGGCTGGCCTTGTCGCGATAGCAGGTGCCGATGCCGCGCATCGTTGTACCGATCGCCGATCCGCCCCGCGCTTTCTCGAAGGCCGCTTCTTCCGCCATGTGATACGGGAAAATGACATGCGCGCGGTCGCTGATCAGCAGTTGCTCCGGCGGGACGGCTCCCCGGCGATCGACGATCCGGCCCAGTTCCTCCAGAAACGCCTTCGGATTGATGACCACTCCGGTCGCGATCACGGACACAACGGAAGGATGCAGGATGCCGGCCGGCAGCAGCGAGAGCTTGTAGGTCTCGCCGTCGAACTTCACGGTATGGCCAGCGTTGTTACCGCCCAGATACCGGACGACTACGTCATGCTGCTGAGTCAGCAGATCGACGATCTTGCCCTTGGCTTCGTCACCCCACTGCAGACCGATGACAGATGTTGCACTCACGAATTTCAGCCTCTTCGATGGAACCACCGGTAATCCTGCCGCCATCAACGCCGGTGCGCGGTCGTCCGGAGGGAAGGACCGACAATGAAAGAGACCGCGCAAAGGCGGTCTCGTCCTGTCCAGGCTCCGTTTGCGGGACGAGTTTAGAGGCCGCCTGCTGAAAGTGAAACCAGCCCGCCGACAGTGTGGATTTCCGTGGACGCTGGCAAGTGGTGGCCAGCCTGTGGTATTCGTGGACGCCATTCCGATCCGACGTTTCCCGGTGAGTCGTTCGCGACCCGTCCCGTGTCCCGCACGCTCTGGAAGCGAATTCAACACTCTCCCAAATGAGGAGCCATCTGATGGACCCTGTCAGTCGTCGCGGCTTTCTGAAAACCGGAACGGCCGTGGCCGCCGCGTCCGCCTTGAATTTCCCGACTGCTCCAGCCCGCGCGGCTGGAGCGAACGAACGTCTGCGGATCGGCTTCATCGGTCCCGGCGGGCGCGGTTTCGGAGCGCACGTCAAATCGCTCTGTCAGCTTCACAAGGATGGAGCGAAAGTTGATCTCGTCGCAGCGGCCGATGTCTACGACGTTCATCGCGACCGCACGACCGAATACGTTCAGAAGGAAACCGGTTACAAAGCCACCGGCTATGTCGATTACCGCGACATGCTCGCGAAGGAAAAACTGGACGCGGTCTGCATCGGCACTCCGGATCACTGGCACGCGAAACAGACCGTCGATTCGTTCGAGGCTGGCTGTCACGTCTACTGTGAAAAACCGATGACGCATTCCGTCCAGGAAGCGCTTGAGGTCGTCGCCGCCTGGAAGAAAACCGGTAAGGTCATGCAGGTGGGCGTGCAATCCACCAGTCTGCCCTGCTGGGATCAGGTTCGCGGGCTGCTGCAGGAAGGGAAGCTCGGCAAGGTGCTGATGTTCCAGACCGAGTACTTCCGCAATTCGTCGATGGGCCAGTGGCGGTATTACAAGCTCGATGAGCGAATGACACCGAAGTCCATCAACTGGGATCTCTGGCTGGGAGCGAAAGATGGACTGGCTCCCTCAAGGCCGTTCGACCGCGAAGTGTTCGCCCAGTGGCGACGCTTCTGGGACTTCGGTTCCGGCATGTACACGGACTTGTTCGTGCATCGGACGACGGTGATGCTGAAGGCCACGGGACTGCGGTTCCCCGGCCGGGTTGTCGGTGCTGGCGGCATCTTCCTCGAGTACGACGGCCGCGATGTGCCGGACGTGGCCACTGTGGTGGCGGACTTCCCGGAAGGCGTGCAGGGCCTGGTCAGTTCGACCATGTGCAATCAGGAATCCCGCATCCAGCAGCTCATCCGCGGGCATCATGGCTCGTTCGTCTTCGGCAACGGCGAGGACTTCGACAGCTTCCAGTTCATTCCGGAACGACCGCAGGTCACGCGCGCGAACCTGAAGCCGGAAACGATCCCTGTGCCGAAGCTGGCCGATTCGACTTACGCGCACTTCGCCAACTGGATCAAGGCGATGGAAGCCGGTGACCCGGAAATGTGTCACAACACTCCGGAACTGGGCGCCGCCGCGATCGCCGTCGTGAATCTGGGCGCGCGGAGCTATCGCTACGGCAAAGTGTTTCACTTCGATCGCGAGAAAATGCAGGTCACGGACGCCGACGACAGCTGGTCGAAGCGCTGGGAAAAAATGTCCGAACAGCGGGCGAAGCCGAATCACATTCCCGGATGGAAGGCCGGAGACCACGGCAGCCTGCTGGAAGAGCCGGATTACATGGCTCTGGGCGGCCCCTGGGTCAATGGCCAGCCGCCGCGTGGAGGTTGACCGATAGCTGCCGTCAACATCTGAAGAAAAAGAGAACGTCCCGCGATCACATCGCCGGGACGTTTTTATTTGATAAGTGCGTGGGGTGTGTGATTACAGGCTTTGCGGCACTGCAACCCATTTCATCAACTTCTCTTTCAACGATGCCGGGCTGAAGGGCTTCACCATATAATCGGTTATTCCTTCGTGGATGGCATCCATCACTCTGCCGCGCGATCGTTCTGTCGTGATCATGATGATGGGCACGTAAGCACTGCGCTGCCGGATTTCCTTCAGCATTTCCAGCCCGTCCATATTGGGCATGTTCCAGTCACTGAAGATGACATCCGGAGTCTCCCGGTCATACACCTCAACAGCATTCCAGCCATCCACTGCATCGAACACATTCTCGACACCCAGCGACTTCAGCGTCTTGCGGATGATCACGCGAGTCATCTCAGAATCTTCCACGATCAGAACTTTCATTGCCGCTCTATTCCCGGTGTGAAGCCAGCCATCGACTGCTGGATCAAATGGTGATATCCAATGCGCACTCGTCTGGACTTGTAACTCCATCGGCCGCACTCTCAGTCCCGGTCGCAATCAAAGCTGTGCCGGACCGGTAAAGCGCGCGCCATACTCCCAGAAGTCATTGTGAACCAGACGCTGTCTGACAATCTCCGCCTGAAACCACAACGTTCCGCCGGAATCCGGATTCAAACAGACAACAATCTTCTTCGCCTTGATGGTGCCGCGATAAATGAAACACATCCCCGCCTGAGATAGATCTCGCGACCAGACGTTGAAACTGGTTGCTTCCGCGCTTTCTCCTGCAATTCCAGCAGACTCCGGAATGTAAATTGTCACCTGTGCGCGAAACTTGCGACGCGGATGCTGACGCTTCTGCGTCTGGTGATTGCGCATCCGCTCATCCCAGCGGTCCAGAATATCCAGAACGCGGTTGGCGGCTTTGTTCTCGCGGTCAATTTCAGAATTTGTGGTCATGATGACCTGCTTTCACTGCGTTCGACACAGACGGTCGGATCTCCCTGACAATCTGATTTCCATTCTGCAAGCTGCCCGCATCAGGATGGTGCAACAGCGTTGATCTTTAATACTCCCGGTACGCCAGGGCGGCCGACAGACCGATCTCATTCCGTCCCGGCGTAGGCAGTGCCTGTTCGACTTTGAGATCGGACTCCCGCAGATCAATGAGACTATAGGCGGAATATGGATCGGCAGCTTTCCCCTGGCTGTCCTGGAGAACCTGCACAATAGGTGTCATATACTGGTTGCCGCTGCGCCGGAGAACCCGTGCGACACTCCCGTCGCTGAGAGTCACCAGACTTCCAATCGGGAAGAGCGACAGGATACACAACAGGTGCCTGACGACTGTCGCATCCAGATTGCGCTTCTGCGCATCCTTCAACAGGCATTCGACAGCGGCATATGCCATGAACGGCGGTCGCCAGTTGCGACTGGCAGTCATCGCCACGTAGGCATCCGCTACGGCGACAATTCGGGAGAACAGATGGATGGCATTTCCGGCTCGCCCTCGCGGATAGCCGGTTCCATTGGGGCGTTCATGAATCTGATAAGCAGCCAGCGAAACGATGCCGGGCATTGACGTTGCCCGCTCGAGCATCTCCAGCGAGTAGATGGGATGTTTACAGATCTCGTGGAAATCCGACGGTTTGAGCGGATGAGTGGCGTTGCGCACGCGCGAGGGCACTTTCATCATACCCCAGTCGTGAACCATCCCGATCAGTCCCAGCAACCGGACGTTGTTCGCATCCAGGCTCATTTCAATTCCAATCGCCATGGCCAGCAGCGATGTCTGCAGTGACTGTGCCGAAAGGTTCTCGTCGTCGTACATGGCGAGTGAAGATGTCAGCACGCTGTCGATATCGGATTCCATCTCCTTCAGATAGTTACCGGTCATGCTGGTAATCAGGTTTCCGTCAAACGAACCGCCGTGCAGAGCGGACTTCATCATCTCCGTCATCATCTGACGGTTCTGAGTATTCTGTTCTTCCAGTCGTTCCAGTTGCTCGACGTTGTAGGCCTTGCGACCCGGCACCTTCATACCATCACGCACAGATGCGCCGGTATTCCGGACCGGGGCCATCCCGCCTTCGATGATCTGGTCGAGTCGCCGGGTGAGTTCGGTGTCGAAGCTGAACGATTCGTTGCCGGAGATCACGTCTTCGCTGATTGTGACCGTGCTGACGTCGCGCGAATCCACCTGCACGTCATGCAGTTTGTGCTGACGCAGAAGCCGTTTGAAGTCCGACGTGATCAATGCCCCCGCCGCCAGGAGCAGCACGCCCTTTTCGTCATAGATCGGGAAGGAAATGGGACGACCAATGATCAGATCGTCAATACCCACCGTCACGGCGCTGGCGCCGTCGGATGCCGTGGTTTCCGCAGGTCGTGTTGCAGTTGTCATCCTGGGCGCCGATGTATCCCGAGTAGAGAAAGCCACTCTCGGAACATAGGTCGCCGGAAACTACCTGGTGCGGTCGCTGACCGGCAGAAACCACGTTTCAGTAGTTTACCTCCCTGGCCCGCGGACATATCACCGGAACAATCCGCAGCGTCCTCATTTCGCGGACCAGTCAGCCGGCAACCGCAGCGACCAGACTTCATGACTCAGTGGTTGTGCATGCCCGCCTGCGATCCAGATCCGATCCTGAAAGACAAATGCGGAATGTTCGTGTCTTTCTTTCCAGGAAACTCCGGACTTCAGAACTTTCCAGTCCCTGCCGTCGCGCGAGTACCAGGCGTCTCCGTGATTGCGGGATGGATTGTTCGACCAGCCTCCCAGCACCCACAGGTGATCGCGGTAAACCACCGATGAAAACCACAACCGGGGAGACCATGCAGCGTCATCGGCCACCTGAGTCCAGTGCTCGCCATCTTCAGTCACCCAGACATCGTTGAAAGCCTGATACTTCGGGACGTAGTTGCCGCCTCCCAGGACGTACAGTTTTCCGTTCAGAACCGCAGCCTGATGGTAGGCCCGCGGTGCCCAGCCAGCCGATTCCGTATGCCGCGTCCAGGTTCGACCATCGGCACTGGACCAGACATCGTTCTTCAGACTCTTTTCATCTCCGAAATAGTAATTCTCCGTTCCGCCCAGAATCCACATGCGGTCTTTGTAGACGACCGCCGCAGACGCGATCCGGGCCGACCAGCCAGCTTCCATCGTGGCTGCTGTCCACTGTGCTCCATCGGTCGATGACCAGACTTCGCGGCTGGCCGAATGACCGGGCAGACGCCCGTTGTACCAGCCTCCCATCAACCACATGCGATCCTGAAATGCCAGGGTCATGGGCAGATCGCTGTGTTTCCACGGCGCTTCCGGAGTGATCAGCTTCCATGTCTGCCCATCGGGGGAACTCCAGACATCGCGCGGCGGAGCGTGATACGAATCAAACCAGCCACCGAAAATCCAGAGTTGATCGCGGTAGACCAGTTCACCCTGAGAATCCCGCGGTTTCCAGCCCGCATCGCCCGTGACCTTGACCCAGTCATAGACCGGGTCGTCCGCGCAGGCGGTCCTGCAGGCCGAATCCATCCACAAGACTCCGGCCAGGAGCACAACCGGCAACCAGCGAATGAGTTCCGCGCGGCCGCAGCCAGTGATGTGCATGTTGTGTTTCCTTTCCGGAAATGAGGGGAACCTGCGACGAGTCAGAGGCAGGTCATGTCCGTGGAGCGGGGGTCATTCACCAGCGATCCACTGTGAAGAGTGCCGCTCATCGCAGCTTCGCGCCAGAGCGCCGGAGCATCGAACACGGCAGGATCCAGCTGCATGTCCGTCACGAGCACTCCGGGACGATGCACTTTGAGCTGGCCGGTGACTGCGCCATCCGGACGGACAGCGAACGCGGCCCAGCACGAAGGTCGCGCGGTGCTGTTGTTCGCGCTGACCCAGAAGTGATTCTCCGCCGCACGGCACTGCATCGTGGCCGGCACGATCGTTTTCCAGATGTTGTATTTGTCATCGCTGACGACTGTCTTCCGGGCGTTGTGAAAAGACTGGAAGAGAATCTGCACGCCGTCGCGTTTCAGTTCGCGATACAGTTCCGGAAAGCGGTAGTCGTAGCAGATCAGCACTCCGCAGGTGATGCCCTTGATCCGCACCACACAGTTGCGATTGCCCGGTGTGTAATGACACAGGTCCAGAGTCGGCTTTTTTCCCGCCGCGCCGGTGCAGAACCGCTTGTCATACCGGTTCACAATCTTCCCGCGCGAGTCGATCACATACACGGAGTTATGCGGGCGGTTTCCTTCCGACAGGCGATGCGTTGAACCGAGCAGCACCCACATTTTCAACTGCCGGGCCGCCTGCTGAATCTGCTGTGTCGCTGCTTTCAGCTCGTCCCAGTCGATGTGGCCGACATCGGGGAATTCAACGCCCGCATATCCGGACAATGCACATTCTGAGAAATGAGCCACGTCGGCCTTCTGCTGATGCGCTTCCTGCATCAGACGCAGCACTTCGCTCAGGTTATGAGCGGTGGACGCTTCCACTGAAAACTGACACGTCGCCACACGCAGACTTTTCATGATCAACTTTCAGTGGACTGGTCAGAAGCAGAATCCTCGATGGCGGAACCTGACTCAGGCCGTAATCTCTCCGGAGTGTTCACCGAGTCGCGCCGCCAGCAGGCGTTCCACATACCGGCCGATGATGTCCGTTTCGATGTTGACGATGTCGCCCGCCACGCGCTGGCCGAGCGTTGTCACTTCCAGAGTGTGAGGAATCAGGGCCACGCTGAAGCGGTCGTCTTCGACGTTGACCACGGTGAGGCTCACTCCATCCACCGCCACCGAACCTTTGGGGACGAGGTAAATCATCAGCGACCGGGGAACCCGGAACCACATCGTGACCCATTCGCCATCGCGATCAATCGCCGCGATTTCGGCCACGCCATCAACATGCCCCTGCATGAAGTGGCCGCCCATCCGGCCGGCGGCGGGCACCGAACGTTCGAGGTTGACTCGACTGCCCGTAGTCAGCCGGCCCAGGCTGGTTTTCGAGAGCGTTTCCTGACCGGCCTGAAACGCGGCAGTCGAACCGCGCAGTTCCACCACCGTCAGGCAGCAACCGCTGATCGCGATGCTGTCGCCGATGTGGATGTCGTCGAAGACCGGCGGCATTTCAATGTCCAGCCGCACTGCGACTCCTTCGGGAGTCACGGCCTGAACGATTCCCTGACCTTCCACCAGTCCTGTGAACATGAACGCTCCGGATTGATCAACGAACCTGATTCAGCTCTGGTATGGAAGCCGCGGCGAACTCACTGCGGTGCGTGAATCCCGCTCACTTTCGGCCGGATAAAGCGAGTCCATGCCGCACGGGCCGGTGACGAGAATGCGAACCACAGAAAGATCAGAGGAACTGCCAGTTCCCGCACGATGAAGACCACCGCCACCGTGAAAACAATCTGGATCAGATGTCCGCGATTGCGCCGGCCGGAGAAGAGTTGATTGAAAACGTGTGAGTAACGGATGCGGGACACCATCAGGCAGGCGACTGCGAGCGTGAATAACGGCAGCGTCTGCACGAGGGCCGGCCCCGCCCATTCAATCAAAGTGCTGATGTAACCGGCGGGGGGTTCCGGAGAAGCGTTAAGGTTCCGCAGTCCGTACATCGCAATGGGAAAAGACGCGACGACTCCGGCTGCCGCCGGTGAAGGCAGGCCGCTGAAAGCATGGTGCGAATCGTCTTCGTCGGTTTCGACGTTGAACCGGGCCAGTCGCAGAATCGCGCAGGCGACATACAGCGCGCCGATCATCCACAGCACGCGCGGATGGAAGGCGCTCGTTGCCGCGAACTGCCGCATGAGAAAGGCCGGCGCGACGCCGAAGCTGATCGCATCGCAGAGACTGTCGAGCTGTGCTCCGAATTCACTGGCCTGATTGGCCCAGCGGGCGGCGCGACCATCCAGTGCGTCGAACAGCATCGCCAGGTAGATACAGCCGGCCGCGACGAGCAGGTGTGTTCCCGCCGGTTCGACCAGATCGGGACCGACCCGCGCGGCATAAGTGATCGCCGCGAAACCGCAGAAGGCGTTGCCCAGCGTCAGCATGGTCGGCAGAACGGCAAACAACCTTTCGCGACGGATTCGGCGCCGCGGTCGAACGGCCGTTGCGATCGGATCATGCTCATCGGGGCCGGCAGAGGCCGGAGACTCGGTATCAAACTTGGTCATGACGCACCTGTGCTCTTCTGGCCGGCCGGCAGTTTGTACTGAGCCAGCACGGACTCGCCCGCAATCACGGTCGCTCCTTCACGCACCAGCAGTTCCAGCCCCGGTTCCCTGGGCAGAACCAGTTCCGTCCGGGATCCCAGTTTGATCATGCCGAACTGCTCTCCGCGAGCCAGTTCATCTCCCGGTTTCAACCAGCAGACAATCCGGCGGGCGATGGCCCCGGTAATCTGTCTAACGATCATACGGCGGTAAGGGGCGGCGTTCTCTTCCAGGCGGATGGCCAGTTGCTCGTTCTCGCGAGCGGACTCGGGGCGAAGCGCATTGAGAAACTTTCCCTTGCGATAGGTCAGTCCGATGACCCGCGCTTCCACCGGCGCGCGATTGATATGCACGTTGAAGATCGAGAGGAAAATGCCGATCTCGATGGCCGGCCCTCCGAGGAACTCATCGTGCGGGATTTCAGCGATGTGAACGACCTTGCCATCGGCCGGTGACACGACCATTCCTGGAGCGATCGGAATCTGCCGGTGCGGGTTGCGGAAAAACCAGAGGACTTCCAGACCGCACAGGGCCAGACCTCCCGCCAGCAAGTAACAGACAGCAGCGGCCGCTCCGGTGACGAATTCTCCGGCCGCGAGCACGGTCAGCAACACTGCCGGTCCCAGCAGCACGACCGTCAGTACGACCAGTTCGGCCAGTCCGACGCGCGCGAACGGCAACCGGTCCCGCCAGCGGAAGGGATCCTCTTCCGGCTTCCAGTGACAGTTCGTCTGATTGCGGAAGAACTTGAGATCGCGCGGGTCCAGGACTTCGTGTGGAACGCCGGCCGGCTCACCCTGCCGCAGCGTCTTCATCTTCGCGACATAACCGGCCCGGAAAGTCCGGAGATACCAGCGGCGCAGTTTTCCCCAGGTCAGTTCCAGTTGAATCACAATGCCGCCACCGGGCTGCTCGCAGCGCAGTTGAGGATCCATCGGTTCCAGCGGCAGACGCGGGGCAGCAGGCGAATTTGTATCGGACATGGAGTTCCAGACCGGAAAGGACGGACCGCTTTGCTGACGGACCTGAGATCACGAGGCGGGATTCTGCTGCGCGGGTCATCCAGCGGCAACCACTTCGGCCGGAGTCGTTCAACCGAAGTGGTTCAGCGATAGACGATGATCATGAAGGCCTGACCTGCTGCGGACAGACTGCCAGCGAGTGCTGTCTCCCGCATGACGGGCGGACCGGATGAGGACTGACTGCCGGCAGCCGGGTTCCGCGAGGCGCTATTCATCCAGCAGGCCCTTCAGCAGACCTTTGCGGCGTTCGGTCTTCGTGCGGTCGAGCAATGCTTCCTGCTCCTCAATGATCTTCCGCAGTTCTTCAACGGCTTTCTGGAACTCCTTCAATTTCTCCATTTCTGCCAGGACTTTCTCCATGCGGATGAGCAGTCCGCCGAGCAGATCAATGCTGCCGTCAATCTCCGCAGTCGAGTCCTGACCGCGTTCGTTGGCCAGACGGAAGCGACCGATCGCGCGGTCAATCTCCGGAAAGTCGGTGGCATTGATGGACTGCAGCGGCGACACGATCCGATCGTCGATGCGTTCCAGAGTCTGCGGCGTGTGCAGTTCGTTGTTGATGAGTTCCTCGCGGATGTCGCGGAACGACAGTTCGACCGACGCGGTTTCGCCCGCGTTCTTGCGAACGGCATGCAGCGAACGTTCGGCACTGCCCGTGACCGCGATGCGGAGCCCGTTCAGCTCCTCCTGCTTCTTCGTTCGCTCGGCGAGAAGCTGCTGCCGCGCGGCGTCATTCGCGTTTGCGTCATTCGCCGGTGGAACCGGAACGCCCAGTTCCGCCTGAATCTGCCGGGCCTGATCGATCCGCGCGCGATGCCGGATCAGATCCTGCTGAGTCTCTTTCACTTCGGTGACAATCTGCTCGAACTGCCGCCGCAGATTCAGTTCCCGCTGATACAGGAGCGATTGCAGTTCTTCATTGCTGACCACTTTGAACGAATACCGTTCGCCGCGCGTCAGATGCGGGCCGTTGAGGTTGTCACGGTCTTCCGCGACCACAGACACCACGACCTGATTTCCGATCTGCAGGTCCAGCGGCACCATGCTGAACCGCTCGAAGGCATCCTCTTTCGAGCGTTGCAGTGTGAATTCCGCCGCGCCCGGCACTGACAGCCCGGCTTCCAGTTCCCGCCGCTGCCACTCTGCCTGACCGTTGAGTTGAAACTCGAAGCGGACCGAGGCCAGTCCGTAGTCATCGGCGATTTTCCCGAGGATCGGCACGGAGGCTCGGCGCGTGATCGACGTCCCGATACCGCGCAGACGCGTTTCAATGACCGGCTGCTGATCGGCGATGCTGCTGATGGTGACGCGTGCCGGCTCCGGAGTCAGGATGCCATCGACGTCTTCCAGCGAGATTCTCACCGGCGTATCCGGCGCAAGGACGAAGGAAGGACCAGCTTCGGTGCTGAGCGTTTCGAGCCGGGCTTTCGCCGCCGGAGTCGCCGCCTGGCTGAGCACAAACGGCACGTTGATGGACTGCCCGTCCTCGGAGAGCCATCGCTTCACCAGCGATTCATCCGGCCTTTGCACGGTCTGCACGCTGCCGCTTTCGGTGCGTTCGATGAATGCCGCCGCCAACTCAGTACCGAACGTCAGCTCCTTCTGGCCGAACTGAATGCGGACATGTGTCAGCGGTTTGTTCGAGCGGCCCTGCAGCAGAAATTCCGTTTCAGCCGGCAGGCTGACCTGAGTTCCGCGCACGGTCACGATATCGCGGCGCGGTTGCTGAGGTGTCGATTCCGGATGAGCGCGGCCGGTGTATTCGGGATAGAAACAGGCCAGTTCGATTCGTTCGAGCTGTGGAGCTTCGACGACGTGAACCTGATACATCCGCCGGTTCACGAAGTCGCCGCCGTAGATGCGGAACTCAGCGTCGTCGAGCAGTCCGGCCAGCGAGTACCGGAACTGCCGCTCGCCGACCCGCGAGCACAGGACCGTTCCCTGTCCGCGGCCGTTGGCCAGCCGGTAGCGCAACTGCACTCGTTCCGGAACGCGGTGTCCTTCCCTGGCTTCAATGAGCAGCGTCAGGTCGGCTCCGCGCGGATGTTTGTAAAAGTGATCCTTGAATTCCCGGACGATGTCGCCCGGCTGAGCCAGCACCTGCACCGTGAGTTCACATTCGCGGTTCCAGTATTCGTCTTCCAGTCCGAGGAAGCTGTCTTTCCAGACGGCCAGCGTGGACTGACTGGCGGCTGCAAGGATCCCGATGGAGATCACTGCCACAAACGCGGCCGCGATGGATCGTTTGAGCGGCTGACGATCGAAGACCGCATTCAGTTCCAGCCGGCGGGTCGCGTCAACGGCCTCGACAACGGTCCGCTGCAGCATGGCTCGCGTGAGATCCGAGGAACCGATCGCCGCACCGGGCGCAGTCATTTCCACCGCGGTAACGAGGCGGTCTTTGAGTTGCGGGAAGCGGCGTTCGAGAACCAGGGCCAGCGACTCGCGCCGCAGACTGCGAACGATTCGCAGAACAATCGCACTGACCGCCACGCAGACTGTCAGACCCAGCACAATGCCGTTGAAGCCGATGCGGAACCACCGCGGCAACTCCAGATAACTGATCTGAAACCAGAGGTGATCCACCGCGAGACTCAGCCAGAACAATCCGCCGAGAACAGCCAGCAGCAGAGCGAATCCTTCCAGGAGCACATAGCGACGGATACGCGCGGCCAGCCGCGCCAGCAGCAGATCCAGTTCGGGGGCCATCCGTTCGGGCACAGTCGCCTCGCTCTTCCTTTGAGACTCGGTCCGGAGAGATCAAAAACGGCCGCCTGATCCATCCGCGATGAGATCAAACGGTATCGAAACGACAGGATGGATTACCAACCGACGGGTATCATTCCGGCCGGAAATGCCGTTTCTGACAACCGCTCTGATCCGGATCCAGCGTCAGGAAACGCATCAGGACTGGCGAATCCTTTGGAACCTGGATAAACAGTCGTTTCTGATCTGGCCGATTTCAGCGTCGGGCTGTGTCCCGTCTGACTCAATCATTCCGGAGTTTCACGATGTGGCGAATTCTCGGTGAACGTGGAAAAGACCTGTGCGATGGCCACCTGGGCGTGTCCCGCCGCGACGTGCTGCGAGTCGGCGGCTCGGGAATGATGGGCCTGACTCTGGGGTCCATACTGGAGCTGCAGGCCCGGGCGGCCGAGTCTTCGGGCGGGAACGCTCCAGGCTGGGGCAAAGCAAAGAGCGTGATCCTCTGTTATTTGCAGGGCGGCCCCTCGCATCTGGATCTCTGGGATCCGAAAACCGACGTTCCGGACAATGTGAAGTCCGTCTTCAAGAACATCGACACGAAGCTCCCCGGTGTGCAGTTCACCGAAAACCTGCCGAAGCTGGCGCAGGTCAACGACCGTTTCACGATGATCCGTTCGATGAGCTACACGCCGAACGGCCTCTTCAATCACACGGCCGCCATCTATCAGATGATGACCGGCTACACGACGGACAAAGTCAGTCCCTCCGGCCAGCTTGAGCCGCCGGATCCGAAGGATTTCCCGAACTTCGGTTCCAACATCATCCGCCTGAAGCCACCCACGGAGCCGATGCTGCCGTTCGTCATGCTGCCCCGGCCGCTGCAGGAGAGCAACGTCGTCGGCAAGGGCGGCACCGCCGGATTCCTCGGTCGCGCGTTCGATCCCTACACGCTCTATCCGCAGGGCG
>Ga0172376_10003448_pt1 | contig 18677 bp, 15 predicted proteins | sample Lak35m_FD_121114 | JGI IMG/M metagenome (GOLD analysis project Ga0172376, IMG submission 121114) | Freshwater microbial communities from Kabuno Bay, South-Kivu, Congo - kab_092012_35m | ecosystem: Environmental > Aquatic > Freshwater > Lake | place: Democratic Republic of the Congo: South-Kivu... | reverse complement strand
TTACCCATGGCGCGCCTGAGCAAGTCAGCGTCGCCTAGTGAGTACCCAGCAAGAGTTCGAGCGAGCTGCATGATCTGCTCTTGATACACGATAATGCCGTACGTATCAGCCAGAATATCTTTCATGGTTGGGTATAGATACTCTACCGGCTCACGACCGTGCTTACGCTCGATGTATCTATCAACCATGCCGGCATCAAGCGGACCTGGACGATAAAGCGCTAAAATAGCTACCAGGTCATCAAAGCAGCTTGGTTTTAACCGTTTTGTAACCTCAGTAATGCCACCTGATTCAAGTTGGAATACGCCTGTCGTATCACCATGGCATAATATCTGGTAGGTCTTTGGATCATTCACAGGAATAGTACTGAGCTCAATCTTTTTGCCCTGACTATTTTCGATTAATTTAACAGCAGTATGAATTACCGTTAAGGTTTTAAGTCCTAAGAAGTCGAATTTTACAAGTCCAATCTTCTCAACATAACTCATCGAATACTGAGTTACATCGTTACCATCTTTATCGACCATCATTGGCAAGAGATCGACTAACGGTCTATCACCAATTACCACACCGGCCGCATGAGTAGATGTGTGACGCACTAAGCCTTCAAGCTTTAGAGCTAGTTCAATTAACTCTTTTCCTTCCCCTTTGGCATAATCCGCTAACTGCTTCTCCATCTTCATGGCTTCAGTCAGTGGATAATCAAAACCCTGCCTTGGTGCTGGAACCAACTGAGCTATCTTGTCTGTCTCGGCATAAGATAGTCCTAGCGCGCGACCAACGTCTTTAATTGCAGCCTTAGCCTTCAGAGTTCCGAATGTACAGATCTGAGAAACCCTATCTTTGCCGTACTTATCGACTACATAATTTATGACCTTGTCTCGACCGTTGATACAAAAGTCGACGTCGATATCAGGCATCGATATACGTTCAGGGTTTAGAAACCGCTCAAAAAGAAGCTTATTATAAATAGGATCGATATCTGTGATTCTTACAGCGTACGCGACAAGCGATCCAGCTGCACTACCACGACCTGGGCCCACTGGAATTCCATTCTCTTTAGCCCATACGATAAAGTCAGATACCACCAGGAAGTATCCCGGGAATCCCATAGAGGCGACTATCTTGAGCTCCTCTTCTAAGCGAGCTTTGTAAATTGGAATCTCTTTCTCACTCCAATCATTACGAGCGGCAGCGATCTCTTTAAACCGCTCCTTTAATCCTTCACGAGCTTTTTCAGCTAAAAGCTCTGCCAAATCGACCTTCCCCGAATCTTCATACTTCGGCATGTAATAAGTATTGAAATTAAAATCGAGGTTGCACGATTCAGCTAAGTCAACCGTATTCCGAATCGCCTCTTCTCCCCGACTCCAATCTTTGAATTCAGCTCGCATCTCATCAGCACTCTTTAAGTGAAGATGAACACCATCGTGTTTTAATCTATCAGGGTCTGTAACCTGCTTACCGGTGGAAACGCACATGAGAACTTCTTGGGCGTAATGATCATCTTCTCCCGGATAGTGACAGTCATTTGTAGCGATCAAAGGCAGCGACATTGATTGAGCTAACTCAAAGCACGCTTTGTTATGTTTTTGCTGCTCCTTAATAGCATGAGGCTGCACCTCTACATAAAAACGGCCAGGAAATGTTTTGCGTAATATTCCAAAACCTCTTTGGCCCGCTTTTCATCATCGTTCTCAACAAAGCTACTTAGTTCCCCGGCTAAACATCCCGAGAGAACAATCAATCCCTCATTCCAACGAGATAGAAGTTCATGGTCTACTCTGGGCTTAAAATAAAATCCCTCCTGGTAAGCTGAGCTCACCAAGCGGCAGAGATTCTGATACCCCTTCATATTCTGGGCTAACACTGTTAGATGATGAGTTCCCGCACCGCCCAAAGCTTTGGTCTTCTTTTCAAAACGAGAGCCTGGGGTAACATACAATTCACAGCCGATGATCGGCTTTATGCCCAACTCTTTGGCGCTCTGATAAAACTCTATAGCACCGTGCATGTTGCCGTGATCGGTCATAGCTATGGCGGGCTGACCCAACGCTTTGGCTTGCTCGATTATATCTGGAAGTTTATTAGCTCCGTCGAGGAGACTGTACTGAGTATGGAGATGAAGATGAACGAACTGACTCACGGTTTACTGCAATGCAGGCCCTAGTGCCCTAACTTTAGACAGTAAAATGTACCATTACCGACCGGAGATTCCAAGTGAATGGAAAGCCGCTCTAGATAATATTTCTATCTCTCCTCACCCTATTCAGGGTCAAGGAAGCCCCTTAAGCCGCTGTGATATCCCGCTGAGTCATATTGCGGATAATATCAAAATTAAGCTCTGGTAACTTGACTCTAGCCGTCCTGGTTCCCAATTGAGCCAGAGAATTAGCATTAGAGAAGCTGAACAAGTTAAACTTTATCTTCGGCCACTTCTTCTTAAAGAACTGCGCAGAATCAGGATAAGCTAGATCGAAGGTTCTAAATCCCATCTCCTCAACAAGAGTTGGCAATACACTCATCCTATGCGGTGTTTGATCCATTCGACTAGGCATAATGAAGCCCTTTAAGGACTCTACCAATTCTACAATCTGGTTAATTGGAGTATTCACAACATAAGTTCTTTGGCCTCTAGCAGCAGTTGGAACTCCAACCACATTCAAGAAATCTTCAACATCTCTAGTTCTGAAATTTTCAGGGAATAAACAGGTAAGTGCCACATCATCACAGGTTCCGATTTTGCAACGAAGGTTCACGCCAGGAACGATCTTCACATCACCACCATTTGCTGCTCCTACTACTGCATCAATAGATGCACCACTGTGGTAGTCAGTAACCGCCATCATGTCTAACCCCTTGACCTTGGCTAGACTAACTAATGCTGGAGCTGTATCAATTCCATTAATTCCAAAATAACCGTCAGAGGCAGGAGTATGAACTCTTAGGTCCAACACGAAGCTTTTTGCTCTCTTCTTAGCTGCAGATTGATTATCAACAACCTCTTTTTCAACGATCTTATTTAATGAAACCTTCTCTTGAGTCATGATTATATCCTTCTTTTAAAACCTATTTCTTCTCTTCAGGGGCTGGAGCGGGATTAGATGCCGTGGGCGTAACTGGATTTTTTGCTAAAAACGCCTCAACTTTATCCTTCGGCTCTTTGGCCTCAATAGAGATATTGCCAGCCACCATCTCTTTCAACATGTTACGCATAGCGGAAATCTGCGACTCAAGCCGCTCAATGTCGTTGGTGCTGGGGGTATTATTTAATAAGGTCATGAGCCTCTCTAATCTGATGGAGAGATTGCCCATTCGTCCAGCCAACAAATCTATCTTGCCCTCTATTAACTTAAGTTCCGAGCTAGTTGATAAACCCATCATCTTTACAACAGTAGATGCGCTGACTTCTGTCTTAGTCACGGTACCAACATCCACCTGTAGAAGCTCCTCTATCTTTTCGCGCTCCTCGGCAAACCTGGCCCCATCGACCGAAGTGATAGTAAGAGGTGGTGGTGATTGATCCGAGGCAGAATTATTCTTCTCCTCTGGAGCTGTATCTTTTATAGGCAGTTCTTCGGCCACGGCGAGTAACCTTCTAAAACTAAATTAACCTTAAATTGAGCTGGGAGCCGCTATTTAGGCGAGCTTCCCCCTATCTTTAGACTCGTTTTTCAAACGATTAGATTCGGGATTGTTCTTGTCGGCGGAAGTACCTGATTCGACGAGCTTTAATCTCTTAACCGAGGAGTCAGGCCGAGCGATCCTAATCAGACGAACCCTATTTCTAATAACCCTCTCAACCCTTATTTCAAGACCATCAGAGTGTAAACTTTCACCCTTAAAAGGGATCTTACCCAGCCGTTGCATCACAAATCCGGCTATTGTGGAGTAATCCCCCTCTGGGATCTTAAGCCCGTAGATCTCATTTAGATCTGATATAGTCATCGTTCCATCAACAAGTAGGTCACCTGAACCATGTAACTTGACCGATTTTTTCTCCTCTCCGATATCATACTCATCAAGGATCTCACCCACTATCTCTTCCACTAAATCTTCCAGGGTCACGAGCCCATCAACACCACCATGCTCATCTCTGACAACGGCTAGGTGAACAGCACTAGATCTAAGCTCCTCAAGTAGGTCATTAATCGGAGTTACAACACTGCAGAAATAAACCGGTCGCATTATAAACACAGCATCAAATGACATCCCTTCTTTTCCGACAAAAGGGAGCAGGTCTTTCAAAAGAAGTACTCCCTGAACATCATCAAGATCTTCTCCACACACCAGTAACCTAGAGAATCCAGTTGTCCTAAAAACCTCCGCAATAGCTGGCAAACTCTGCCCTATCCTAACAAACGCCACGTCTTTACGAGGCGTCATTACCTCAGTAACAACAGTATTAGAGAAAGCAAAAATACCTTGTATTAATTCGCGCTCCTCATCCCCTATTTCACCAGCCTTGCTGCTTCTATCTACGATCTCCTGAATTTCTTCCAGCGATTGAACCACATACCGGTCATCTATCGGAGCTATGTTAAGTGTTTTAAATAATTTATTTGAAACTGAATTAACGACAATAATAAGGGGATAAATAATAAGACCGAAGATGCGAAGCGGGAAAGCTAAAATGCAAAGCGACCGATCTGGATTCCTCGCCACCAGCGACTTTAGGATCTGAGATGTTGCTAAAGTTAAAAGACAAAGGATGCTCACTGATGCGAAAGCAACTAACAACCATCCCACTGAACCCAGGTCGTAATATCTAGTGACCTCACCTGAAATAATTACCGCACCTGTTTGAATAAATCCTAGAAGAGCCCAACCAAATGCTGTGGCAGATAGGAGCTGACCTAATTGGCAAGCTAACGTGTAATGACCGATCCTCTCTAAAAGCTTTTGAGCCAAATCCGAGAAGAATACCCCTTGTTGAGAGAGCGTCTTTAAGTCGGCTATAGCCGAACGGCTCAGGGCGGTAGAGGCGCTTATGAAAAAACCGTAGAAGATAAGAAAACCGCCGAAAAGCAGGATAAACCGAATAAGTAAATCAAATATACGAACGTCCATCGCCAACCACCAGTGTGCTTTGCCCCTCGGCTTCTGTCAATCGAACAAATTTACTCGTTTTATTGGCAACTTAAAAAGACCAAAATGGCAAAAAATCCGTGGCTAAAACAAAAGGTTTGTTTTAATATGTGACTCTAAATTAAGATTAAAATAGATCTGCATTCAGGATTCGAAATGGAAGAGCAAGCGACTCGAGAGATAATGTGGAACATCGGCACGCTGCCGAATGTGATAATGATGTATACCCTGATGGTGCTATCACTTGCCGTAGCCTTCATAGGACTTTTGCGACAATCTGAACTGGTCAGATCAGGTAAAGCTAGCCCACTGCACGAGGGAGATTTCGGGGTAAGGATTCTAGATGCTGTGCGTGATGTACTGTTCCAGCGACGCACAATAAAATCTTTGACTCCTGGAATTGCTCATACTCTAGTTTATATTGGATTTCTCACCTTACTATTTGCCACCACGGTGGTATTCATCGAGCATGATTTAGGAATTCCTATTTATAGAGGTAACTTCTATCTATTCATTACATTCTTTGCCGATATGCTAGGATTTGGGCTTTTATTTGGTGTTATGATATTTGCCCACCGAAGATACATCGACAAAGCAGACCTGGTTCATTCTCGGTCAATCGATGGAATGCTTCTTATCATTCTAGCTCTTTTAGTAATCCAAGGCTTTGTAGTTGAGGGATTACGAATTCACCACGGAGAGATATCAGGGAATCCTGATAAATGGGCGGCCTTCTCACCTATTGGTCTATTAGTCAGCAAACTATTCTGGGGCCTCTCAGTTGAGGCAACCAAGGCACTTCACTATTTTAATTGGTGGTTTCACACGATAACCGTATTCGCAGCGATAGCGATCGCTCCGTACAGTAAATTCCTTCATATTATAGCGAGCTCCGTTAACTTATTTTTTAACCGCACCAAGAAACCAGCCGGAGCGCTCCCCTTCCCAGGAGATATTGAAAAGATGGTTGAGGCTGGCGAAGAGTTCTCAGTCGGCTTGGGCACTATAAAAGATTACTCCTGGAAGCAGCTCTTGGATCTGGAAGCCTGCACCAGTTGCGGTCGGTGCCAAGATGCCTGCCCGGCATACCGTTCAGGCAAACCGCTCTCGCCTAAGTGGATGATTCTCGACACGAGAAATCACGCCATGATTCTTAACAATGAGGGCAAGCTTGGTTCCTCTAAATTAAAAGGCCCGCTGTTTTCTCTAGATCAAAATCTCGCCAGGAACTTGCTCCTGAAAGGTAGCGGAATAGTGCCACAAAAAGAGGGTGGTTATGGGTATGCCGATGGCGGGGTGTTTAGAGGCAAAAATGAATTAGTGCAGAAATCTGCCCTAAAACTGGGCGCAAATGTTGACCAGAGAATTTCCGGCGAAGTTATAGACTCTGAGACTTTCTGGTCGTGCACCACATGTATGGCGTGCGTAGAGGCTTGTCCTGTTGGGATTAATCACGTCGATCAGATTGTAGAAAATCGCCGTAACATGGTGCTTATGCAGGGCGAGGTTCCTTCAGAGGCTCAGAAGACCCTGAAGGCCCTTGAAAATCGTGGTAATCCTTATGGCCCACCAGAGGCTCGCACGGAATGGATAGGCGATTTAAAAGTCCCAGTGGTAAAAGCTGGCGATGAAGTTGAGTATCTTTATTGGGTAGGTTGCGTTTCGGCTTTTGATAAACGGAAGCAGAAGATTGCAAGATCATTGGTCACAATAATGAATCAAGCAGGGCTCTCTTACGGAATCCTGGGCAATGCAGAGGGCTGCTCAGGTGACCCGGCCAGAAGGCTCGGCGAAGAAAACCTATTTCAAACCTTAGCCAAGGGAAATATCGAGACACTTAAATCTGTAAAGTTTAAATACCTGGTAGCGAATTGTCCGCACTGCTTTAACACAATCAAAAACGAGTATCCGCAGTTAGGAAACCTGGGTGACGGCAGAGAGCCTGAGATAATTCATCACTCAGTGCTCCTTAAGAGATTGCTGGCTGAAGGCAAAATCGCACTCAAAGATGAGGGCACTGCCAGAAAAGTCACGATGCACGATCCGTGTTATCTTGGCCGATATAACGGCGAATTTGATGCTCCGAGAGAGACAATAAAAAAGAGCTCAAAAAGGCTTCAGGTCATCGAGATGGACGAGAGCCGAGAAAAGGCTATGTGCTGCGGCGCAGGCGGTGGTCACTTCTGGATGGATCTTAAGATAGGCACGAGGGTGAATGCGATTAGAACCGATCACGCAGCAGCAACGGGAGCTGATACTGTGGCGACTGGGTGTCCGTTCTGTCTTCAGATGATGGAAGACGGCGTTAAGATAACTGGCCGTGAGGAGAAGATGGAGGTCAGAGATATTGCCGAGTTGGTGGCGGAGAATTTGAGATAGAAGGACCGAAGCCGACGTCGCTTCTTTTGGGATATATTCCCCTGCGAACCGTACTACAGTTTAATTCTTGGTATTTAGAAATCCCCGAGGTGAAGCTATCTTAAGGTTCGCTTGGGGAACATATCCCAAAAGAGCGACTATTAGATTGTTGTGATTTCATAACCGAGGCACCAAGCAATCCAACTCATTAACTAGTGAAAATACAGCCGCCATGGGTATCCCCATCGAGTTGACCAGCCCCTCCATCCTCATCAAAAGCCACTTTAGGACACACATAGTTATAACACGCTGATCCTTCCCAATTCTCATCACATTGAACCTCAAAAGTTATCCTTTCGGGCTTTAGCGCTCGAATATAAGTGCAACTACCTGTGCATATCCCTTGAGCATCTTGAGTCGGATCTTCACCTTCACCAAACCCCTGCAAAGGCGCGGCAAGACAACAAACAAATAATACTCTCCAAAATGCTTTCATAAGGTCTCCGGTGATGATTAGCCCTCCCCTAACTCATCGACAAAAAAATAACTTTAGTCCGAGCAGATATCGCCTTTTACAATTCCGAATTTTAATTAGGCGCTAGCCCTTATAGAGGGGCCGGCTAGGATTAGAGCTCTTGAAGATAATTGAGTGCCGGGAAGTTTTTCTATTAGGGCATATTAACTCCTCCTTGAAACAAATTGATTTAAAATCAGGATTTCAGGTGTTTCTAAACAACCATGGGTGCAAGTCGAATGAATCGTTTCTCCATAATACTCGTGCTATTGGTTGTTTTCGCCTATTTGGGATTAGCCGAACAATTGATAAGCAGCATGAGTATCTCTAGCGGGATCCTCTCCTATAGTTAGCGCTATGTTGGAAAGTCTTTACGGAACCTAAAGACTTTCCTTACAGTTCGTGTATATATAAATCAGTCATACGAAATTTTCTTATTTTATATAGAAAGCCTCATTAAAATCGCTGATTCAGCCGGTTTTAGACCTGGTAAGTTAAAGTGTGCCTTGGTCTTTGCACCATTCAAGGCCCATAATTTGCCAGCGAAAGAGTAAGGGAAATTATAAACTATAAATCAATTTCATAAAAAATGAGCTCTGCTAGTCGTCCGCAACCTTTTACTCAATCTATCGTCAGGTCGGTACTTTCGACTATTATGAGTATTTTTATAATCATCTTCCCTTCTGGATGTGGTGGCGGCACATACGGCACTGGCACAGGATAAAATGTTACGACCAAAGGCGCCGTCGCGGATTTAGATGGCAAGCCTGTGCCAGGGGTATTAGTTTCAGATCCCTCAAATAATACCTCAACAACGACAGATGAATCTGGTCAATTCTCAATCAGTGCATTTCTCCCCAATAATAAAATTGAAGTTGAATTGAAATTCGACGGTAAGCGTTTAGGGATTCCTGCCGCTTATGGATTTAATACTGAGGTAAGCATCGTAAAGAATCAAGGTGAATTTTTTTAAAAGATGCAACTCCCACCCGAGATACCGGTGATGAATCAGATGATCCAGTAAATCCAGGTGACGACTCTTCTTCCGGAACAGACAGATGCGATCAAGCCTGCCAAGACCTGCGCTGGGAAAAGCGAAATGAAGAGTTGGCGGCCAAGTGTAATGATCTAATTAGTAAATATTTGGCACAAAATATAACTTTCCTGAGAGAAAAGCATACGGAATGTTATTACTACTACCAGGATAACACGAGCCGTTTTTCAGCCCAGCTTTAAGTACTAGTTTATTTTGACACCAATCTTGTAAAGCTTCCTAAAATTATCTTTCCACCACCTTCCTTCGATGGATCTGGATTAATATCAAGATCGCTTTGAGAGATAAATTTTTCAGCTTTTTGGTGTAATCGATTACATTCAACAAATAGCCATTTTTTAATCCGATCCAGCGCACTCTTGTCTAAATTATCGTAAACTGTGGAAGCATGAACATTATTTGGTTGATTCCCCGCATCTAAAATGTCAGTATTCTCAATCACTGCCTGCACAAAGTTCTCAGCATCAGAGGCTAACATTTGAAACCCTTCTACTTGATTGGCTCTGGGGGTATATCCTCGAGACACAAGTCTTACGGTCTCCTCCTTTTCATTTAACTCAACTGCCCCAACTTGTTGTAATGCAAACAATACCGCTCGAGGATGAAGATGGGTGCTTATCTTACTAACTAAATCGAAAAATTCACTATCACTACCTTTGTACGAAAGAACTTTCGGACGATTTGATTTGTTCAGGAATCGCGAATCTCTCCGCCATTGACCAATTACACGATAAAGGTATTGGGTAGTGCCTTTTTGAAGCCCATGTTCTCGATATTTCCGGATCGCTGTTCTTTGAATTCCAGTCATAGCGCAGACGCGACTATCGGTAGGCTTTATATTATTTCTCTCTAACTCATCCGAAGTTACATCGATGTAAACAGATTTAGCTATTTCAACTAAATCTCTAATGCCGATTGACTTTTTTAGACAAAATCTCACCACCGGCTTTAAGAGAGCATAAACACAGGAGCGAATCTGTTTATTTAATTGATCATCCATCTGCTTTACACCTAAAATGGGAATATTGGGGATTCTATAATTTTCCTGCAATTATTATGCATTCTATAAAGGTCGGCTGGAAAGAGTCTAAAGTTTATAAACGGAGTGCGTAAAATGTAATTGAAGGCCTATGATTTTTTATCAACTGGCTATTGCCGCCCTTAACCAAATAAAATTGCTACACATTTCTAATCGGGATTAAGCATCAAAAGACTCGCACTGGTAACAAGTTCTTGTCCTGAATATATCCGCACCTGCCAACTTTGAATTCTTTGACCTATTTTCTCAGGCGCAGCCACAGCTCTGATAATCTCCCCTTCCCTCACAGCTTTTAGGTGCCTAGCACTAAGCTCAACACCTACTGGACCTCGATCCTCTGACTGACAATTAAGCACAGCGGCCACAGAGGCCACGGTCTCTGCTAGAGCTAAACTCACTCCACCATGCATCAAACCAAATGGCTGAAGATGATCTTTTGTAATCAAAAGCTCGGCCTCCACACAGTCTTTTTTTAAAGAGATAAAGTTGATTCCGAGAAGTTTTGTTAGCCCAGGTCGACTAAGTAATTTTGCTTGATCCATTTTTTATCTTATAAATCGCTGAATATCTGAAAATGATAACTTATAACAGCTTGCACCTTGCAACGGCATATTATCACAATTGAACCTATAATACTGCCCCAAAATTAGATAAAAACACCCGGATCAATTCGGATACCACTACGCAGATGGCCGTTGAACTTACGACTCTACCTTGATCCTCAAATCCTTGCTAACTTCACCGCATGAACAGAACTCATGCGATAGTTGTTCTCAGCCTCATATTTCTTTTACTTTCTCGGATTTTCTTTGCCCTAACGCCATGGCAAACGCTGATCACTCTGAATTTATGGCTTGATGATTCTTTTTATTATTTTCAAATCTCAAAAACCTGGCTCAATACTGGAGAGCTATCATTTGATGGCATCACCAGAACAAATGGCTTTCAACCTTTATATTTAATTCTAGTGACTCCATTGGTAGCGCTATTTGATAACACTACTAGTTTAATAAATGCCGTTCATATAATCGGACTATTGATTGGGGTCGGTTCTTTTTATTTTGTCTATAAAATAACAGCTGTGCTGACCGATAAACTGGTCGCTGCAATGGTTGTGATGATATTTGCCACTAGTCCATACTTCCTGATTCACTCGATGAACGGCATGGAAACTGGCACGACTATTTTTTGCGGTTTAATGTTTATCTACAGCATTTTTGCAAGACCGTTCAAAAAGGATCTGGCTAATAATCTACTAATCGGATCCTCTGCGGGCTTAATGGTCTTAGCACGGATAGATCAGGTAATTCTGATTTTATCGGTTGTTCTTGCTTTCTATATTCTCGATGCAAAAATGTCTGAGACAAAGCGATTCTCGTTAAAGCAAGTATTCATTCCATTTTTTATTATCACCCTTCCTTGGTATGGATACACCCTTATAAAAACAGGGGCGCTGCTTCCACAAAGTGGAGAAGCTAGCAGGTATTGCGCCCATGCAGTCGGACCATCGGGATTTTCGCCTGATTGGCAAGCTCTATTAACTAATTTTGGATTAAATGAGATATCTACAACATCTCAATTTTACATCCTGGTGATTTTAAAACAAATTATTATCTTCGTGATGGATTTTGCCGCATCAATTTTCATCCGACCGGATCTTTCGATGGGATCATTCTCAGACCCATTTAGATCCGTGTTTTTTTCTGAGGTTCTCCGCTCATCCTATAAATTTATTCTGTTTTTAATTGCGTGTGTTTCTTTATTGGTTCTAGGAGTATCTCAGATAAATAAATTAACGAATCCAAAAACAAAGATATTTGTTGGCGCCACGGTAATTTATTTTGTTTTGCAGTTCATTGGGTATACTTTATATGTACCTGTGCATTGGTATTTTCCCCGTTATCTTGCGTCTGTGCAGCTCATGATGATCATAAGCTTTCTAATCGTCATCTTTAGTTACCCTCTCAGAAGTAGTCGAATTTTTTGCTATCTTCTGGTGTTCCTGATCGTTTGTGTAAACTTAAAACTGATATCTCCGGTATTTAATTTATATAAAAAGCCGGTCGCAATCGGAGGTTTTTATGCAGAGGCCCGAGGATTAAATAAATTTATTCCAGCCAACTCCAGAGTTGGTGCATTCCAAGCGGGGATTCTATCTTGGTTCGGCAATTCTCATATAATTAATTTAGACGGAAAAGCAAACTCATTGGCATTAAAAGCGATCGCAGATAATCGCTTAGGGGAATATATCCTCAGAGAAAGAATTGAATACATCTACGATTGGCCGACCTTGATACTCGCCTATCTGGCGAGAGATAAATCCATTCAGCTTCAAGAGATATCGGGTGACTATGATGGCAATATGCGACTCTATAAAGTCTCAGCGGTCTCGAATAAATAACTATTTCCTACGAAAAAAATGCCGACGTCCACTCTCTCGGATTATACTTCTCTAGTCTTAACCGATTCAGCCTCGGAGCTAGCGATTTAGTGGCAACTATTGTCACTCCTACAACGTTAATCAAAAATACAAATAGAACTATTCAGTATCAGGATCACCTGGTTGCGAATCTTCACCGAACCCTTGCAATGGCGCGGCAAGACAACAGACAAACAATACTCTCCATCACAACGAAACCTGCTAGTGGCCCCCAAGCCTGTGCAGGTATATATTCCCCAAGCGAACCTTAAGGTGGCTTCAGCTCTCAAGGGACACCAAATAAAAAAGAGCGAGGTTTTCACCCCGCTCTTTTTTTGTCCATCTAATCTCGATGAATCTTGTTCAGATTATGAGAAAAGAACAGCTTGCTTCAAGGACTTAGAAGCTGTGAAGCGGATACGCTTCTTGCTTGGAATATGGATTGGCTCTCCAGTTGCTGGATTGCGGCCCATGCGAGCTTTTGTCTTTCGAACATAAAGCTTTCCAAGACCTAGAATAGGAATCTTGTATCCCTTCTTCAAGCACTCAGTGATGAGGGCTGACATATCGGCTACAAGCTCACGAGCTTGAGCGCGCTTTGTCATACCGCAGAAGCCCATCACGTTCTCTACGAACTCTGATTGGGTGTAGCTGAGGCTATTCTTGTTACGAGGAGTAGTCGCCTTGCGGGACTTCTTGATAGGGGCAGGTGCTGCAACCTTCTTAGGGGCTGCGGCTTTCTTGGATGCCATCTTAGTTGCCATTTTTGTTGCCATTGATATTCCTAAAAGTTACTGGAATTAGTTTTAGTAACCCCAGAAGCCTTGATTTTTATGGTTATTAATCAAGACTCGCTTCGGAATATAAATACGACGCGACAAGAGATCAACTAGAAAAATGCATTAAGTGCGATTTTTTCGAGCTTTCGCGATTCCTAAATTTGTGAATATCCCCCTGAGAGCAGCTTAGTTTAAATCGTTTATAGTCCAGATGGTCGATTTTTCTTGCCTTTTTAAGGCCTTAATCGATTTTAAGGCTATATGGCGACATCGCCACTCCCCTATTTCTTGGTTGAAAACACTTATTTTACCGATAAAAACAAAGGATTAAACACGACCTAAGAGCCAATCATTAGGATACCAAATTGGATTTTGAGATAAAAACCCCGGGCAAAGAGCCTGAATCCGCCCTTATGGGCTGTCTATATACAAAATCATTGATTTGATAATTTAAGATGACTAACCTGTTCGCCAAACACAGAAACCTATGCCGAATACTTCTTATAGTCACAACGATCCAGAAGATAACGATCCCAACGATGCTGAGTTTGGGAACGACTCTCCGTTTAAGCCAGATGATCTGAAAACTGAGGAGCTCTTATCTTTTATTCTGACTAACTCCACTGATTCAGCTGGGCGCATCGCCGCGCTCCAGGAACTAAGCCTCAATCCTCGAGAATCCGTCCTACAGGCTCTTTGTGAGCATGTATTAATAAATCCTGACGACTCTATCAGATTACCCGTGGCTGAACTGATTTCACAAATTCAGCCAGCGGAAGTTATGTACAAACTCTGTCTGGTCGCAGATCAGTCTCAAAATAAACCTATTCAGAAAACAGCACTGGATCTTCTGAGTCGAATGCAAAATCCCATAGCCGAGGAATTCTTAAAAGATTTTCTTAACAGAATTATTCAAAAACCCGCTAAATATCCTAAAAATGCTATAAAGCAGGATGACGAATTAGCTAAATTAATATCAGGAAATATCTCTCTATTTGGTAGCAAGGAGCTGTCTCTATTCCTGGCCAATGAAATCTTCCCAAAATATCCATCTGACGATGTAAGATTACATTTAGCTTTGGATCTTCCAGTTAATCGATTTAAGGAATGCGCAGAGCCTCTATTTCGGGCTCTCGATGATAAAAATTTTTCTGTGCAACTTTGCGCTCAAACTATTTTAATGTCTCTTAATGACTCAGAGATAAATAACCGAATAATGCGCAAGTTGTTCCCGTGATCATTTATATGCCTGGGATTGTAAGGTTTGCTTTATCTGTCACCTCCGTTCTTTTATTATGTGCTCTGTCAACATCGGTGTCATTCGCAGAGAGATCCTCACAATATGCTGAGCCTTCCTATAGAAATGAATCCCTTGGCATTGAGATACTAACCCCAACTGACTTTGTTTTAGAGCTAGGCTCTTCGCCCGATATTTTCGCGATAATCAGAGCTAAATCTGGGCTCCTGCCGCAGATGAACCTGGTCCGAACTAAACTCTATGGCCGGTCAGGGAGTGGTGATGATTGGTCAAGAATCGTTGATGAGGATTACAAAAGAATAGGAATAGCCGATGTTGAAATCCTTAAAAAAAGAGTGCTGCAAATTAAGAGCAACTATAATGATTCAGTATCGGTGCCGGCAGTTGATATATCTTACAGTCGAGGTGGCGAACAAATGTGGAGCACAGTTGCCAGACTCTCTCTCTACGAGTCAGACATAGTCATAACGATTAAATCTAACTCTCCGGAGATAATAGGGAACCGCGGAGCGGCTCAGGATCTAATTAATAGCCTTACAGTTGATAGTAAAAAACTTATTCTCGACAGTAGCTCAGGAATTTCAGGGTTTATGAGCTATTTGCTTCTTCTGATAGTAGCAGTGTTTATTAGTTATCGCTGCTATCGCGGCCTCAAAGGCAATAAATCCGGGGCTATCTGTAGCTAATTAGGCTAATTCAGCCAAGCGCTGGCGCACCTGCTTTAATATCGCAACATTGTCTGAGTGGCCGGTCATCCGAGCCTTTACCCTTCCCCTCAGCCTTCGACCCAATAGGTAGAGGTCTCCGATAGCATCCAATATTTTGTGGCGAACTGGCTCATTATTAAACCGTAGCGCACAGTTTATAGGCCCTTCTTCACCAAAGAGTACAAAGTTATCAAATCTTCCGCCCAACGCTAAGCCTTGCTTCTGAAGCCAGCCTATATCTTTAACAAAACCGAAGGTGCGTGCCGAAGCTATCTCTTTCTTATACGACTCAATGCTGCCCAAAGTATACTCATACTCCTGTGTTCCCACTGGCGGCGGATAAATCAACGTATAGTGTACAGAGAACTCCTCTGCAGGCTCAAGCGTGATCTCTTCTTTGCCAGATCCGAACTTATAGGTGCGATCTATCGCTATCTCTTTCCAAGGCTCATTCTGCTCCTCAATCCCAATATTATCGAAGAGATTACAAAACTCGATGGCGGAACCATCCATTACAGGAACCTCACCATTACACTTTATCAACAGGTTACAGATTCCGTAAGCGTGAAGAGCCGACATCAAATGCTCAATTGTCCCAGCTTGGGAGTTGCCAAATTTCACGGTGGTGGCAAACCCTGTAGAATCCACAAAATCAACATGAGCCGGGACGATCTCGCTCTCTGAGACCTCAGCAAAATGGATGCCGCTACCCGCTGGCAACGGCTCTAGTATCAATCCACTCTTCTTGCCGGTGTGCAGTCCTTGACCATAAAGAAGTGCTGAATTCTTGAGGGTTCTTTGATTAAAAGACCGCCCTGGCAGAGCCTGCTTTGATAGGGCTATCTTGTTTAATGACTCAATTCGATCGGTATTCGTGGGAGCTTTTGTAGCACCAGCACTGGACTGCTCCTGAGTTAGATTGCTTGTTACCGAACCAGCTAAAGCACCTCGAATCGATTTCAATAAAAGCTCAAGATCGATTGGCTTTTCTATAAAATCGGCTGCTCCTAGTTTGGTCGCCTTCATAGCTGTTGCGATGGTGGCATGACCACTCATCATAACAACGGGAATGCTCGGATTAAGCTGACGAAGTCGCTCAAGTGTTTCAATGCCATCCATTCCTGGCAGCCAGATATCAAGCAAAACTAGTAGGGGTGATTCGCTCTCCAATACATTAAATAGCTCATGTGCTGTGCCAACGGCCACTGTTCCATACCCCTCATCGTGCAACACCCCTTCAATGGTCTTTCTAATGCTGGGCTCATCATCAACTATGACGATGCGCGGATTGGTTGTGGGTGTAGTGCCCTTTTTTTGTTCGGCCGCGGACATTTTAGGACTCCATAAACTTTTCTAAGAATTTTGCAGAACGAGAGAATAAGGTTGAATGTCGCTCCGCTCCCACACTTACTATGCTTATAGGCACACCCGAAACCTCGCTGAGAGTTCCTAGATACATCTGAGCAGTAGCAGGTAGTTCATGCCACTTACGAACCTTTGATACATCCTCGGTCCACCCTGGCATGGTGATATACACTGGCTCAATTTTGTTAAAATCACTCATTAGTGAAGGAAAGTCATCTACCACCCGGTCACCGATCTTATATTTGATACAAATCTTTATCTCTTTAAGACCAGTTAAAACATCAAGCTTAGTGACGGCCATAGATTCGAGTCCATTCAGGCCAACAGCCCTTCTCATGGCAACAGCATCAAACCAACCACATCTCCTCGGTCTACGAGTAACGGTGCCATACTCATCACCTTTATCTCGCATGAACTGCCCTATTTCATCTGTTAGTTCAGTTGGGAACGGTCCGCTGCCAACTCTGGTGCAATATGCCTTGGCAACGCCTAAGACATAATCAACTGCTTTAGGACCCACGCCACAGCCAGTCATGATGGCGCCAGTTATTGTGTTTGACGATGTCACATATGGCACCGTTCCAAAGCTTTGATCCAGCAGAGTTCCCTGAGCTCCTTCAAAAACTATCTTTTTACCGGTAAGCCTTGCTTTATTTATAGTAAGACTAACATCACCTACATAGCTGGATAATTTTTTTGCATAATCTGAGACCTTGGCCCAAACTTCATCAAAGGAAACCTTGATAGTGCTGCCTAAAACCCCAGATAAATATAGATTTTTCTCTGCTACCAACTCCTGCAGTCTAGGCTTTAATGAATTCAGGTCTAAAAGCTCACCGAATCGAACTCCACATCTAGCTGCTCTATCTTCGTAAGTTGGTCCAATCCCGCGCCTGGTGGTCCCTATATTTGCACCACCCTTCCTCTCTTCTCGAGCGATATCTATTGCGATGTGATAATCCAGAATCACCTGAGCATCCCGGTCGATGACTAATCTATTGGGGGATACTTTGACTCCAGCCTGAGATAGCCTATCCATCTCCTCTAATAGAACTGTAGGATTAATAACAACTCCAGCACCAATAAGCCCGATAGTAGAGGGCCTTAAAATTCCTGACGGAATCAAACTTAATTTTGTCTTTACTCCATCCACCACCAGAGTGTGTCCAGCATTGTTACCGCCCTGGAATCGCACTACATAATCGGCCGCCGAGGTCAGATAATCTACCAGCTTTCCCTTACCCTCATCGCCCCATTGGGCACCCATCACTGCTAAAGATAACATCACTCACCCTCTTTAAAATTAATCGCTATCTTCCAATCACCTTCAACTTTCTCTAAAAGCCCCTGAGATTCTTCACTCTTAGCGCTATAACAATAGATAAGAACATTTGAACCTGATGCTAGCTTATCTAATTCCGCCACTCGCTCCTTGAGAATTTCCTGACGCCCCCTGGACAACATCAGTGCCTCTTGCTCCGAAAGGACCAGCCGGCCCCAACGCTCAAACAGCTGAGACATCGGCACTATATCACTGTGCTGGACATTCTCCAAAGTTACGGCCTGACTAACCGAATAAGGTGCCACAGCATCTCTTCTAAGAGTCTTAAGACATCCGCCACACCCCAGAATCTCCCCTAAATCCCGCGCTAATGAACGAATATACGTACCACGTGAGCAAACCACTCTGAACGTGATTACATCCGTGTTTACCTGCTCTAGGGTGAATTCATGAATCGTCACCCTTCTAGGATCGAGCTTAACGGCTCTGCCCTCACGGGCAAGATCATAACTCCTCTCACCAGCTACCTTGACTGCACTAAACATCGGCGGAACCTGGTCTATCTCACCGATAAAATTACTAGAGGCCTGCAGAATTTGAGAAAAATCTGGAATACTAGTGGCAGTAGTAAGTGGATTCCCAGTTATGTCATCTGAATCAGTAGTTAGACCGAGCTTAATTTTTCCAGAATATGTCTTTTTATCTCCATCTAAAAATCTGGCCAACCTGGTGGCACCGCCCACCAAGCAGATAAGGAGTCCTGTGGCCATCGGATCTAGTGTGCCGGTGTGCCCCACTCTGGGAATTTTTAATT
>Ga0172376_10003445_pt1 | contig 18685 bp, 12 predicted proteins | sample Lak35m_FD_121114 | JGI IMG/M metagenome (GOLD analysis project Ga0172376, IMG submission 121114) | Freshwater microbial communities from Kabuno Bay, South-Kivu, Congo - kab_092012_35m | ecosystem: Environmental > Aquatic > Freshwater > Lake | place: Democratic Republic of the Congo: South-Kivu... | reverse complement strand
CGACCTGCGTGGCGTGGCGGCGGAAACCGCGTCCTGCCCGGAATGCGGCTCCGATCTGTCGCGCCCGGGCGCGGTACGGACCGGACGCGCGCGCGTGCGGCCGCTGCTCCTCGGATTTGGCGTGGTACTCGGCTTGATGGCCGAGTTCCTCGTGTGGTACCTGCAGGTGGAGCGGATCGAGGCGATACGTGCGCGGCTGATCGCGTCGATGCCTCTCGACCGCCTGATCGAAAGCGTGCTGGCAGGCGCTTCGGGCGACAAACTCGCGCTCAAGTCGCTCGACGCACGGAGCGGTTTCAGTGGAAGGACGCGAACGATCCCCTCGGGCGAACTTCTCGATGGCCTTGTCGCCGCGATCGAGCGTCACGACGAGTCGAAGCGCGGGCCGGTCGAAGCGCGGCTTCAGCAGCTGCAGCTGGTTGCCTCCTCGCTCGATCGCGACGAGTGCGCCCGGCTGGCGGAGCTCGTGGTCGAACAGTTGGTCGCGAATCAAGGCAGGGATCGCCGCCTCCTGCAGCTTGCACTGATCGCCCAACGCAGCGGCGGTGGCGCGACGTCGGGCTTGCGCTCGGCCATCCGAGAGCGGCTGAAGGCATCCGATGAAGAGCGGCGAGTGATGTTGCCGTCACTTCCACTGGGAGCAGTCGCGTTGAGGCAACGCGCACTTGAACTTGAGTTCTCGACGATTCTCGACGGGATGGAGACCGCCGGACGGAGCGCGGTACTCGACGATCGCGGCCGATTTCTTCTCGAGCGGGCGGAATACACGCCCGCCGTCGCCGGTGCTGCCACCATCGAGTTCCGCAGCCTGCCGATGCCGGAGGAATCCGCATCGGACGAAGGATCATCACGAACGCGACTGCTTGTCGATGCATCGTCCGGCAAGGGGCGACTCGTGCTGACCGGTGTGTATGTACCACCCGAAGCTCTTCGAGCGGATGCAGTCATCACGCTTGAGGACGCGCGCGACATCGCCAGCGCGATCCCGTACACGATGGAGAAGATGCTCGACGTGCAGTCGCCGCCAGTCTTTCAACCAACGCTCGTCACGGATGAGGCGGTGCTCGAGGCGGTCGCCCTCTCGTGTGGCAATGCGACCTTCGGCGGACGCGCCGGTGAGTTGATGCTGCTCAAGCTCGACGTCTTCGCGCGCAACGCGCGAGGTGCCGCAGTCCCACCGACGAGTTACTCCTTCGACATACTCGTTCTCCAGGATGGCGTGACCCGACGCATGGGAATCCTGACCGGCAGCGCCAGAAGTCGGTCGGTCTCGGGCGGCTCGATGCCGAGGGCGGTCGACGCGACGCGGCCTTTCGAGATCGTGCTTCGTCCAGATCTTGCGCGGATTGCGATGCTCGACGAGAACAGTGCCCGGATTCTGGGCGACGACTTCCTGTGGGCCGAGTTTCGCCTGAAGTTCCCAAGTTCGATCCTGCCACCGAAGGTGGAGTGGACCGCACTACCTTCCGGCGATGTGAAGCTTGAGCCGCTTGAGGCAACGACGAAAGTCCCGCTGCAGAGCGCCAGGTCGACAGAGCGGACGGGCGCTGGAACGCCCGCGGATATCAATGACGCTTCAACCGTCGAGCGCGCTGCGGCGGCCGATACGGTCGAGGAGCGGTTGCAGCGACTTGCCGCGATGCTCATTCCGATGCGGATCGGCGAGGATGCGGAGGCCTTTCAGGGCTCGGGGCTCGCGATCGCGGCCGCAGATGCCGCGGCGGCTGTACTCGCTCGAACGTTGCCTCTCTGCGGCACTCTCGAGGCCCGCTCGGAAGGCACGCTGATCGCACCGGCACGTGTCATCGTTGGCAGCGTACTGCGTGAGGACTCGGCTGCGTTCGAAGCCCCATTCGCGTTCTTCGTGCCTTCCGATCTCGGAGACGAACCCACCGTCGTCGTGCGGTATACGCCCGACCCGGATCTTGCGGTGCCGACGGTAGAAGGGGCCGTGCAGTTCGTCGCGCTGCCGTTCGAGCTCGTCTACGAAGGCAAGAAGACGCCCAAGTTGCGCTTGCTTCCGAAGCTCGCGCCGTGATTGACGGCGGCGCGGTCAGCCAAAGAACGCGGCGCCGCGTTGCGCGATGGTGCGCTCGTCGTCGGCGGTGAAGGTGCGTTCGGCGCGCGTCGCGACGCCGATGACGCCGAGCACGCGACCATCCGCTGCGAGCACGGGTACCGCGACGCTCCCGGCGAGGCCGGTCGCGCGTGCGCCGGGGCGGACGTCGCCGGTGGTGTCTTCTTGGAGGTTGCACGAGTTGACCGCGCAGCGCCGCTCGGCGGCGAGCCCCGCCATACCCTTGCCGACCGGAACGACTTTGACGATCTCGATCACGGGCGCGGGGATGCCGATCGCGCAGCGGAGGTGCAGCGATCCGTCGGCTACGGATGCGTGGACGGTGCCGCTGTCAGCGGAAAGGTCGCGCAGGATGGAGGCGAGGAGATCGAGGTCGGCCTGCGCGAAGGGCTTCGAGGACGGCGTGGACTGGGTCATGGCGGCGAGGATAGCGCAGTGCCAACTGGTGCACGGCACGTGCCAACCGGTGCCAGGCACCACACGGCACGTGCCGTGCACCGACACCCCATGACGTCTTTGACGTCTTTGATGACGTCTTGACCTACTTCACCTCCGCGCATCGGCGTCGATCGCGATTTGTGCGCGTTTCACGTGATGCGAGCGGATGCACACTTCCACTGATCGTATAAATCGCAGAGGCCACAGACCCGTTTGCCGGAGCTCTGGCGCGCCAACCGCACAGCAAAGCCCACAGAAAAGCCCACAGTAAAGCCCACAGAAAAGCCCACAGAAAAGCCCAGAGTAAAGCCCAGAGTGAAGCCAAGTGCCAGGCGGTGCACGGCACGTGCCAGCCGGTGCCAGGCACCACACGGCACGTGCCGTGCACCAACCCAAACCCCCCCATCACCGCAGTGATTCTGGAATGTCGAGCCTCATCCTTCTCATCCCCGACTGGTTCACGAGCGTGGCGCTCGTTCTGAGCGGCCCGTTCCTGATGCTCTCGCTCGTGTTCCTTGGCGTCGCTCTCGGCGGCCGTCGCGAAGGCAACGCCATCCGATGCCGACGATGCCGACACGAGTTCACCCGCGCCATGCCGATTCCCGCAGCCTGCCAGGAGTGCGGCGCATCAACCACCGCGCGGAACGCCCTCGTGCTCGGTGACTGGCGCCCCCGCTGGCGCGTGCTTGCCTTCGCCCTCGCAGGCCTCGCCATTGGACCGGGCATGCTGTACCTCGGACAAGTGCTCCCGAACCTCAAACGGGACGCGCTTCGCGCAGGCGGCATCGACCTCGCCATCGACGCCGCCATCGCGAAGCCGCAGTTCGACACGATGGAACAGCTGCGCGAGGCGCTTCAGAACGACGCATCCTCGGGCGAAGTCGCCGAAACGGACGGCGCCTGGAAGCGGTTCGCCGAGCGCATGGAAGCAGAACCCGCGGTGCGACGGCTTGCGATGGAGTATGTCGCGCATCTCGCGACGTGGGGCCATATGCCCGATCAGCAACTCGCCGCAAGCGACGCCGCGCTCGAGACCTTCGGCCGTGCGCTCGCGAGCGCACTGCGCGCCGAACCTGCACTTGCCGAACTCCTTCCCGACACGATCGGTCCACCCGAGGCGATCTCTCAGGTCATGGTCGAACCGATCCTCGCCGATCCCGCCGCGCTGGCTGCATTCCTGCGCGGCCCCGTCCTTCAGATCAAGTATCTGCCTCGCGGGTCGATCAACGACATCGCCGTTGGACTTGTGCATCAGGGGGCCGGCTGCCTTCGACGAACACTCGCGTTCGAGTCGGCGACGGTCACCTATGGACGGCGCGATGGCACGTCGGTTGCCATGAAGTCGAACCCACGGCGACCCAACGCCGAGCTTGAACTGCACCCAGACTTCGGAACCCGCCTCGATCTCTCGCAGCCGCTCGCCGACCCGGAATGGGACGGCACGCTGCGCATCGATGCCCGCGTCGGACATGGACCCGCGGAACGGCTCGGTACTCCCTCGGCGCGGCTCCGTTCCATGCAGGGCGAGAACGCGGGACCTGCACTTGAAGGCGTGTTCGACCATGCGTGGGAGGTGCGCGTCGAAGTCATCGAGCCGAGCAACGTCACGATGTCGGCCGCCTGGGAGCCCTATGCCGCCGAGCGTATCGGTGACTCGCTCAAGACGCAGGAGATCGCGATCGTCACGCTACCAAAGGGTTCGACCGACGCCACTGCGGAAGGCGCGAGTTTCGCGTTCGACCTCGAGGTCTTCGGCACGATCAACCAGTTGCAGATCAACCTCGCGGCGACGGTCGAGCAGGAGGATCGCACGTGGGATGTGGCGAATGGTAAGGACAACATCCTCGATGGATTCACGCCGGGCCGCCCGTTTCATCTCGTGCTGCGCGGCGAAGCCCCGAAGCGCGCACAGAACCCCAACAGCCCGAACTACCTCGCGGGCCGTTGGAGCGCCAAGTACGACGGCAAGCGGCGCACACCGATCGAAGTTGTGTTCACAAAGGACCCAAACGCGACCGAGCTCTCGCAACAGTCCGACGACGACTCGCGGTCAGGTCGCCTCGGCGTCGTCGTGCCGGACGCCACCGTTGGCCCCAAGCGGCCGATGGCGGAAACCCGCTAGGGTCCGTCCGATGGGCGCCATGCGCGCTTGGCGGCGCGCGATCAGCCCGCGTCGTAGGCGCGCAACAGCGCCCTCCGCACTGCGTCATCGATCTCAACGAGATTCGCGATATCGACGCGGTGCGTCAAGCGGTCCTTGCGTTTCGTACCGCCCGTGTCGATGAACCGCGCGGTGAAAGGCTCGCCTTTGAGGGCGAGCGACAGGCGCACGACTTTGCGGTTCGGCACCGAGACCTGCGCAAACACGTGCTCTCGATACGCGGGAATGATCGTCTCGCATGGAGAGATGCCGACGTCGTCGCCGCACGCGCGGCAGAGATCGAGCAGTGCATCGCCGATCGGTCGAAGATGCGACTTGCCGCCCGCAAACTGCGCGTCGACGAGTTTGGGGCACCGGGCGAGGTACCCCTCCTCCGTCGAGTCCCACGGATGTAGTTCACCGAGCGATCGGTCCGCAAGCCACCACGCGGAGTTCGACCCAATCCCATGCTCACCCTTCAGGACCGCGATGCGTGCAGCGCGGTCCTTCCCCTTGCACGATCGGTCAAGAAGTCGGCACCACTCCTCGAGCGATCGGCCCATCTTCTCCTTCAGTTCGCGCTCCCACTTGATGAGCATGCGCACGCCTGAATGCACGCGGTAGAGCGGACGCGACGCGGATTTCCTCGGCAGAGCCGCCTACTTTCGGATGAACACGAAGACGCCGTGCTTGTTCCCGACTATCACGTCGGGCCGACCGTCGCCACCGAGAAGCCCGGTCCAGAACTGCGTGCCGACACCGCTATCGTCATCGATCCGATGTTGCACGAATCGCGCCCCTCCGGGAGCCGATGCATCGCGCACGGTCTCGAACCACGCAAGAATCGGCGGTGCCATCGGATCCTCGTCGCCCATCGGTCCGTGCGCCCAACGCCGTTTTCCGGTCACGATGTCGCGAAGACCATCGCCGTTCATGTCCTCGAGGCGCAGCGCGTGCAGCTGGCTGAAACCCTTCCCGGCAGCGGCGTCATCCGCGTTGTCGGCCGCAGTGCGTCCGAGGATCACGCGCTCGGTAAACGAACCATCGGCGTTCTGCTCGAACCACGACAGTCCGTAACCGTGCGCCTTGATGCTCGTCACGACATCCGCGCGGCCGTCGCCATTCACATCGAACGCGTACATCTGCGCGCCGCCCTCGCCGAAGTTCGCAGCGTGCAGCACCCATGGCGCTTCGGAATCCGACTTCGCGGGCTGCTCGTACCAACCGCCACTCGTCAGGATGTCGATGCGCCCGTCGCCGTTCACATCGCCCGCACCGTAGCCGTGCGTGTAGCGATGGATCGCGCGATCGGCGTCGGGCGACTTGGTCGTGATTGCACGAAATCGCGCCTTCGCGAGCGGATTCGACCAGTCGATCTCGGCAAAACCGAACTGCCCGCCAGTGAAAGCGAGCAACTCAGGCTTGCCATCGCCGGTCACATCAACGAGATCGGGCGATTCGCCGTCGGCGACATCGAAGATCGCATGACGCTTCCACTCGGCGTCGACGCCCCGTGCAGCGGCCGTTGCGCCTGGATTCACGAACACCGACGCGTCGCTTCCGGGCCATGCGTACACGAGAATGTCGCTCCAACCATCGCCCGTGAAGTCGTACGCGAACTGCTCGAAGTAGTCGGAGTACCCCGTGTCGGCGCGGTACGGTTCGCGCGATGTGCCGTCGTCGTTCAGACGCGGCGCAGCGAAGGCGCTGCGCGCGGTGAAGTCGGGGCCGAACCAGATGAAGCGGCCGGCGGAGACATCGCGATGTCCGTCGCGATCGAAGTCGGCGACGCAGCAACCTTCGGCGACGAAGTCCTTCGAGAGCGTCTGCTTCACGAAGGCGGGCACGGCGGTCGGCGACGTGCGCGCGTCCTGCGACGCGGTGTGCGTGAAGAGCGCGAGCCCGAGCGTGAGCGTTCCGGCGGGAATCGTCATGGCGTCATGTTCGCCGCCAGGTCGATCCACAGCAAGAGCACGGTTCGTAGAGCGTCGTCGCCGGGACGCGCACAAGTCCGTTCGTGCAGGTCGGGCAGGTTTCCGCCGCGAGTGCGGTGCGCATGGCCTTGCGGACCCGGCGTGCGCGCGATCGGCGGCGCGACATGTCGAAACCGGCGACGGCGATATAGATGACTGCCGCCAACTCGATGAAGTTGAGCACCGACCGCGGGTTCCCGCCGAGCGCACCGCCAATCTGCAGGATCATGACCAGCACGCCGAAGAGAATCAGGACGGCGATGACTCCGATGAACGCTGGAATGGAGTACAGGGCGACGCGCGCACCATCGGCAGCGAGATCGACCGCGATCGTGCCGGATCCCGCGCGTACTCCAGCACCCGTGGCGACATAGCGGTCGAGACCTCCGGCATCGACCACGAAGTCCTCCGGCATCGCGCGCAGCGCACGAGCGAGTGCGCGGCGGCTGCGCCAGCGCGCCGGACCCTCGACCGTCGGGAACGCCGTTCCAAGCGATGTACCGTCGGGGTGGAACGGCGCCTGTGATGCGCCGATCGGCCAGCGCGCGCCGCACTCGGCACACGCGCAGAGCGACGTACCAGCACGCTCGCCAACACTCGCATCGGCGTGCTCGACGATCGACGCGCCGCGCAGCGCTTGACCGCACGACGCGCAGAGCCCCAGTTCGAGGAGCGGTGTCGTGGCGGCGTGGATGCGACGGCGATGGACGAGGAAGTGTCGCCATGCCGTGAATGCGGCGATGGCGACGCCGAGCGGCGTGAGCATGAGGAGCGGTTCGAGTGAGCCGCCGCCAGGCCGACCGCCGAGTTCGGCGGTCATCGCAAAGCCCAGGAGGATGAGGCCGATCGCCGTGGCTCCCGACACGGTTGCCGCCAGATACGCGCCACGGCGCGCGAGAAAATCACCGCGTCGCACCGTGGAGTCGAGCTGGGCAAAGGCGTTGGTCGCACCCTCGCGCCGCGTACGACGCGCGATCGCCGCGTACGCCGCATGTGTGCCCGGCTCGACGAGATCGGGCGCCGGTGCGTGCACGAACGGCGCGAAGGATCGCGCGGTGCCTGCGGCATCGATGATCATTCCGGAAGATCGCCTCGTGTCCTGTGGCATGGAGTTCCTCGCGACGCGCACGCTCGCGTACGCCCATCAATCGAGTGGTCGACCGTCCCAGCGGACGAACGCTTCGATCGCGGCGTACTCGGCGAGGCCGAGAGAATCGTAGAGTTTCGCGGTGTTCGCGTTTCGCTGTTCCGCGCGCTCCCAAAACTCGCGCTCGTCGGCGCCCGGGAAAAGCGCGCGATCCTTCTGCGACTGGTGCTTGAAGATCGCCGTGCGCTTGCGGGCCACTTCATCGGGCGACAGCGGCACCGCCATCTCGGTCTGCTCGACGTCCCATTCCTGCCACGCGCCGCGGTAGAGCCACGTCGTGCACTGCTTCGCCCAGTCGTCCTGCGCGCACTCGCCGAGCGCACGGAAGATCGCCGCGAGGCACACGCGGTGCGTGCCGTGCGGGTCGCTCAAGTCACCCGCAGCGTAGACCTGGTGCGGCTTCACGCTGCGCAGAAGTGCCTTCACGATGTCGATGTCGGCGGTCCCGAGCGGCTTCTTCCGCACGCGGCCCGTCTCGTAGAACGGCATGTCGAGGAAGTGCAGGCGATCCTCAGGGACGCCGCAGTAGATCCCCGCCGCCTTCGCCTCGCCGCGACGGATCAGGCCCTTCAGCCACTGCACCTCTGGCGCGTCGACCTCGCCCGGGCGCTTTGCGCGAAGCTTGCGCGCGATGTCGTGCTCCATGCGCTCGGTCTCCGCACCTTCGAAGCCGAACATGCCGTTGAAATCGCTCGCGAAGTCGAGGAACCGAAGCGCCTCGGCGTCGAAGACCGCGATGTTGCCCGAGGTCTGGTACGCAACGTGCACCTCGTGGCCTTGATCGACCAAGCGGATGAACGTGCCGCCCATCGAGATGACGTCGTCATCCGGATGCGGCGAGAAGATAAGGACGCGCTTCGGGAAGATCTCGTCGCCGGGGCGGTTGATGTCGCCATCCTGCTTGCTCGACGCGGGCTTGCCTCCGGGCCATCCGGTGATCGAGCGCTGCAGGCTGCGGAACACCGCACGGTTGAGGTCGTACGCCTTGCCGCGGCCGGCGAGCAGATCCTGGAGGTGATGCTCGTTGTAGTCCTCGGCGGTCAGCTTGAGGATCGCCTTTCCCGTGGTGCGCGCGAGCCAGATCACTGCCTTTCGCGTGAGTGCGTCGTCCCACACGAGATCATGGTTCGCGCTCGCCCACGGCGCCTTGCAGCGCTCGAGTTCGGCGGCGGCGGCGAGGTCGAGATAGACCTGCGCGTTCGCGTGCTCCTGAAGGAAGCTCGCGGCGATCGAGTTCGTCACCGCACCTTCGATCGCGCGCGCGACGACGGGTGCCTTACCCTCGCCGAACGCAATCATCACCACGCGCTTCGCCTCGAGGATCGTGCCGACACCCATCGTGACGGCGCGCGTCGGGACGTTTTCCTCGCCGAAGAAATCGCTCGCGGCGTCTTTGCGCGTGACGCGATCGAGCGTGATCAAGCGCGTGCGGCTCGTGCGCGAGGAGCCCGGCTCGTTGAAGCCGATGTGGCCGGTGCGGCCGATACCGAGGATCTGGAGATCGATGCCGCCCGCGGCCTTGATCTTGCGCTCGTAGCGCTCGCACATCGCGCGAACGTCGTCCTCGGCGGCGAGACCGTCGGGGATATGCGTGTGCGCGGGGTCAATGTCGACACGGTCGAAGAGATGCTCCCGCATGAAGCGGTGGTAGCTCTGCAGGTCGGCCGGCTGCATCGGCCAGTACTCGTCGAGGTTGAACGTGACGAGGTTCTTGAACGACAGTCCCTCCTCGCGGTGGAGGCGAACGAGTTCGTCGTAGACACCGGTCGGAGTGGATCCCGTCGCGAGGCCGAGTACGCACTTCTCGCCAGCGCGTGCCTTCGCGCGAATGAGATCGGCGATCTCGCGCGCGACGGTGGTCGAGACATCCTTCGCGCGCTCGATGACGCGGGTTGGAATCTTCTCGGCCGGCGAGAGGGTTTCCCAGTAGGCAGGCGTGCGGGGGGACGACGGCGCGGAGGGCTTCATCTCAAGCGTGGGGCCGAGGGAGGGAGACATGGTGCGCATGCGATGCTAACGGAAACGCGCGGAGGACTGCGGTCCTTTCAGCACAGGCGCGTCGGCTCCGACAGTGCACGGCACGTGCCAACCGGTGCCAGGCACTGCACGGCACGTGCCGTGCACCAACTGGCACTGAGGTACGACCGCCAATCCGCGGCGTGGAGGCCACCGGGCAGGCCGCGAGCCAGAACAATCCGCAACAAGTATGACCGCGAGACGAAGAGGGGTGAAGAGGGGTGAAGAGGGGTGAAGAGGGGTGCCGGGCGGTGCACGGCACGTGCCAACCGGTGCCAGGCACTGCACGGCACGTGCCGTGCACCAGCTGGCACGTCTGGCACTTAGATCGTCCGTGCGGCGTCGAGATACCCCTCGTAGGCCCTGCGGACCTCGCGCATCGAGTCGCCGGCGAACTTGTCGAGGAACGCTCGCGCCACCTCGAATGCCACGGCATTCTCCATCACGACGCTGGCGGCTGCGACCGCGCTCACGTCGCTGCGCTCATAGGCACTCTGGACCGGCTCGTGCGATCCGAACTCGACGCTCGGCATCCCGCGCAGGAGGGTCGAGATCGGCTTCATCGTGCCGCGAACGACGATCGGCATGCCATTCGTCATGCCGCCCTCAAGTCCGCCGGCGTTGTTCGTAGGACGCTCGTAGCCGAGACTCGGCGTATTCCTGCGCGAGTCGTCGTAGGTGATCGGATCGTGCACCGCGCTTCCGAAGCGCGCACCACACTCGCGACCGAGACCGATCTCGACCGCCTTGAAGGCCTGGATGCCCATCACCGCGAACGCGAGGCGCGCATCGAGCCTGTCATCCCAGTTCATGCACGAACCGAGGCCCGGAGGACAGCCGATCACATGTACCTCGCACCAGCCGCCAACGGTGTCCTTCTCGGTCTTCGCCCGATGGATGAGTTCGACGAGCCGCGCATCGATCGTGGAGTCCGGGCAGTACACCTCGCTCGCGTCGCGTGCGGCGATGAGTGCGTCAAGCGTTTCGGCCCGGACATCGGGTGAACACCAAGCGTCGCATGCGCCGCGCACGAATCCGAACACTCGGATCCCGAAGGCATCGAGCACGCTGCGCGCGACCGCGCCGGCCGCGACGCGCGCCGCGGTCTCGCGCGCGCTCGCACGCTCGAGCGTGCCGCGGCAATCGGGCACGAGGTACTTGAGGCTGCCCGCGAGATCGGCATGACCCGGACGCGGCCGCGTGACGGGCGGGGTCTTCGCAGCGTCGTCGATGCGATTGTCCTTGTTCGCGATGCGAAGAGCGACAGGCGAACCGATCGTCTTCCCCTGCCGCAATCCGCCGAGAAACTCGGCGACATCGGTCTCGATCTTCTGTCGCGCGCCGCGGCCGTAGCCGCCCTGCCGACGCGCGAGTTCCGCATTCACGCGCGCCGCGTCAACTTCGAGATCGCTCGGAAGTCCATCGATGATCGCGACGAGCGCGGGGCCGTGCGATTCACCGGCGGTCTGGTAGCGGAGTGGTCGGCCCATGCGTCTCCTCGGGGGATCGGCGTGTTCTCAGGTCGTTCTCAAGGGCATGATCGCCCGCAATCCTGCCGACGCCCGCGCATCACTGCGCCGCGACGGCGCGCCAGATCGATCCGGGATTGCCGCGCTCCTGCCCGTTGTTGAAGGTCGAGAACATCATCGTCCCGTCCAACATCGCGTCGATGCTCGAGATGAGTTCGCCGCGTGCACGCGTGATGACCGCTGGCTTCGTGGGTACGCCATCGATCATGCGGATTCCCCATACCGTCCCGTACTGGAAGTCGGCGTAGACGTAGACGCCGTCGAGGTTCGGGATCGCGGCGCCGCGGTAGACCACACCACCCGTCACCGACACGCCTTCGCGGTGGTGGTACTCGACGATCGGCTCGACGAACGGTGGCGTGCCCTTTCCTCCGGCGAAATCATGGAAGCCCTCGCGGGCATTCCAGCCGTAGTTGCCGCCCTTCTCGATGATGTCGATCTCCTCCCAGATGTTTTGTCCGACGTCACCGGCCCACAGCTGACCCGTCTTCCGGTCGAACGACATGCGCCAGATGTTGCGCGTGCCGGAGGCCCAGATTTCGGGCTTTGCGCCCTCCTTGCCCACGAACGGATTATCCGCGGGCACCGCGTACGGCGCGCCGTTGTTGTCCTTCTTGTTCACATCGATGCGGAGGACCTTGCCGAGGAAGGTGTTCATGTTCTGCGCGTAGTGGTGCGGATCGTTGGCCGCGCCGCCGTCGCCCAGTGAGAGATAGAGGAATCCGTCCGGACCAAACAGCGCGGTGCCACCGTTGTGATTCGGGTACGGCTGCGTTGCCGTGAGAATCACTTCCTCGCTCGCCGGGTCGGCGCTCATGCCGTCCGCAGCGACCGTGAACCGCGTGAGCATCGAGCGGCGCGGCTTCGCGGCGGTGTAGTAGCAGTAGAGTTCGCGCTTCTCAGGCCACTGCGGGTGGAAGGCCACCGACAGGAGGCCCTCTTCGTTGCCCTGGTCGTTCACCTGCTCGCGGATATCGAGGAAGACCTTCGCCTCCTTCGTCGAGGCATCCGAGGGATCCGCGATGAGGATGCGTCCGGGTTGCTCGACGATGTAGAGGTTCTTCGGGTCGCCCGGACGCTGGAGAGTCTGGATCGGACGGACGAGCGGAAGTGCGGGGAGCACGCGCTCGAGCCGGATGCCGGGAACCTCGGGGCCCGTGGCGTACTCGCGGGACTCGGCCTTCTGCCCACCGCCCTTGCGCTGGGATGGCCTCTGCTGCATGGCTTCGCCGGATTCAACCGACGTCATGGGCGCGAGAAGCGAGAGAACGACCGATGCCGACAGCGCTGCGAGCATGTGAACCTCCAGGGTGCCGATGGTATCGGCGAGGGAACCGCGTGCGCACCCCGCTTTCCGTACACTTTCGCGCATGCAGATCGCCACCGCCGCCGTCGTCGCCGTCCTTCTCGCCGCCTGCGCACCCGCAACACTTCCCCCGCCCGTGATCGAGCCGAAGCCGGTCGCGGTCGACGCAGGGAAGGAGAAGTCCGATGGCTTCGTCGCGCTCTTCAACGGCAAGGACCTCGATGGCTGGATCGGGGATACGAAGGGTTACAAGGTCGAGGAGATCGGCGGGGCGGCGGCGATCGTCTGCCAGCCAGGCGGGTCGAACCTGTTCACGCAGGACGAGTTCGGCGACTTCGAGTTCCGATTCGAGTTCCAGCTGACTCCGGGTGCGAACAACGGCATCGCGCTGCGCTGCCCGCCAAAGGGTGATCCGGCGTATGTCGGCTTCGAATCGCAGATTCTCGACAACACGGCGGAGCAGTACAAGGGGCTAAAGGAGTGGCAGTACCACGGCTCGATCTACGGCATCGCGGCCGCGACGGCGACGGCCCTGCGTCCGGTCGGCGAGTGGAACCATGAGACCATCACGATGAAGGGGCGCACGATCAAGGTCGAGTTGAACGGCGTCGTGATTGTCGACATCGACCTCGACAAGGTGGCGCCCGACGGGAAGACCGTGAGCGGAAATGCGGTCGAGGGACTCAAGCGCGCCGCGGGACACATCGGGTTCTGCGGCCATGGCGACCGCGTGGCGTACCGGAATCTCCGCGTGAGGAAGCTCTGAACGGACGGCGGCGAGTGGCACTCCCTAAACGGTGCCGCGCAGTCACCCGCTTGTACCCGTTCGTACCCGCCAGCGACCCGGCACCACGACGCGCGCGTGCATCCGCTGCATGCACAACTGCTTCCGTCCACCGTCCGCGGTGCCGGGAGAGAACCCGCTCGTACCCACTTGTACCCGCGAGCCTCTCGGCACCGTTGGGAAGCCCGCGAGTCGCGAGCGCTCGTCATGAAGGCGGTCGCCGCTGCGGCGGCTTCCTTTGTCGTGATGCACGCCAAGGCTCCTCTCGGCCGCCGAGGATTCATTCCGAGGCGTGCCGACCAAAGCGAGCGAAAGCGGGCACCTGAAGCGCGCGGAGCGACGCTGCAGCAGCCCGCGAGTCGCGAGCGCTCAAACAACGAGTCGCGAGCGCTCAGACCACATACTCGCGGCCGAATCGGTTCCGGATGAACGCGTCGTACGACACATCCTCCATCCGCACGAACCCCTTCTGTGGCACTTCGCCGTCACGCAGCATGTCGAGCACCGCGCACACGCCAGCGGCGGTGGTGATCTGGATGCCCGTCCACAGCTTGCCGTTGATCGTCTTCGCCGGAACGCGGCGCGAGTCGATCTTCTCGACGAGCCTTCCGTTCTCGACGCCGATCGCGACGCAGAGAATCACGATGACGTCATCGTCCGTCGCGGGAATCGACCGGTCGAACACATCGCACAGCTGCTGTCGATGATCGATGAACCCGAGATCGTTCAGCAAGAACTTGATCAACTTGCAGTGGCCCGGATAGCGGATCGTCTTGTAGTTGACGTTGCGCGCGCGTCCCGCGAGCGACTCGCCGAGCGACCCAAGACCGCCTGACGTGTTAAACGCCTCGTACTGGATGCCGTCGAGCGTGAACTCCTCGAGGTTCTCGAGCGGCGAAAGCAGCGTCATCTTGCCGTCGACCAATGCCTCGCACGGATTGCAGTACTCGTTGACGAGGCCATTGGTCGACCACGTCATGTTGTACTTGAGCTGGTTGGTCGGATTGCGCGGCAGCGCGCCCACGCGGCAGCGCAGTTCATGGATCTCACTCATCGGCTTCGCCAGATGGTTCGCGGCGATCGTGATGTAACCGGGTGCGAGGCCACACTGTGGGATGAACGCGGTCGACGCGCCCTGCGCCAGCGCCATCACCTTCTTCGTCACCGCCACGTCCTCGGTGAGGTCGAGGTAGTGGACCTCATGCGACTTCGCGCGCTCGGCGATCAACGGATTGTAGAAGAACGGCGCGCAGGAGATGAGGCCCCACTGGCCCTTCATCGCAGCGTCGAGATCGGCCTGGTTCGCGAAGTCGGCAGTCGCACCGCTCGCGTTCGGCAGCCCGGCGATCGCACTCTTCCAAGACGGCTCGTGCGAGTCGATGACGTGCACCTTGTAGTCGCCCGTGTGCGCGAGGAAGTGCGCGGCCATGCGGCCGATCTTGCCGGCTCCAATGATGAGAACGTTCTTCATGACGACGCGCCTTTCGCTATTCAGGAACCGGTGACTGTGACCGCACACGGGCCATCGCGCAGCGCATGCGCGTGCATGCACCGGCGTGCCCCGGAAGGGCGGAGAGGATAGGCCGCCGTCCGGACCGGGAAGATCGGCACGCGCGCGCCCCACGGTTGAGCCGGATCAGGCGAAGCGGAACTCGATGAGCGAGAAGTCGTCGTCCCAGGCGACCGGAGCCCCGGGCCCGGGGTCGGCTTGACCCCTTCCCGCAAGAACGACGCGGCGGGTTTCCGCGATCACCGCGTCGAGAACCCCTTCCGCGGACCTTTCGGCGAGGAACGACTCGAGGTTGTCGAGGCCCCAGATGCCGCCGCCTGCGAGGTGCAGTTCGAACACTCCGTCCGAGAAGAGATAGAGCCGGTCGCCGGGCTCGAGCGTCGTGCGCTCGGTCGGCGCGTCATACTCGTCGACGATACCGATCATGAATGTGGTCGATTCCAGCCTGCGCAACGCACCCGCGCGCAGCAGGAACGATGGCGGATGTCCACCGCCCGACCACGCGAGCTCGCGCGTCGCGCGGTTGTACACGCCGTACCACACGGTGAAGTACATGCCGTCGTGGCGAGCCATCGGAAACGCCGCGTTCAACGCCTGCAGCGTGCGCGTCGGATCAAGCACCTGCTCACGCTCAAGCGAGCCGCTCTTGATGAGGTTCATCGCCGAAACGCCCATCAGCGCAGGACCGACCCCGTGTCCGCTCACGTCGATCACATACATCGCGAGATGGTTCTCGTCGATCCAGTGATAGCCGAACACGTCGCCACCGAGCGCCTCGCACGGGACGAAGCGCCAGTCGGCGTGCACCGATCCATCCATCGGCGGATCGAGCAGCGACCGCACGTACGCCGCCGCCCGGTTGATCTCCGACTTCATGTGCGCCTCGCTTGCGGCAAGCGCCGAGTATGCGGCGTTGCGCTCGAGCTGCATGCGATAGCCATGCGAATGATGGCGGATGCGCGCGACAAGCTCGACCGGATGCGGCAGCTTCACGAGGTAGTCGCTCGCGCCGCGCGCGAAGGCGTCGGCCTTCACGGCCGGATCTTCCTTTCCTGTGAGCATGATCACGGGAACCTCGCGCGTCGCCTCGTGCTCCCGGTAGCGAAGCACGAGATCGAGCCCGTTCATGCCGGGCATCTCGATGTCCTGAAGGATCACGGTCGGCCGGAACTCCTGCGCGACCTCAATCGCCTTCGTCGGATCGCTCACGGCGCGGTACTCGCACGCACCCTGCGCCGCGATCATGCGTCGCACGGCTTCGCCGACGATCGCCTGGTCGTCGACGAGCAGCACGCGGTCGATGGTCTGCATCTCATTCATGGCTTCTCCTCAGCTCGTCCCCGCACCCGCGCGACGCGCCGCGCGCACGATTGCCTCGCCGATCGCACCGATCGCAAGCGTCTCCACTGCCGCACCCGCACGATGCGCGGCGCCAGGCATGCCCCACACCACGCTGCTCGCCTCGTCCTGCGCAATGGTGTGCCAGCCCGCACGCCGAAGTGCAAGCATGCCGTCGGCACCGTCGCGCCCCATGCCGGTGAGAAGCACGGCGACGCCAGCACGCGGATACGCAACCAGCGAGGTGAACAGCTCGTCGACCGCCGGACGATGCACATGATCCCTCGGCTCGTCGCGATACTCAAGCAGTCCCGCACGCGTGAGCGCAAGGTGACGATCCTCGCCCGCGACAAGCACCTCGCCTTCGCGCGGAACACCTCCAGCGCGTGCGAGCACGACCTTACGGCCGGTTTCCGCAGCAAGCCACTGCGCGTAACCCTCGACGAACTCCACCGACACGTGCTGTACGACGAGATACGCCGCGCGCAGATCCTTTGGCAGCGATCGAAGGAGATCGGCGACAGCGCGAGGCCCACCGGTCGACGCACCGATCGCGACGATCAGCGGCACAGCCGAGGTCGCGGTGGCGTTCGGAGTCGAGGCCGTGACCGACAGACGAGCCGCCGACATAACCGCCGTCGTGGGTACCGTCATGGGCGCATTGGTCGCGGCAGTCGTTGATCCCGCCGTCGTCGGCCACGCGCGGGCCGCGGACATGCGCGCCACGAGATGGATGCGACGGAGAAGCTCCGCGCCTCCTGCAACCGATCCACCTGCTCCGATCGTGGGCGTGTTCACGGCGTCGAGCGCACCGGCACCAAGCGCCTCGTAGACGAGCCCCGCGTTCCCGGTCACCGTCGCGGTAACCACGAGGATCGGACACGGTGACGCGCGCATGATGCCGCGCGTTGCCTCGACGCCGTCGACGCGGGGCATGATGAGATCCATCAGCACGACGTCCGGCCGATCGCGCGCCGCGCGCTCGATCGCCTCGGCTCCGTCGCGCGCGATCCACGCGACCGAGAGCGAAGGGTCGCTCGCAACCACGCGCCGCAGCGCCTCGCAGGCAACCGCAAGATCGTTCACGATCGCAACCCGCATCGATGGCGTGGTCGGGGAGGTCACGCGCGGCCTCCCGCACCACGCGAGAAATCAACGAGATCACGCACGGTGTCGGCGAAAGTGCTGTCTTGGAACGCACCCTTCGTGAGGTACGCCGTCGCACCCGCCTCGAGGCCGGCGAGTCGATCCTCCTCGCGATCCTTGTAACTCACGACGATCACCGGGAGCGACGCGAATCGGCCATCGGCTCGCAGCGTGCGCACGAAATCGATCCCGTTCATCCGCGGCATGTCGATATCGCTCACGACGAGATCGAATGCGCCGTCGCGCAGCTGGTGCCAGCCATCGAGCCCATCCACCGCGGTCTCGACCGAGAATCCCATCCGTACGAGCAGCTGCCGCTCGACCTCGCGCACCGTCGCCGAATCATCGACGACCAGCGCACGCAGGACACGGCGCGAACCGTCGTCGAGCGCGGGCCGAGCACCGCGGATGCGACCCTCATTCAGCGCCATACGCACCGATTGGAGAATGTCCTCGGTATCGACGATGAGGACAGGCTCGCCGCTCTCGCGGACAGCCGCTGCCGAGAGATGCGGCACCTTGCCGAGTCGCGCGTCGAGCGCGCGTACCACGAGGTCTTCCTCGCCGACGAGCGCATCGACCGCGAAGCCGTAGCGTTCCTCGCCCGAACCGAGCACGACGATGTTCGCGCGCGCCGCATCGCCACGCGGCTCGCCGAGTGCAAGCACGCGCCCCGCCTCGACGATGCCGATCGACGTCGCAGAGCCCGCATCGGCATATCCAAGCTTGACATCATCGAGGAGGAACTGCATGCGCCCCGCCACCGTCGCGATCGCGTCGCGCTCGGGCTGTACCACGCGGTCAATCCGCGCAAGCGGGAACGCGAGGGTTTCGCCACAAACTTCCACGAGAAGCGCGCGGATCACCGACAGCGTGATCGGCAGGTCGAGTTCGAACACCGTGCCCTTGCCGAGCTCGGTATGGATGCGTGCGACGCCACCGATCTCGCGCGCGGTCGACTGGACAACATCGAGCCCCACGCCGCGACCAGAGTACTCCGTCACTTTCTGTGCGGTTGAGAAGCCGGGAAGGAAGAGAAACTCGAGCAGTTCCTGACGATCGAGCCCGGCGGCCATATCGCTCGAAGCAAGCTGCTTGCGCACGATGCGCGCGCGCAGCGCCTCGAGATCGATGCCGCGTCCGTCGTCCGACACGCGGATTCGCAGTTGCCCTTCGTGATGCCGCGCCTCGACGCGCAGCGTCGCTTGCGATGACTTGCCCGCCGCGCGGCGCTCCTCCGGAGTCTCAATGCCGTGGTCGATCGCGTTTCGCAACATGTGG
>Ga0172376_10003444_pt1 | contig 18686 bp, 16 predicted proteins | sample Lak35m_FD_121114 | JGI IMG/M metagenome (GOLD analysis project Ga0172376, IMG submission 121114) | Freshwater microbial communities from Kabuno Bay, South-Kivu, Congo - kab_092012_35m | ecosystem: Environmental > Aquatic > Freshwater > Lake | place: Democratic Republic of the Congo: South-Kivu... | reverse complement strand
CAAGCCCACCTTCGAGACCTGGATCCGGCCGGCCCGCTGCGGTGGCTATGGCGATGGTCGCCTGTTGATCCTTGCCCCCAACAGCTTTGCCCGCGGTTGGCTGACCAAAAACTATCTGGCCGAGATCGAATCGGTGGCCAGCGATCTGGCCGGCCAGCCGGTGGAGGTGGCCGTGGATGTGGAGGCGAAGAGGGCCGCCGGCCCGGAGCTGCCCGACGGCGCCGCTGCAGCCACGGCCTCGCTGGCGGAGCGCAGCGCCGCGCCGGGGGGGGAGAGCCTCAGCGAACGACAGCCCGCGGGGCCGACGCGGTTGATCGTCAGTCTCAATCCCCGCTATGTCTTCAGCCGCTTCGTGGTCGGTCCCAACAGCCGCATGGCCCATGCGGCCTCCCTGGCGGTGGCCGAGGCACCGGGGCGCGAGTTCAATCCGCTGTTCATCTGCGGCGGCGTTGGATTGGGCAAAACCCATCTGATGCAGGCGATCTGCCACTACCGCCTCGAGATCGATCCCCAGGCGCGCGTATTTTATGTGAGCACGGAGACGTTCACCAATGATCTAATTCAAGCGATCCGCAAGGACGGCATGCAGGCCTTTCGCGACCGCTACCGTGCCGCCGATCTGATCCTGGTGGATGACATCCAGTTCATTGAGGGGAAGGAGTACACACAGGAGGAGTTTTTCCATACCTTCAATTCCCTGCATGAAGCCGGCCGGCAGATCGTGATCGCCAGCGACCGCCCTCCGAACCAACTCCCCAGGTTGCAGGAGCGGCTGATCTCACGCTTCTCGATGGGTCTGATCGCCGATATCCAGGTGCCGGATCTGGAGACGCGCATGGCGATCCTGCACAAGAAGGCCGAGAGCGAGCAGATGCGCCTGCCGCGGGAGCTGATTCACTACATCGCCGGTCGCTTCACGTCCAACATCCGCGAGCTGGAAGGAGCGCTGACGCGGGCGGTGGCCTTCGCCTCGATCACGGGGTTGCCGATGACGGTGGAAGCGGTGGCGCCGATGCTCGATCCGATCGGGAATGAGGTGGAGGTGACCCCCCAACAGGTGCTGGATAAGGTGGCGGAGGTCTTTGGCGTGCGGGTGGAGGAGATGCTCAGTCCCAGCCGCAAGCGAGCCGTGAGCCAGGCGCGCCAGGTGGGCATGTATGTGATGCGCCAGACCACCAAGCTGTCGCTGCCACGCATCGGCGAGGCCTTCGGGGGAAAGGATCACTCCACCGTGATGTATGCCGTCGACCAGGTGGAGAAGAAACTGGGCAGCGATCCGAGGCTGTCGCGCCAGATCCAGCAGGTGCGCGACCTGCTCCAGATCGCCTCCCGCAGGCGCCATTGAGGGCAGCCAGCCGCAGCCGCAGCCGAGCACACGCGGCGCCAGAGGCATGCCCGGGCGACCCCGGAGCCTTCAGGGCTGATTCAAACTCGGCGCGAGGGCTGCGGCTGAAGCGCAGGGGACAGCCCGCTCTTGGCAGCGCCTGGGGTGATGAAGCCCACTGGTGGTGCCGATGTCCGCGCACGACTGGCGCAACCGGCACTTTGAAGCGGCCCTGCCGGAGCCTGGGTCCTGGGGTTGGTCCTGGGGCGAAGGGCCATGGATGGCGGCGGGTTCAGCCGCTGATCGGCCGGCTCGGATCGCGGCCTTCCAGCTCACCGCGGAAGACACGACTGGCGGTGATGTCCTCGGCCTCGATCGTCATCAGATCGAGCTTGGTGAGTGCGCTGCCCATGCGATTGAACAGCCGGTTGGCCTGGCGCATGCGAGCCCGATCGATGGCATTGCGGATCGAGCGGGCGTTGGCGAAAAACGGCAGCTGCATGCGGAGCTGAATATAATGCGAAAATGCCGCCATCGCCTCCGCACTGAAGCGGTAGTTTTCCTGGGCGAGAATCAGACGAGCGATCGCCAGTAATTCCTCGGCGCTATAATCGGGAAAATCGATGTGATTCGCCACCCGGGAAGACAGGCCGGGATTCGACTGATAAAAAACATCCATGCGATCTTTATAACCAGCAAAAATAACCACGAGATCGTCGCGGTTGTTCTCCATCACCTGCAGCAGGATCTCGATCGCCTCGGCGCCGTAGTCGCGCTCATTTTCGGGGCGGTAAAGATAGTAGGCTTCATCGATGAACAACACGCCACCGATCGCTTTCTTGAGCATCTCACGGGTCTTGGGAGCGGTGTGGCCGATGTATTGCCCCACCAGATCATCGCGGGTGGCGGTGACCACATGGCCCTTGCGCACATAGCCCAGCCCGTGCAGGATCTTTGACATCCGTTCGGCCACGGTGGTCTTGCCGGTGCCGGGGCGACCGGTGAACGACATGTGCAGGCTGGGGGGCGCCGTATCGAGCCCCACCTGCTGGCGCGCCCGGTTGACCACCAGCAGGGCCGCGATCTCCCGAATCCGGGCCTTGACGGGCCTCAGGCCGATCAGTTCCCGGTCGAGCTGCTGCAGCACCGTTTCAATGCCCGCACCCTCATAGGCGCTGCGCAGATCCACCAGGACGCTGCTGGCTGGAGCGTCAGAGGAGCTCATCGATGGCTGCGGCGAAGGCATGATCGATCGCGCCGATGCTGTTCCCCTCCCCCTCGGCCCGCAGGGTGATGTTCACATAGGTGCGCCCGAAGCTGATGTCGGGATAGCGGCCCTGGTGCTCGCACAGGTCATTGAGACGATCGAGGAAGGCTCGATTGCTGGCGTAGTCGTCGAACTCGATGCGGCGTTCCAGCCATTCCACCTGGTGGGGCTTGGGCCGGGGAGTCCATGAATGTTCCATGACACCAACCTTAGATCGCCACCGAACCCGTTCCCGCTTCAGTCGCTCAGGCAATCGGTGCGGGCGCTATCCAGGCGGCTGGCCCAGGCATCGGCATAGGCCTCATTGGCGGCGCGCTGCTGCGGCTGATCACTGTCGAGCGGATGGGGCATGGTCCCCTGGATGGCGGCATCGGTGACGCAGAACATCGATTTCTGAAAGCTCATGCAGATCTTCACGCGTACATCGCCCTCACCGCGGCTGCGCTGGCGATACCACTGATGCAGCTTCTCGGGCAGATGGCGAAACATATCCTGCATCAACAGGCTGGGGGGGATGCCGGCACCCATCGTGGGCAACGGATCGGCATAGAGGGCGCCGTAGGCGAACCGGGCCTGGTCGGGGGAGATCTGGCGGGCCTGGGCATTGAAGCTCACGGTGCCCAGGAAGGGCGTGCCGCGCAGGAACACCGCCTCCACGTAGGGCACGGCCACATCGACCAGGAAGCTGAGGCCGGCCTGGGGTGGCAGCACCCAGAACGACTCGCCAGCGATCTCAACGCAATAGCGGATCGGCTGGCCGGCGGCGGCCACCAGGCCAGCCCGGATGAACTCGACCACAGTGGCGATGCTGTCCACACGCCCGTCCCGTTCAGCGGCGGCCAGATCGAGGAACAGATCACTCATCACCCGCCAGAACTGACCGAGTGCATGGGTGGTGGCCGCGGAGCGAATCAGCTCGGGCAGGAAGCCCGGGGCGAGGGGATGCAGCAACGCCAGCAAGGGATCACGACGACGCTTGGCGGCGATGATCCGCTGACATCCATCCAGAAACTCAGGGGAATCAAGATAGCTGTCAAGACCGCCTGTAGCATGCCAGAGCATCGCCTTCTGGCAGTACTCTGCATATTCAAAATTAATCCGGTCGTGATTGAGGTGCCGCCAGATCCTGGCCGGATTAAGATCGCCGTTAAAGTATTTGAAGATCGGGACTGGGTTGAGGAACTGTCCTTCTGCCTGATAGATCAGATTCCGGCTGTAGGCGTCCAGCACCTCGCCATAGCTCTCCAGCACGCCGACCACCTCCAGCAGGTGGTCGGCACTGTCGCTGAGCAGGGTTTCGCCGGCCAACAGGCGACGACGGAGCTCCTGGCGGCCGATGGCGGGATGGCCGTGAACCAGTTCCGAGGGGATGATCGGCATCGTTCTCAGCTCAGCCGGGGGGAAAGCAGCGCCATGGCCGTGGTGGCCACTTCGCTGAGCCGACCGAGGCCGGCGGGCACCAGGCCGATCAGCAGCACAGCCGCCGCCAGGGCCAGGGCCGGGATCGTCTCCCGCGGCGCCACGGGCGCCAGCTGCACATCGAGGCGGGCATCGGCGGCCGGATCGGCACTGGCGGGTGTGATCGCCAGGCGGCCGAAGAAGGCACGGTTGACCAGCAGCAGGAAATACACCGCCGTCAGGCCGGAGCCCACCATCGACAGCAGGGTTGCCAGCGGAAACACGCTGATGCTGCCGCGGAAGACCAGGAATTCCGAGATGAAGCCGGCCATACCGGGCAGGCCGGCGCTGGCCATCACCGCCACGATCATCAGCGATCCGGTCAGCGGCAGACCCTTCTCGGGATTGAGCAGGCCGCGCAGCACCTCGAGATCGCGTGTGCCGGTTTTGCGGTAGACAATACCCACCAGCAGAAACAGCAGGGCGGAGATCAGGCCGTGGCTGACCATCTGGAATACAGCCCCCAGCAGGCTCACCGGGGTGTGGGCTGCAGCCGCCAGCAGCACATAACCCATGTGACCCACGGAGCTATAGGCCACCATCCGCTTCATGTCCGTCTGAGCGATGGCAGCCAACGAGCCATACAGCACCGAAATCGCCGCCCAGATCGCCAGAGTCGGAGCCAGCTTCGCCCAGGCCTCGGGGAACAGCTGCAGACCGAAGCGCAACATGCCATAGGTGCCGAGCTTGAGCAGCACCCCGGCCAGCAGCACCGAGACCGGCGTGGAGGCCTGGGTGTGGGCATCGGGCAGCCAGTTGTGCAGCGGCACCAGCGGAATCTTGATCCCGAAGCCCACCAGGATTGTGATCAGGATCAGCAGCTGTCCGCCGCTGGCAAGCCGATCGGAATGCACCGGTGTGAAGCTGAAATCAACACTGCCCGTGAGCAGCGCCAAGCCCAGAAATGCGCCGAGAATCAGCATCCCGGAGCTGGCGGTGAACACCAGGAACTTGGTGGCTGCATAGGCGCGGTTGCTGCCGCCCCAGACCGAGATCAGCAGCCACAGCGGGATGAGCTCCAGTTCATAGAACAGAAAGAACAACAGCAGATTCTGAGCCAGAAAGGCGCCATTCACCGCACCGCTGATCAGCAGCAGCATGGCGAAGTAGATGCGAGGACGCTTGTCGATGTCGCGGGTGATCACCGCTGATACCAGGGTGAGAGCGGCATTGATCAGCACCAGCGGCAGCGACAGGCCATCGACGGCGAGGCTGTAATCGAGCGCGATGCCGGGCAGCCAGCGGTGCAGCTCCTGCAGCTGCATGCCCGCCTGGCTGGGATCAAAGACCAGCGCGGTGGCCAGGCTCGCCAGCAGCTGAATCACCAGAATCGTGATCGCCAGCAGGCGGAAGCGTTGTGGCGGCGGACTGCCGGGCCAGAGCAGCAGCGTGAGGCTGCCGGCGAAGGGGATCAGCAGCAGAGCGGAGAGCAGCATCGTATTCAGAGGCATCCCCGCAGCACCTGGAGGGTACCGAGCAGCACCACAATCGCCAGCACCAGAGTGAAGACATAGCTCTGCAACTGACCGCTGACGCTGAGCTTGAGCCCCTCGGCCGTCGCCAGCGACAGCCGTCCCATGCCATCCACCAGCCCCTTGATGATGGTGATGTCAAACCAGCGGGTGAGCCGCGCCAGCGATACCACCAGGCTGACAATCGTGCGCCGGTAGATCTCGGGGGTGTAGAAGTCGTAGGCCAGCAGATCCTGAACCAGACGCAGGGCGGGCAAGCGCGAACGTGACCAGAAGCGATCGAGCCGCACCAGCGATCCCAGCACCACCCCCAGCAGACCGCTGGCGACCACCACCAGGCCCACCGACAGCGGGAAGGCGGCGATGCCCGGCACCGGATCGAGCCGCTGCATGATCCAGGGCAGCAACAGCACGATCACCGCCAGGCTCACCATCGGCAGGGCCATCAGCCAGTTGGACTCCGGGGTACGGCGGGTCTTGGGGGTGACCGGTCCCAGGAACAGCGAGCGGTAGATGCGGGTCACATTGGCGGCGGCGAGCAGGTTCGTGAGTACAAAAATTGCCGCGTACAGCGGCTGCTGCGGCAACAGATTATCGAGGAGCAGGCCAAAGCACCAGAAACAACCCAGCGGCAGCAGCCCCACCAGGCCGGCACTGCCGACCAGAAAGGCAAAGCCGGTGGCGGGCATGCGGCTGCCGATGCCGCCCAGCTCGGTGAGATCCTGGCAGTTGGTGGTGGCAATGATGCTGCCCACCGCCATGAACTGCAGCGCCTTGGCGAGACCGTGGGCGAACAGCAACAACAGAGCGATGCCGGGCTTCTGCAGGGCGATGGCAAGAAAGACCAGGCCCAGATAGGAGGTGGTGGAATAGCTGAAGGCCCGCTTGATGTCCACCTGGGCCAGGGCCACCAGGGCGCCGCCCAGGGCGCTGATGCTGCCCACCGCCAGCAGCACCTGGGTGGCCAGGGGTGAAAGGGCCACGATCGGCATCAGCTTCAGCAGCACGATTGCGCCGCAGGTGACCACGACCGAATTGCGCAGAATCGAGGCTGGATTCGGCCCTTCCATCGCCTCATCCAGCCAGAGATGCATCGGGAACTGGGCGCATTTCCCCATCGGACCGGCGATCAGGCCCAGACCCAGCAGCGTTCCGGCCAGGGGCGAGATCAACTGGCGCTCATGGGCCTGGCCCGCCCAGGCGTAGAGATCATTGAACTCCAGGGAGCCGGCCCAGGCGGAGAGGGAAACCATCCCCATCAGCAACAACACATCACCCACCCGTTTGGTGAGAAAGGCATCACGGGCGGCCGTGACCACCAGGGGCTGGGCATACCAGAAACCAACCAGAAGATAGGTGGAGAGCGTCAGCATCTCTAGCAGAAAGTAACTGATAAACAGATTGCTGCTCATCACCACACCGCTCATTGCCCCTTCGAAGAAGCCCACCAGGGCATAGAAACGGGCCAGCGACCATTCCTTGTCGAGATAGCCCAGGGCGAACACCTGACAGATCAGGCTCATGGTGGTCACCAGCTCCAGCGCCGCCAGGTTGGTGAGCGAGAGATCAAAGCCGATGCGCAGGTTGAGATCGGCGGCCTGGAACCAGGCGAAATCAAGATGTTGCGGACCGATGCGGTAGATCTCACCGATCACAAGGCTGCCGTGCAGCACGGCCAGCAGGGTGACCAGCAGGTTGAGGTAGGCAGCGGGTCGCGGACCGTTGCGCTTGATCCAGCCCGTGGCCCACGGCAACGACAACAGCATGCCGCTGAAGCCATAGAGCGGAATCAGCCAGACCAGCTGCAGCGGCGAGGGGAGGGCGTCGGGCAAGGGGGTGGAAGGGCAAGAGCCCGGGAGGGCAGGGAGGGATGGCAGCCGTCGGGGCTCCGATCCTTTCGCGAGGATCCCACAGCGGCAGCGCTGGGAGCAGGCCGCCTGGGAATCACTTCAGAAATGGGCACGATCGATGTGCTCGTACGGCTGCAGCTCCTGCAGCTCCTGCAGCGACCGTAGCCAGGCGGCCAGCTGCTCGCCATGGTGCTGCTCTTCACGCCAGAGGTCGCGGAAAAAGGCCTCGCTGCTGGAATCACCGAGCAGCAGACAGAAGCGCACCGCCTCACCGTAGAGGTCGATCAGCAGTGTCTCCAGCACGGCATTGCGTCGCAGCAGGCCGACCAGGTCGGGGGCATGGCCGACCGGCCGCAGCTGGGAGGCGGAAGGAGCCACCCCCAGGGTCAGCATGCGTTGCACGATCCGTTCGGCGTGCTGCATCTCCTCCACCGTCTCCTGCCGGAAGCGCTGGGCCGCCTGGCTGTCGCCCCAGGCCTCCACCAGGGAGGCATGGGTCATGTACTGCTGAACCGCCGTCAGCTCAAGACTCAGGGCGCGCCCCAGGTAGCCGAGCACGCGGGGATGCACCGCCTGCATCGGGGATCAGAGGCGACGGGTGATGCCGCTGCCGGTGATGGCGGGCTCCACCTCCGTATGCGGACGGGCGATGATGTGGGCGGCGACAAGGCCATCGCCCACCCGCTCGCAGGCATCGGCACCGGCGCGGACGGCGGCGTTGACGGCGCCGGTTTCGCCGCGCACCATCACGGTGACATAGCCACCACCGACGAACTCCCGGGCCACCAGGGAGACTTCGGCGGCCTTGGTCATGGCGTCAGCCGCCTCGATGGCGGGCACCAGGCCACGGGTTTCGATCATGCCGAGGGCAATGCCCTGTACGGAGGAAGACATGGGAAATGCGCTCGTAGGGGTGGAATCAGGAGGTAGGGCAGCCCCGCCGCCCTGACCGCTGGCGGAACCAGCAGCAGCGGTGGCCGGGACAGCGGCACGGCGGCGGCTGCGGCCAGCGCCGGTGCCGCTGCGGGCGGCGGGGAGAACGGCCGCCGCCGGGGCGGCGGCGGCCGGCAGAGCGGCCGGGGCGGGCGACGGCGCGGGATCGGCCGGGCTCACGAGCGGAGCAACGGCGGCATCCGGCGGGGGACCGGCACCGGCCTCGGCAGCGGTCTCGGCAGCGGCTTCAGGCGAGACATCCGCCGCCGGTGCCGCCGCCGGGCCGGATCCAGCGCTGGCGGCATCGCCCTCGCTGGCGCTGGATCCGACGCTGCCGGGGGATCGGGGGGTGCGGCTGGCCATCGCTCGGGGGGGATTGCAGGGGGATGGGAGAGATCAGAAGCGGTGCGGCGGGACGAGATTCAGCCATCGGGTTCCCAGAAGTCGATGATTCCGCCGATCGTCAGATCGGTCTGAACCTCGGGATTGCCGCAGGCGAAGCGGGCGGCGGAGCCACTGGCGGTGAACACCCAGTTGCCCACCGCGGCGCCCACCGGATCGACCCCCACGGCCAGCTTGCCCTTGACATTGCGCAGGATGCGCAGCTGGCAATGGGCCAGACCCCCCACCCGAAAGGTGCAGACCAGGGAGCCTGTGACCTGCATGATTTCCATCACTTGGCACCGCTGGCCATGGCCTTGGCGGCATCGGGATCCCAGTGGTCGATGATCCCCACGATCGTCAGATCACTGGGATAAGACTTGCTGCCGGCCGCCTCACGGGCGGCGGAGCTGCCAACGCAGATCACCCAATCGCCGGGTATGCATCCCACCGCATCCACCGCGACCTTCTGGGTGCTGCCATCGAGCACAACCAGCAGGTGCTTGTGCTCAAAGTCAGGAATCCGGTTGGTGGAAACAAGCGGTTTCAGCACTTTGCAGATCAGCATGGTGTCAATGGCCTCCCACGGCGGGGAAACGCAGGGTGGAATCGACGGCCTCAGCGGCCACATGGCGGTCCTGATCGCGGATGGTGAGCAGGGCATGCAACAGCCCCTCCCCGACCAGCTGGCCATAGCGATTCTCAATGGCCGCCAGCACCCGCTGGCCATGGCGTATGGCCCGCTCGCGCGCCCCCGGCACATTGCCGTGATAGTCGAACCGCACCACCACCGGGATCGGCAGGCCACGATTCACGTTCAGCCCCCGGAAGATCTTGACGCCCACATCCAGGTCAGCGGCGCCCTCCTCCACCGTATCCATATAGGCAAAATAAGTGAGATTGCGCAAATGAATTTCCTTGAAGCCGATCCCGAGACCAATGAAGCGCTCGGCGTGCCCCGCGTCGGCATAGTGGCCTCCGTGGTATTCACGTACGTAATCAATCTGGGAGAGATTATTTTCCAGCAACCGGCTGATCAGTCGCACCATGCCCGGATCGGGGCTGCTGGCAGCCGCCGCCTCCACCATGGCGGTGATCCGCAACCGGCCCTGCTCGGGGCTGAGATGACGGGTGGCCCCATGGATCTCCTGGGCATCCAGCCAGCGGTCCAGATTGGTGCTGCCGTCCATCCCGGGCACATGCACACGGATGGCATCGGTGTCGGTGTCGATCCCCATCAGCAGCAGATCCACCGATGCGCCACAACAGAAGCTGTTCTCCACAGCGGTCTGGAAATCAGCCAGACGGGCCAGGCCGCAGGAGGCCGCCTTGGCATCGTCGCTGCCGTGGGCGGCACAGCCCTGGTGGGAGGGATCCAGGGAACTGAAGTGATAGAGCACCACCTTCAGATAACGGGTGGGCTCCTGGGCCGAATTCGGCGCGGATTCGCGATAGCGGCGATGCTCGGTCTTCACCCAGCGGTTCACCGTGTTCTCGACATCGAACAGGGCACCGGCATGGGAGCGCCGACGCACGGAACTGAACGGGATGCGCAGCGCGTAGGCGATCGCGTGGGCCAGGCGACCATCGGCACAGGGGGTGATATCGAGCAGATGAAATCCGCAGGAGAGCAGGAAGGCATCGAAATCAGCCCCGGCGGCACTGCCGGGCTTGCCACCGAGCGGATCGTCCTCGAAGAAGGAGTCGCTGGTCTGCTCATAGGTTTCGAATACGCACCAGGCGAACAGGGAGCGCATATCGAGCTGGGTGACCCAGGCCTTCTCCAGAATCGGCAGCGGCAGCTGGAAGCCGAGCTCAGCACCGGCCAGTTGCTGGGCGCGGGGGATGAAATCCTCCTCGTGCTGGAGGGCCGAGATGCGCTGCAGCACCGGCACGATCCGATCAAAGGCACCCTTGACGCGGCTGTCGTAGGCCCAGAGGGCGGCATTGCGCACCGCATCGCTGAGCGGATGGGCGGCGTCAGCCGTGAAGCTGGTGCGCGGCAGGGCTCGGCCGCCCTGGTCCGGGGTGCCGGAAACCGGCACGGCAGCGGCAGGGGAGCGGCTGGCGAAGCCACGATTGTCGCTGCGGGAACGGTTGCCGCTGCGGGAACGGGGCGCACCCGGCCTGGGCGAGGGCGAGGGCGAAGGCACGGGAGCGGGCAGCCGCTCTGCGGGCGGCACGGGGCCGGGGGCGGGACGCACCCGGCCGCTGGGGCGACGGGCGATGGCGACGGCGAGAGCCTGGGCCTGGGCGCGGGCCTGGCGGGCTGCCGTACCGCGCAGCTGTCCGGCCTGCTGGGGATCCGGTTGGCTGGTGGCATCGAGGGAGGAGGACTCCGGAGCCACGACGGCACGGCGTGAGCGGGCCGTGGGAGCCAGCGGCCGATTCGGCGGGGCTGGGCGACGGACGGGTGGCATGAGCGCGTCAGCCCCGTGCGCCGCCGGAGACGGTGATCAACGATCCGGCCATGGTGTTGCCGCTGGAACCGGTGATGCGACTCACCGGCTGGGGCACCTCTTCATTGCGTTTGAAGTTGTGGGCATTCATCGGCAGGGCGGTGCCCACCCGGCTGGGGTTGCGGCGTCGCGCCGATGCCCCCTCAGTGCCGGTGACCCGCTCGCCACGATCCCAGTCATCGCCGGTGATGCGCAGACCGGCGGAGATGCCTTCGCCGGTGACCCTGGACGCGGGGCGCTGGTTGGCCGGCTCGGCCGGGGCGCTGTCGGCAGCGGCGGCGATCGGTCCGCGGGAGCTGGGCCGGGGCCCCTGATCAAAGCGGAAGTATTCGGTGCCGGTGATCTTGTCACCGGCCATGGCGAAAGGGCCGGTGATGCGTCCTCCCCCTACTTCGGTGCTGGATCCTGTGACGCCACCGCGACGGCCGGCGACCTGGGCGACCCGGGCCGGGGACTGAACGCTGAAGCGCTGCCAGGGGGGACTGTCGAGGGGCTGGGGGAAATCGGGGTCGTCGCTGGCGGCCGCACCACAGGCTTCGCGCAGCTGGTCGGGACCCACATAGGGAGTGCCGGTGATGTCTTCACAGGCGCCGCGCTCGGCGCCGGTCATCACGCCGCCGATCCCGGGCTGGATGCCGCTCATCACGGTGCCCATCCGCACCGGGGTGCGCGAGCGCACGGCCTGCAGCTGCTCGCTGGAGCACCAGTTGCCCGCCTCCTCGAGGCCGGCATAGGGGGTGCCGGTGACGGCCTTGCAGGTGCCCGGCTCATCGCCGGTGACCCTGGAGCTGCGGCCGGTGCGGGTACCGCTCACCACCTGGCTGCGGTTGGTGATGCTGAAGCCCACCTTGGGGGCCTCAGGGGCGGGACGACCGCCGCAGAAGCCCTCATACTGCTGGCTGCCGATGTATTCATCGCCGGTGATGCTGCGGCAGCTGCCCGGTTCATCCCCGGTGACGTGTTCGCTGCGGCCGACATGGGTGCCGGTGACACCGATGCCACGCAGTGTGTTGAGCTGACTGACCTTGGTCGGGGCGCGCCCCGCCGCAGGAGGCTCGGCGCCCAGATACTGGTCGCCGGTGAGCTGGCGACCGGAGCCGGGCTCATCGCCGGTGACCTTTTCGCTGCGGCCGACCAGCACACCGCTGACCGCCTGGCCGCCCAGGGTGTGGCTGCGCCCCACCTTGCGCACCGATGGCGTGGTGGTGCCGCACCAGGCGGCCGACTGGTTGGCGGAGATGTATTCCGTGCCGGTGATGCTCTTGCAGGTGCCGGGCTCATCGCCGGTGACCTTCTCGCTGCGCCCCACCTCGTTGCCGGTGACGCGGTTGCCATGGCTGGTGGCGGTGACGCGCACCTTGGCGGGCTGGATCGGGGCGGCGGGCTGAGTGCCGCAGAAGGTCTGGAACACCTCAGCTCCCAGATATTCGGTGCCGGTGATGGTGCGACAGGTGGCGGCCTCGTTGCCGGTGGTCTTGGGTGAACGGTTGGCCTGGGTGCCGGTCACGGTCTGGCCGGACAGGGTCTGGCTGGCGCCCACCTTCCAGCTGGCATCGGCGGCTGCCGCCTGGCGGGCGCCGTTGCGATTGGGACCGGTGGGGCGGCTGCTGGCTCCGCGCACGCTGCCGGCGGAGCCCACCCTGACGCGCAGCTCGCGCACTTTCTGGGCCAGTTCACGGCTGGTCAGATCCGGATTGCCCTGGCGGGCGGCGGCGGCGGTGACGGAGGCGTTGGAGGAGTTCTGAGCCGATTTGCCGCGCTTGGCCAGGGCTTCGCGGCGGGCCAGCACCAGGGCGCGGCTGGGGTTGTGCTGAGCGACGCGGCGGGGGCTGGAACCGCGACCATTGCGGGAACCGGGACCGGTGCGGGCGGCCAGGGAGTCGGACAGCGACGGGGACGGATCGCGACCGCTGGCGAGGGGCTGACGGCTGGCCGGGCGCTCGTGGCACTTGCAGGGGCGCTCGCTGCCGGCGGGGGCGGCCGGAGGGCTGCTGTCCCGGGCACTGCGGCGCGGATCCTCCTGGCGGGTGCGATCACGGGAGGTATCGGCGCGCTTGCCGCGCTTGGCCAGGGCCTCGCGGCGGGCCAGCACCAGGTCGCGACTGGGATTGGCGATCGGCCGTGCCGCCGATCGGGCCACGGGAGCCGCCGCGGGCCGGCTGAGTTCCGGGGCGCGACTGGGCCGCACCGGCCGCGAGGCCGCCAGCGGCCTGGCGACGGGGGCGGGAGCGGGGGCGGCTGGCGCCACCGGAGTGGGTTCGGTGCGGGTGGGGCGGGCATCGGCGGAGCCGCGCACCCGACCGGGGGTGGAGCTGAAGCGGCCAACAGCCTTCTTGCCGCCATTGGTCAACGCCTTCCGGCGCTCCAGGGCTGCTGCGCGACTTGATGTGCTGGCCATATCCGCCCAAGAAAAGGAATGGAGTGTGCAGAGGGATCCCCTGTCCCGATGCACTGGCACATCGGCGGCAGAGGATGGCTGCGCGAGTACCTGGAGCTGGCCCGACCGGGACCGGGGTCCCGCGGCAGCTCAGGAATCGCTCGAGATTAACTGAAAATTAAGCGAATCAGGGACCGCCAGGGAGGGATGCTGCCATCGGCGGCAACCTCCCCCTGGCGACAAGCCGGATCAGCGGCCTTCGAAGACCACGAAGCAGGCACCCTGACTCTGGGTGTAGGCGTCATAACCGACCAGGCGCACGTGGTGGTCGGGATAGGCGCGATGGCAGGCCTCGAGTTCACTCACGATCACACCCAGATCCTTCTCGCCGAAGAAGGGCAGCTTCCAGTAGGACCAATAGGTGGCCATGGAGCGGCTGGGGTGAACGTGCTCAACCAGGGGGCTCCAGCCCTGGGCAATGATGTAGGCGATCTGGTCGTAGATCTCGTCCTGGGTCATCGGCGGCAGGAAGCCGAATGTCTCCAGGGTGGCGACTGTTTGGTAGTCACCCACGGTGCTCTTGAAGGGCATGGGGATCCTTGCGGTGAAGGGAATGGCGGGGGAAAGTGCAGCGGTTCTGGTCCGGGGTTTTTCGGTTGCCTGGATCTCGCCTCGATCACCCGGCCCTGGGCGGGCACGGCTGAGGGAGATCACTGCCGGCTGATCGCAGCGAGGGCCGATGCACCCGCCTCACGACCAGCCATTCAGCACAGGGAGATCAGCAACCGATCTCAACTCCGGATCACTGAACGTCGAGCTTGTCGACGGTGTCGAACTCGAACTTGATTTCCTTCCAGGTTTCCAGAGCAATTGCCAGCTCGGGGCTGTGCTTGGCGGCCTCGGTGAGGATGTCGCGGCCTTCCTTTTCGATCTCGCGACCGGCGTTGCGGGCCTTGACGCAGGCCTCGAGGGCGACGCGGTTGGCGGCAGCGCCTGCGGCGGAACCCCAGGGGTGACCATGGGTGCCACCACCGAACTGCAGCACGGAGTCATCACCGAAGATCGCCACCAGGGCCGGCATGTGCCACACGTGGATACCACCGGAGGCCACGGCGAAGACGCCGCCCATCGAACCCCAGTCCTGATCGAAGAAGTTGCCGCGGCTGCGGTCCTCAGGCACAAACGACTCGCGCAGCTGGTCGATGTAGCCGAGGGTCGACTGGCGGTCGCCCTCCAGCTTGCCGACCACGGTGCCGGTGTGCAGCTGGTCGCCGCCGGAGAGGCGCAGGCACTTGGCCAGCACGCGGAAGTGGATGCCGTGCTTGGGATGGCGGTCGATCACCGCGTGCATGGCGCGGTGAATGTGCAGCAGCATGCCGTTCTTGCGGCACCACTTGGCCAGACCGGTATTGGCGGTGAAGCCACCGGTGATGTAGTCGTGCATGATGATCGGCTGCCCGAGCTCCTTGGCGAACTCGGCCCGCTCATACATCTCCTCGGGAGTGGAGGCGGTGCAGTTGAGGTAATGCCCCTTCTTCTCGCCGGTTTCCTCCTGGGCTGAGCGCACGGCCTCGGCGACGAACTCGAAGCGGTTCTGCCAGCGCTGGAAGGGCTGGGAGTTGATGTTCTCGTCGTCCTTGGTGAAGTCGAGACCGCCGCGCAGGCACTCATACACCACCCGGCCGTAGTTCTTGCCGGAGAGGCCCAGCTTCGGCTTGATGGTGCAGCCCAGCAGGGGACGGCCGTACTTGTTCATCCGGTCGCGCTCGACCTGGATGCCGTTCGGGGGACCCATGCAGGTCTTGATGAAGGCCATCGGGAAGCGGATGTCTTCCAGGCGCAGATGGCGCAGGGCCTTGAAGCCGAACACGTTGCCGACCAGGGAGGTCAGCACGTTGGTGATCGAACCCTCTTCGAACAGGTCGAGCGGGTAGGCGATGAAGGCATAGAAGGATTCCTTGTCACCAGGAACATCTTCGATGCGATAGGCGCGGCCCTTGTAGAAATCGAGATCGGTGAGGAGCTCGTACCACACAGTGGACCAGGTGCCGGTGGAGGATTCGGCGGCGACGGCGGCCGCGACCTCTTCCTTGGGCACCCCTTCCTGGCCGGTGCACTTGAAGCAGGCCAGCAGATCGGTGTCGAGGGGGACGTAATCAGGAGTCCAGTACGTGTCGCGGTACTCCTTTACCCCTGCGTCGTACTTTTTAGCCATGGAGGTTCTCCGGGTGGGTCAGGTGGGAAATCAGAGGGTTCTGCGTACTCGTCGCCGAACCTCAGTCCTTGGACCCCAGGCCGAAGCTGCTGTTGAGAGCAGGCTCCACCTCGCGGTGCGGACGGGCGATGATGTGGGCGGCCACCAGACCGTCACCGACGCGCTCGCAGGCATCGGCACCGGCACGAACCGCAGCGTTGACGGCACCGGTTTCACCACGCACCAGAACGGTGACGTAGCCGCCGCCCACGAACTCGCGGCCGATCAGGCGCACCTCAGCGGCCTTCGTCATGGCATCAGCGGCCTCGATCGCGGGGACCAGGCCCCGTGTCTCGATCATGCCGAGGGCGATGCCCATGGTTTCGTTTGCCATTACCTGCTCCTGGAGGAGGGGGGTGGAATGTTCGGGTCAACCCTGCTCGGCCGCCGGACCCCCCGTCAAGCCATTGCGGCGGCGAACCCCATCAAGGTTTCCAGGTGCAGCGATAAGTCTCCCTGATCAGAGCAACACAAAACTTTAGGAATACCAGGCTCGAAGCGGCGGTGACCGCGCCGAACGGCAGGCGCGCGGGATCGGTCGCCGCCGCCCAACCCGGCGCTCCAGCCCGGTGGCATCTGCCGGCGAGCCCGCCGCAGGCGGCCCGGGAATCGCGTCAGCCCCGCACGGCTCGGCGCCAGCCGCCGCTGCCGCAGCCGATCCCGCCCGGCGGGCCGTGGCCCCGCCCCAGCCGAACCGAACCCAACCCGGCCCGGCCCGCGGCGGCGGCATCAGAGCGGCTCGGCCTCGGAGACGAAACCCACCCCGCCGAACAGCTCGAACAGCGGTCGCAGGACAGCCCGCACCGGCGGCACCAGCTCGGCGGCGCAGAACACGATCACATGGGCATTGGCGCCCAGACCGCTGAAATCCATCGCCTCGGAGATCTCGCCGCCCAGGCCCAGGCCGGTGACGTGGCGCACCACCGAATAGCCCGGCACCCCGGCCGCACGCAGGGCCTTGCAGACCCTGCTGACCTCACGCTCGCTGACGAACAGATCGATCCGTTTCATGGCAAGAGAACTTGATCGGGACAGAACTGCACAGGAAAGGGCCCCGGCAGTGAATCGCCGCAGCGAGCCGCAGCGGTGGTGGCAGTAACGGCGGCAACAGTGGCGGTGGTGGTGGCGGCAGAGGTGGCGGCAGATCGGGACCGGCGAGGCGCTGGCGGGTGACAACCGCGGGTCGGCTCAGCCAGCGCCGGGCTGCCGCCCGCTGGATGAGGCGCCCGATGGCGGCAGCCGCGGTCCTGCTCACCGGGCCGCAACGAAGCGCTGCACCAGGCTCATGTAGAGCGGAATGCCCACCACCACATTGAACGGGAATGTGACCGCCAGGGCCGTGGAGATATAGAGGCTCGGATTGGCCTGGGGCACACTCATGCGCATGGCCGCCGGCACCGCGATGTAGGAGGCGCTGGCACAGAGCACCATGAACAGCAGCGCATCCCCCTGGTTGAGCCCCAGCGGCCGGGCCAGCGCCAGGGCGATGGCGGCATGGAGCAGGGGCGCCAGCAGCGCAAAACCGATCAGGAATGCACCGGCGTGGCGCAGATCCCGCAGCCGCTGGGCGGCCACGATGCCCATGTCGAGCAGGAAAAAGCAGAGCACGCCATAAAAGAGACCCTCGCTGAAGGGCTCAAGCTTCTCGAGGCTGGCGGGGCTGAACCAGGTGACCAGATAGCCGATCACCAGACTGCCGATCAACAGGAACACCGAGCCGTTCAGGAAGGCCTCCTGCAGCACCTCACGCCAGGCCAGGCCGGCCGGGCGGTCCGCTGATGACGACTGGCTGGCGCCACCGAGCTTGGCCAGCAGCACCCCCACCACGATCGCCGGCGATTCCATCAGCGCCAGGGCGGCCACCATGAAGCCATCGAACGTGATGTGCAGCACGTTGAGAAAGCTCTGGGCGGTGATGAAAGTGACGGCGCTGATCGAACCGTAGGAGGCGGCCACGGCCGCAGAATTGGGCTTGTCCAGCCGACTGCGCAGGATGAAGAAGCTGCTCACCGGCACCAGCAACGACATCATCACCGCCGCCCCGACCGTGACCAGCACCTGGGATCCCAGCCCGCTGTGGGCCAGCTCCAGGCCGCCGCGGAAGCCGATCGCCAGCAGCAGGTAAAGCGAGAACAGCTTGGGCAGGGGAGAGGGGATCTCCAGATCCGAGCCCACCAGCACCGCCAGCACGCCCAGGAAGAAGAACAGGACCGGCGCCGAGAGCAGGTTCTGGAGGATCAGATCGGTTTGCATGCCCGAGACGGTCCTGCAGCCCCCGCAACCTACTGACGCCGCCGCCGGCCGTCAGGAGCCGCTGAAATCCTGAGGGCGGCAGCGACCGAAACCGGTACTTCCCCCTAGGGTCCTGGGCGAGGCAGGAACCCTGGAGTTTCCGGGGGTGGAATGTTCAACCCATTCCTGCCTCCTACATCGCCCAGCCGGGCCGCTGTCCCCCGATCGCCCCTGCCTATCAGATCCTTACCACATCCGCGACGCCCTCCTGGCAGAGGTACTGCCATGGGAGACAATGCCAGGGCCGAGCATTTCCGGTGACGCCCTTGCGCCACGCATCCCGCCGGCGAGAGCCCACGGCGCCGCTGGCCCCGCCCGCCTCCGTTCTGCGGGCCGCATCCAGGGCCTCCGGCCGGGAGCTGCCCTCCTCCAGCAGCCCGCCCGTGCTCGTGATCGCCAGCGGCAATCCGCACAAGGTGTCTGAAATCAGCGCGATGCTCGCCCTGGTGGCAGTTGAGGTGCGGCGCCAGCCCGATCACCTCGAGGTCGAGGAGACGGGCGCCACCTACGGCGAAAACGCCCGCCTCAAGGCCGAGGCCGCCGCCCTGGCGAGCGGTTGCTGGGCCCTCGCCGACGACTCCGGCATCGAGGTCGCTGCCCTCGGAGGTCGTCCGGGTCT
>Ga0172376_10003443_pt1 | contig 18686 bp, 20 predicted proteins | sample Lak35m_FD_121114 | JGI IMG/M metagenome (GOLD analysis project Ga0172376, IMG submission 121114) | Freshwater microbial communities from Kabuno Bay, South-Kivu, Congo - kab_092012_35m | ecosystem: Environmental > Aquatic > Freshwater > Lake | place: Democratic Republic of the Congo: South-Kivu... | reverse complement strand
GATGCGCTACCTCCTACTCCTTGCTCCCCTTGGCATTTTGATGTCTTCGTGCGGAACCTCACAGGTCGCCTTTGAGGACTACGACGGCTCCTATTCGTGGTCGAATTCCCAGGCCTACCGCGAGGGCTACGAATCTGGGTACCAACAAGGATACCAAGTAGGGGCCGACGAACAAGCCGCTGAAGCGGGACAGGTTGGCCACTCAGCTCGTGCGAACCGTACCCGAACCATCGTTCGCTACGAGTACTACCCCACCTACTACTACCATTGGAGTCAGCCCTGGATGGGGCACCCGGCTTACGGGTATTACGGCGGATGGAACATGCCCAACCGATGGAATGGCTGGAACCGCGGCTACGGTTGGAACAACCCGTGGTACGGCGGTTACGGCTGGTACAGCCCTTGGGGATGGTACCCCTACAACGCCTACGGCGGATACTACGGGTACGGCGGATACTACGGGTACGGCGGATACTACGGGTACAACGGATACTACGGGTACAACGGATACGGAAGCCCTTGGGGTTACAATCCTTACTACGGCTACCGTCGGTACGACCGCTGGAACCGTCCTGGCGGCGGTTGGTCGCAGCCCGAAGGTGGTGGCAATGGCGGCGGAACCGTCGACCCCACCCCCGACGACGGTTTGCGCCGTCAGCAAATCAACGCCAGCCTCACGCCCTACCGCCGGCCGGTGGTAACCAACAATCCTGGGGGTGGAAGCGTCGCTGCCCCGCGGCCTGGAGCGAGTCCCTCAGAGCGGTCTACGGAACCTGCCCCGAATCGTCCCTTGCGCGGAACACAACCAAGCACCGTTGCCGAACCCGCGCCCACTCGGCCCAATCCGCCCGTTCGCCGAACGGCACCCCAGACGCCGCAGTCCCGGCAGCCTGAGGTTCAGCGTCCGGTGCGCGTGCCCAGCCATTCTGAGGGACGAGCCGAATTCCGCGCACCCGAAGGTCGCAGCAGTTCTGACACTCGCGGAGGTTTTATTTTTCCGTAAAATTACAACGTATTTTGGTTATAATCCGTGATTGAGTTTTTATTTGCAATTTTCACATTATTTATTAAGAAAAAATAGAATATGAAAAAACTATTATTTATTTTCGGAATCTTGATGTCGTTTTTGACATCGGCACAAACATCCAATGGTCATGCCAGTAGATATGTTTTCTCACCATCGGGATTTGGTATTGAGAAAGATAGTGCATACTTGAACGTTGTTGGTCCACTGATCGACTTCCAATATGGAATTACTGATAAAGTTTCTGTAGGGGTTGGTACTCCATTGTTTTGGGGTGTATACGGAACCACTTCATACCATACACAAGTGAGTGACAAATTATTTGTAAAAACAGGATTACTTGCTGGTGTACCAACAGTTGATCGTGGAACTTTTCTTTTACCTTTTGCGGTTGGAACATATGGAACTCCTGACAACCAATTTAGTTTGGGGGTAGGATATTCAAGTTTTAACAGCGACGATATAGAGATTAATGGCGCGGCACTTAACATTGGAGGATATCACAAAATGGGAAGTAGAATTGGATTCGTTTATGAAGCGTGGTACTTACCAAGTTCAGACTTGGCAATTATCACTCCGAACTTCAGAATCTATACTAACAGAGACAGAAGATATTGGAATTTCGGTTTTGCTAACTTCTCTCAAAGATATACCGATAATGAATATCTCCTGTTAGGTTACGATACGGATTGGGATGGTATTGTTGATACCCAGGACCCTAATTCAGGTGGATGGGAAATCTATGATTACAACACGGTAGTGGGAACCTTCTCGTATTGGGAAAGACTAATTCTTCCGACCATCACATTTGCGATGTATTTATAAATAAATCAATTCATATGTGGCAAGCAAATATTACAATCAACAACAACACCGATTATAACTTAACCATAGATGGTGTAGGTCCTGGCAGCAGCACCATGACATCCAACTCAACGTATAGTTGGTCATCAACTGAGGTTCATAACACAAAGAGTCTGTTGTTTTGGCTACAACCAAATGTGTGGTACATGCAAGGTAACTTGTCGTTTGGTCCTGAGGCGGGAGTATATGTGGACCGTGGATGGATGGCCGATGGTGACCAAACAATTGAGATGGTGGCAAACGCTAATGGTAAGGAATGGACTCAGACATCAAACGGAGGAGAAACACTCCTTCAGTGGAATGAGTTTGAAGATGGTGGAAATATAACACTGACCTTCAACAAACAATAACGAAGACCCTCACTCAAAAGTGGGGGTTTGTTGTATTTATATACTATGACACCACATCTCAAAAGATTTTTAACACTAAAAAAATCCAATTCAATGAATATTATACGTGAGTATATTAGAATGAGAAAAATGTTCATTGACAACGGAATTAAGGATCGTCAATTGGAACGTGGTGAGGGAATGACTCACACCATGTATATGCAAAGAGAACTAATAATTTATGCATTAAAAAAACTAAAAAGTGATGCTCGTAAGTTTGGTCTTATTGAGGGTGGTGGTTTTGAGATAGATGATTACTTTACAGATTTATTTAGTAAAATTGATGAAAAAACCCCTTTGTAATATGGCTGTAAAATCACAAACAATCGACGGAACAAAAATTATCAACGAGATTGATTCTTCAAATCTAACAAAAACGGAATATGATACGGCAACCAAAAAAATGATTGCCGAATTCAAAAATGGAAGTAAATACGAATACGAAGGTGTACCTCATACTGTTTATGCTGAATTCAGATTGGCAGAATCACAAGGGAAATACTTCAATACAAAGATTTCCAAATCATATAAGTTCAACAAACTCCCTTAATTGATATCGGAGTATTTATAGTTTATGGACAAATACTCTGATATATTGGTATCATTCGGAACTCAGGATACACTAAACCCTGAGATTTGGAACGATTATGATACCAACAACCCAACTTTGAAACCAAGTATTAGAAAAGCACTTTTGAACATTGCTTCAGAATTCATGGACTTCTTGGGTGAGGATTTGGTAATCGATGACGTGAGATTCACAGGATCATTAGCGAACTATAACTGGTCCAAATTCTCGGATATCGACCTACACCTTCTTGTCGACTTCTCACAATTCGATGGGGAGGATCAAGAGGTATATAAAGAGTTGTTTAATCTTAAAAAAACTTTATTCAATACAACACACAAAATAACTGTCAAAGGTTACGATGTTGAGTTGTATGCCGAAGATGTAAATGAAGCCCACCACTCCACAGGTGTGTACTCAGTCTTATTTGATGAATGGATTGAAAAACCACAACTCGAAGATGTAAAAATCGACAAATCTTATCTTGAGAAAAAAACAAAAAGTGTAATGAGCAAAATAGATTCATTACTTGAAGAAGTTGCTGATGAAGACTTGGACAAAGCCCTTAAAAAAATTGAGAACTTCAAAGATCAATTGAAAAAATATAGAACTGCAGGATTGGAAGAAAAAGGAGAATATTCTTACGAAAATTTGGTATTCAAATTCCTCAGAAGAACAGGATATATTGACAAACTTTTTAAATTCAAAAATACTTTGATGGACAAAAAATTATCCTTAGAAAATCAAGAAGTTGAATAAAAATAAAGATTTGATAAATTCAATATATTTATATAGTAAAATTTAACTATGTCTGAAATCACTAATGGACAATACGATTATGAAGATTGCGTAAACTGTGACGGAATCGTTACAATTGAATCTTTACCACACCCTGTATTTACTAACGGTCAGGGAGTATCAATAGTACAGACTACCGCAGTTAAGCTGGGGGGAATGAACGGATTAAACATGTAAAAAATAATATAAAAAAATGGCTGACCTAAAACCAATTGGAAGTGAAAAATTACAAGGAGAGGACAAAATCCAAAGAATCCTTGAAATTGCTCGTTATAAAGAATCTAGACCATCATCAATTAATGAGACATCTCGTGTTGAATTCGGAAAGACTTTAGCTGACGGAAATAAATATGAAATCGTAAAAGAGAAGCTCGGATACATTATCAAGAAAAGAATTGACGAGTCATTGGAATATGTTGATCCGATGAAAAATCGTAAGTATTACAAATCTTATTCACAAGCCTTGAAGCGAATGAATTTGTTGGCTGGTGAACTTAATCGTTTGAATGAAAACGATGAAGAGGTGTCTATGTTCACTTTGGAAGAACAAAAAAAGTTTACGTTAAAATTACCCAAGTCGGCTGAACCAACATCGGAACCTGAAGCACCCGCAGTTGATGATGTAGATGTTGACATGGATGTTGACATGGAATTACCAACAGGTGATGAAGAGGTTTCTATGGATATGGAAGCTGGTGATGAAATGGACATGGACTCTGAGCAAACTCCTGACATGGGTGCCGAGGAGGAAGAGGTTGATTTCAAAGTAATTCAAAAACTTACCGGTAAATTGGGTCAGAAAATCCGTACAATGAATGATTCAGTTGGTATGACCTCTGAAGACATCAAGTACGTTATGAATTCTATTATTTCAGCTTTAGACCTAAGTAAATTAGATTTGGAGGATAAAGAGGACATTATTGCTAAAATCGAAGAAGAAGAAACTGACTACGGTATGGAAGGTGATGAACTTGATATGGAAGTGTCAGGTGATGAAGAATTGGACTTAGGTCTTGATATGGATCTCGAAGCACCGGTTGAAGGTGAAATGGGTGAGGAAGACGACATGTATTTAGGAATTGGTGATCACGGTTTTTATGATAAAATGGATAGACGGGTAAGAGATTTCGACTTCGATTATGATGAAGAAGAATACGATGATTTCGATGAGTTTATTTCAAAATATCCAAATCAAATATGGTTCCGTAAGGGAAGAAGTGACGATGCGGAATTTAATAGAGATAGTAGTGATAGAAAGTATTGGGAAAGTTATAAGAAAATGTTTGGTGGACCTTTCAAACTTCGTAAAAGAAGAAGAAATGAAATGGGAGAAGGAGATCTTCGTGACAAGTATGACGGAAGAGACAGTAAAGTGATTGGTGTTTATTCAAACATCAAAAAACAACGTAATGAAGAAATGAGTGAAGAGGAAAAAACACACTCATCAATTTCTAAAATTATGGATAGTATTTTTTCTGAATCTAAAGTTGATAAAGTTTTAGAAAAATACTTTGTTATTTCTGAATCTGAAACTAAAACTCAAAACAAGAACAAAATCAAATCAAGTTCTATAACAAAATTAGCAGAAACTGTTGAACAGAGAACTGCTGTTGAATTTATGTTAGCAGAATCTAAAGATTTGAAGTTTTTAGGAAAAACAAATAAAAACAACTTGGTATTTGAACACCAAGGTGAACAAATCAAAGTAACCACCAAAGGTGAAGTATTATGAGTTATCTAATCTATGTGAATGGGCTGGGTCCAAACTATAGAGGTGATAATATGTATGAATTCATTTTCGGAGAAAATCTTGATGTTTGGGGTGAGAATTGGGATGCTAAACCAGCTAGTGGTTATCCCGAGCCACCCCAAATTGATTTTATAACGAAGGTAGGAACTTTAAAAAACACATCCATAGAATTGGAACTTATTCAAAAATCTGATTATATGGGAATAACAGATGCGATGGAGGATATCATCGCATTAGCCTGGGAAACCGAAGAAACTTCTGAAAACCAACTTAGATTAGTTTTTAGATTTGGCGATACCGAAGAAAAAGTAAAAGATAAATTGTACGAAAGGGACCTAATATTGGAATTTGAAAAATAATCCGAGTTATGAAAAACAAAAAAGAAACTAAAGAACAAGAAAGTATTACAATAAAGGTGAAAAAAGGATCACCTGATGAAGTAAAACTCCAACAAAAAGGTGCGACTTATCAAGTCTATGAGAAGGAAATGAAAGAAGGTCAAGATGATGATCCTTTGAATCCTTATGGGAGTGGTGAAACGACACAAACTCCACATCAGGTAGGTCCAGATACCAACGACGGATTCGGTGTTGACCCAGGTAAAACACCTGGTATGTACCAAGATGGTATGGATGAAGCCGATAATATCGAGGAGAAAAAAAGTAAAAAGGACCAAAATCCTTGGGCTGTTTGTACAAGTTCTTTAGGTTTGGAAGGTAGAGAAAGGGATTCATATACCAAGGCTGAAAAGGCTAAGTTTGAAAGATGTGTTATGGATGTCAAAAAAAATATGAAGGAAGGTAAAAACCCATTACAACCTGTGGTTGAAAGTGCTTTACGTAAGTTAGTAGAAAAACACATCAAACCAAGAATGACAAAAGGTGACCTTCTGAATACATTGAGTGAGCAAAGTATTATCAAAAGACCTATCGGAGTAAAAACAGGGTCCAAAGTAGTTGGTGATACCAAAGTGGACAAACCAGTGGGTAAGTATTATACTTTAACCAAAAAAGAGGCTATGGAACAATCTCCCACAACAGCACCACCCAAAGTAAAACCTGGTACAACCGAAAAACCTGGTAAAAGTGATCCGTTTAAAAATCCAAAACACAAACCAAAACCAAAGGCTGGTAAAAACATGGTTGATGACAACCCCAAAGCTCCTGTGACAAAAATTCCTGATTATCTAACTTTTGATCAGTTAGGTATCACTTTTGAAAACGAAAAGTAATGAAAAAGAATATTCATGAACAAGACCCTCAAAATAGAGGTGAGTTTGAAAAACAAACTAAAGGGATGTCTCCTGACATCAAAAAGAAAATGGAGAAAGCTGAAACTCCATTATCAAAAAGTCCTGCGTTTCCCGATATCAAATCAGAGGATATACCTGTTTCTTTTGAAGAAAAGATTGCATCCAAAAGATTCAAAGATGTTGTAGAAAAAGTAAAAAGATATACAGGACAAGAAGATGTTACCTCCCAAAACGATTTGATAGGATTACAGATGGCTATGATGGGTGCTGTCAGAGATGTTTTTGGTATTCAAGCACAAAATAAAGAGTATTTAGAAAATTTAGCGGTAGATTTAGTCAGAAAAGAGATGGGTGTAAGACCCGATCAAGTTCAATACGATGCTAAATTAGTTGGTATGGGTGAAATTGGTATGGAAGGTTTCTCAAAACAAGGTGAAGAACCTGAACGGGAAGAAATCGAACAAAATTTCCAACAACAAGAAGAAGATCTTGATGATTTTATCACAGCTTTTGAAAGATATGATATTGAAAAGGCTAAGAGGAGATTTATAAATGCATTAATTCAAGGTTCATCTAAGAAAGGACACTACATGTTCGAATTGGTAAAAGATGAATTGGATAGACTTGATCCTCGTCTTTTGAATCTTTACGGTGTGTTGATGTCAGTAAATGATTTATTGTATTGGGTCCTTCCCGACCAAATTATGGATAGTATGATGGGTCAAGGTGGTATTGCTGGAAAAGAAGAAGTCGATGTTGAAACAGACCCACCGACAGTAAAAGCACGTGGAGTATTTTTTCCTGTTTTAGTACATGAATTGATCAAAGGGACTATGGAAATTCTTGGTACACAAGGACTACCTGACGATCCAAAGCAAGCCGAAATGGTTATGGCATCAACAGACACTTTGGCAAATGAAATTTGGGATTTGAGACTTGGACCTGTATTATGGGAGAAATTTATTGAGGCATATCCTGAAAAGTTATTTGACGAAGATAAACGATGGATACAGAACTACCTATTCGCACGTTTTTCAGCACTTACGGCAGAAGAATTTTTTAAATTAGCGAAGGCAATTCTTAGAGGTGATGCTAAAGCAACTCAAATCTTGGATAGAATGGTTACAGAAATTGTTGACCATCTAAACGAAGTCCACGATGATGAAGACTACGGTTCTGATGATGAATCAGACTCTGATGTTGATTCACCTGATGACGATGATTTGGACGATTTAGATGACTTTTTAGGTAGTTTGGGTATCAGTAGATCCTAAACTACTTTATGGGCTTAACAAAAGAACAACTTCTATTAGAATATTCAAGGTGTATGAGTAATACCTCATATGCCTTGAAAACATATTTACAAACTTACGATAATACTCAATCTCGTTATGTCCCGTTAGAATTATTTCCTGATCAAGTTAGACTGATTGAGGATTATGATTCTTTCAATGAAAATATTGCCTTGAAGTATAGACAAGCAGGAGTGTCAACAGTGACAGCCGCATGGGCGAGTAAAAAATTAGTCTTTGCTAGAAAAAACAAACCAGAAAAGGTTCTGATCATTGCAAACAAACAGGATACTTCAATTGAATTTGCCAATAAAATTAGAGAGTTTACCAGCCAATGGCCTCAGTGGGTTGGTGTTGGGTTTTCTCCCGACAAAAACGCCGCTAAACACTATAAATTATCGAATGGTTGTGAAGTAAAGGCCGTTGCTACGTCTAAAGACGCACTTCGTGGTTATACCCCCACCATTCTTATCTTTGACGAGGCCGCCTTTATCGACGCTGACGGTGACTTTTGGGCGGCGTGTATGGCCTCACTATCTACGGGAGGTAAGGTAATTGTGATTTCTACTCCGAACGGATACGATCCTATCTATTATGATATTTACGATCAAGCATTACGTAACATGAACGATTTTAAGATTACCGAAATGTATTGGTATCGTGACCCTAGATATACCAAAGACTTATATTTGGTAAAAACCAAGGATATTATTCATTACTTTCTCAATCGTGAGGAATATGATGAAAAAGAGGTGATTATTGATTATTCAAATACAAATCCTTTTGAGAGAAATTTTGAGGAAATTGTTGCCAAGTTCCAAGAAGGATACAAACCGTCGTCATCGTGGTTCGAAGCGATGGTAAAAAAACTCAAATACGACAAAAGGAAAGTTGCTCAAGAATTGGAGTGTAACTTCCTGGGTTCGGGTGATAACGTATTTGATTCTAATTTGATACAGAATATTACCGAAAACACCATCAAGGATCCCACTTCTAAAATGATGAGTGGAGGTTTTTGGATTTGGAAAGAACCTGAAATGGGTCACAAGTACATTATGGGTGTTGACGTGTCAAGGGGTGACTCTGAAGACTTTTCTACCATTCAGATTTTTGATTTTGATGAAAGAGAACAAGTTGCCGAATATTTGGGAAAAGTACCTCCCGATGTGTTGGCGGAGATTGCCTTTAAGTGGGGTACAATGTATTCCGCATTTATTGTAATTGATATTACCGGTGGAATGGGGGTCGCGACCGCCAGAAAACTCCAAGAACTTGACTATAAAGATTTATATGTTGAGGGGGTTGAACACGGTAATAAATGGAAGTTTGATCCGAAGGTAAAAGATAAAATACCGGGATTGAATTTTAGCCAAAAACGTGTTCAAATCATTGCGTCTTTTGAGGAGGCTCTTAGACATGGGATGAAGGTTAGATCAACAAGATTATTGAACGAAATGAACACATTTGTTTATATCAACGGAAGACCTGACCACATGAAGGGACAACACGATGATTTGATTATGGCCCTTGCCATGGCGGTTTATGTTGCGGAAACTTCATTTACTCAACTCAATAAGGTAAATGATATGGCCAAGAGTATGTTGGAATCTTGGACGGTGGAGACCTATGAAAAACCCAATCAACAGTTCTTCAATCCGGCTTTACCAAACACAAACCAACAGTTTAACAATCCGGCATACAGAAATCAACCATCTTTGAAAGAATATAAGGACTATTTATGGTTATTCGGAGGCATGAAGCGTTGAAAAAAAATGAATTGATTGTAATTTTTGTAAGAGATGGCAGAGAATGAAAAAAACTTAACGATTTGGCAGAGGTTATCCCAAACTATGGGACCAAATTCCCTATTGGGACAAGACCTACCAACGTACAAATTTGATAAAAAAGAATTGCTTCGTACCACGGACAAAGCAGAGTACGAAAAAGAAAAATTACAAGCCCGTCAAACTTACTATTTGACACAACAATGGGCCAAAATTGAAAATAACCTTTATAGCCAAGCGGTTTATTATGAACCAACTCGTTTGTCATCGTATTATGACTATGAGTCTATGGAATATACACCGGAGATTTCGGCGGCTTTGGATACCTATGCTGAAGAATCCACCACGGTTGATGAAAATGGATACATGCTTCAGATTTATTCTGATTCTCCTCGTATCAAATCTGTATTGGGTGATTTATTCAACAATGCTTTGGACATCAACACCAATCTTCCGATGTGGACAAGAAATACTGCCAAATATGGTGATAACTTTGTCTTTTTGAAATTAGACCCTGAAAAGGGTGTTGTTGGATGTTTACAACTTCCGAATATCGAAATTGAACGTATTGAAGTTGGTATGAGAGGAAGGGCAACTTCGGGAGCCGCATTGGCAGGAACTAGTGACCACGTACAAAGTCTTACTTTCACTTGGAAAAACAAACAACTTGAATTCAACTCTTGGGAAATTGCTCACTTTAGATTGTTGGGCGATGATAGGAAACTTCCTTATGGTACTTCTATGTTGGAAAAGGCAAGGAGAATTTGGAAGCAATTGGTTTTGGGTGAAGATGCTATGTTGGTATACCGTGTATCAAGAGCACCTGAAAGACGTGTGTTCAAAGTTTATGTTGGTAACATGGACGATGGTGATATCCAACCATATGTACAAAGATTTGCGGCTCAATTCAAGAAGGATATGATCACAGACCCAAGTACTGGTAATGTTGATATGAGATTTAACCAAATGGCGGTTGACCAAGATTTCTTCATTCCTGTTCGTGATCCATCGGCTCCTAATCCAATTGAAACTCTTCAAGGAGCTCAAAATCTATCTGAAATTGCCGATATCGAATATATTCAAAAGAAACTATTGACAGCACTTAGAATTCCTAAGGCATTTTTAGGTTTTGAAGAAGTTGTTGGTGATGGAAGAAACTTGTCTCTACAAGACATTCGTTTTGCTCGTACGATCAATCGTATTCAGAAATCTATGATTGCTGAACTGAACAAGATTGCCATCATTCACTTGTTCCTACTTGGATTTGAAGATGAGTTGGGATCATTCCAATTGAGTTTGACAAATCCTTCTAAACAAGCTGATTTGTTGACAATTGACGTTTGGAAAGAAAAAATGTTGTTGTACAAAGATGCGGTGATGCCGATTGAAGGAATTGCTCCTGTATCACAATCCTGGGCGAAAAAACATATCTTAGGATTCTCGGATGAGGAAATTAAACTTGACCTACAACAACAAAGAATTGAAAAGGCAGTTGCAACTGAAATTCAAAATACACCTAACGTAATTACCAAAACAGGTATATTCGATACGGTTGATAAGTTATATGGAAATGGTACACCACCTGTAACAGGTGAAACTGAAACCACTGGTATTGAAGCTGAATTTGGTGAAATACCTACGGAAGCTCCCGCGGCAGGATTAGAAACACCACCAACTGAAGAAGCTCCAGTCACTCCTGAAACAGTTGAAAAAAGAATGAACATCATCGTAGAAAGAGATGATTTAGGTGTAATATCTGAAATTGATTTGGAAAAAGGTAGAAGATCTTTAGGTGAAATCGAAAAGGAACTACGTAAAATCATCGACTAATAATATTTATTATAAAAGTTTTGCAATGAAATTCGGAGAAATATTATCCAAAATAGAAAACAAGATGGTTGGTTCGTACGTGAATGAAACCTTCAAAAAAGAAATGAACCACTTCAAGAAGTTTGTCTTGGAGAATAAAGAAATTAGTTCAGTATATCATATCTACAACCAACTCAACACCAAACAAGGTTTGGATAAAGAAGTTGCAGATCTTTTTGTAAACGAAAGTCTCCGTCAAATCGAAAAAAATTTGTCTAAGGCTAATTTTACTCAAATCAACAATTGGGTGAAAAATGTTGTTTGTGAAAACCAATACCAAGATGTTGATAATTTAGTTTATTCAAAACCCAACACAATTTTGGAATCCGTATCGAGTAGAAAAAATGTAATCAATAAATTGATGGAAAAACAACAAGTACAAGAATCCATCAATTTACCAATTGATTCTATTTTTAGAATTGCTGGAAAACAACTTGAAAATTATATTGAAAATTTGGACGAGGGTTCGAAGCAGGATCTATCAAAAGTTTTGATGACTGAAGATACGGAATTGGCTAAAGAATTTACAGATTTAAAGACAAAAACAATTGATGCGTTATCACACATTACTTCCGTTGAAGATGAGGTAACCAAAAACAAATTGACTGAAACAATTCAACAAATTCAACAAGAAGAATATTCGAAGATCAATTACGTAAGACTTTATAGTCTCTACAACAATATTCAGTAAGTTTCCTGATCTTTTTTACTTTGGGTGTATTTGGCGTTGTTTATTTGATTACGCCTCTTTACAGACTTTTTTTCGAAGTATTGTCTGTCCCTAAGATAGTTTAATTGTTTTGTTTTAATAACCTTTCCTTTTAGCACTTTAAGTGCTTTTTCTATGTTATTATTTTTTACTTCTACTATGAGCATATTATATAAATAATCTCTTGTTGATAAAAAATTTGACCTGTCACTACTTTGGTGATATATTTTTATCATCAATAAACACATTAGTACGAAAAATAGTATATGAAAAAAGGTAAAACCTCACGTTTAGTAGGATTTCCTGACGCTAAAATGAATTACGGAACAGTCGATTCCAAAAATCTAAAGTCAATTTATTTAAACATTCAAAGTTGGGTAACCCCCAAGGAAGAATACGAAAACGTAGAACGAGTGGTATCTACATTCGGAAAATCAATAAAGAATTCTGTATACGAAGTTTTAGACAGAGATATGTTCAAAGAAAAATATATTGTTGATTTGGATCTAAGAACAAGTGGTATAGTATATGGAAAGAAAAGTTTCATGAATTTAGAAGTTACATTATTCTTCAATACAGAAATGGATTTCAAAGATCCAAAACTCAAACTATCTCTGAAAAAAATAGCAAAAGAAATCTACGTAAAAAGTTTCAAAAAATCTCCCTATTTTGACTTCACCATTTCCAAAAAAGTAAAAGAAGTATAAACTGTATATTTATATCTAAAAGATATCTATATGCGAATTTTAGGTCCAAGTGAAATTGGTAAGGGAATATTGATTGAAATGGATGCGGGACATATCTCCCCCAACCACGAACTCAACAGAACTATTATCGAGGAATCCAACAAAAATATGTTGGACTATTCAAAACCATTCGAGTTTTATGCCGTTCTTCAAAAGTACAACACACCAAATAGAAATGGTCGTGTATATCCTGAAAGAATTCTAAAAAGAGAAGCGGACAACTATAAGAAAATGATTCAAAAGGGTGTTGCTCTTTCTGAACTAAACCACCCTGAATCTTCACTTATTGATTTGGATCGTGTATCACACGCAATCACAGAAATTTGGTGGGACGGACATATCCTTATGGGTAAACTAAAACTTCTTACCTCACCAGGGTTCCACGAAAGAGGTGTCGTATCCACCAAAGGTGACCAAGCAGCAAACCTCCTTCGTCAAGGTGTAACATTGGGTATCTCATCTCGTGGTGTCGGATCTCTGAAGAAAATCGGTGAACAAAACGAAGTACAAGACGATTTTGAACTAATCTGTTTTGATTTGGTATCATCACCATCCACACCAGGTGCATATCTTTTCACAGACGTAAAAGACAGAAACAACTTCGAAGAAAACTTAGAGGAAGAAAAAATGGCGAGATTGTCATCTTCTTCACAAAGTTCTGGAAAAGGTATGGACCGCTCTATTGACTTATTGAATAAATTGAACCATTATTTAAACAGATAATTTAAAACCAAAAAAATCATGGACGAAAAATACTTTGTTGCCAAAATCACCTACGATCTTCCCGACGAGAACACAGGAAAGATCAAAAAAATCAGAGAAGAGAAACTCGTAAAAGGTTTCAACGTAACAGACGTTGAAGCAAAAGTTACAGCAAGATACGCAGGGTTCCCACACGATTGGAGAATCACTTCTGTATCTGAGAGTAAAATCGATGAAGTTGTAGAGAAGTAATTTTTACACTAACATAACAATAATCCTCCACCAAAAGTGGGGGATTTTTTATTTTAATTTGTTTGTCATATCCAAAAAAAAGAATTTTTTACAATTTGGATATATTTATAAGGTAAATTATTCACAATTTAAATATGGCAGACAACAAGTCATTAGTCGAGGAAGCACTACTCCAAATGAAAAATTTGGAACAAGTAGTAGCCGAAAATGCAAAAGGAATACTTGCTTCAACCATGAAGGAAGAAATCTCTGAACTAGTAAAAGAGTCTCTAAAGGAGGCTGAGCACGATGAGGAAGTGGATATGACTGAAATGGACGAACAGGAAACTGAGGACATTTTGGGCATTGAAATGGATTCGGAGGAAGAATCTGACGAGGATGGTGAAATGGAAATGGATTCCGAAGAGGATGAAATGGAAATCGATCTTGATTCTGAGGAAGATGAACTACCAATCGATTTAACGGGAGCATCTGACGAGGAAATCTTAAAGGTTTTCAAGGCGATGAGTGATGAGGATGGAATTATCGTTACACAAGACGATGATCAAGTTCACATCGAAGATGAGAACGAAGACGTTGAGTACATTATCCAAATGGAAGGCGACGAAGAGGAAGACTCTATGGGCGAAGAAATGGAAGAACAATTGGACATGGACGTTGAAGTTTCAGATGACGAAGAAATTTCTGATGAAGAATTAGACCAAATGATTGCTGATATTTTCAATGAGACTGAAATGGGAGAAGGAAAAGACTACGACCATTACAGAGGTGCTGAAAAAGATGATGCATCACATATCCGTAAATTAGAAAAGGATATGGAATATGATTCGGAGTACACAGAAGAAATGGATGAAGTAGTTTACGAAATCGAAATGGACGAAGAAGAAGACATGAACGAAGGTAAAATGACCATCAAACCTGTTATGGGTAACCTAAAATCGGCAAAACTAACAACTAAGGCAGAAACTAAGGAAGGAGCAATCGAACCAAAGGGACGTGCTAAAGGAGTTGGAATGAACCTTAAACCTAAGAAATTCGAATTCACCGAAGAGGAGATGGAAGAAGCTAAGGATAAGAATTGGGGTTCTAACAAACACGAATACAAGCGTAAGACTGTAGACGGTGTAAAGAAAAAGGCTGGTGAAGGTAAGGACGGACACTACAAAGACTACGAAGGAAAATTCGGTGGTAACAAAGGTGATAAGTCTAAAACTCATCCGGGTAAAAAGGATTACGAAAAATCCGAAGCTAAAGAAGCTGCAAGAACTTATGGTTTCGGATCTAAAGATGGTCGCGGTTTGAGAAAAGGAGTTTCAAATAACAGAAACTACGATTACACAAAAGGTGCTGCTAACGTAAATGAAGAAGTCCAAAGATTGAGAGAGAAAAACGAGGAATATCGTAAGGCTCTTAACGTGTTCAGAGAAAAATTGAATGAAGTTGCTGTGTTCAATTCAAATTTGGCTTATGCTACAAGATTGTTTACAGAACATACAACTACGAAGCAAGAGAAAATCAATATTCTTAGAAGGTTTGACGATGTTGAAACTTTGAAGGAATCTAAGTCTCTCTACAATTCTATCAAGAATGAACTAAACAACACGACTCAGAATGTTGTGACTGAATCGGTAAGTAAGATTGAAAAATCACCAGCTTCAGGTTCTGCTCAAAACTTGATCGAGTCAAAAACGTATGAGAATCCTCAGTTCTTGAGAATGAAGGATATCATGCAAAAAATCAATAAATAAAACCTAAAAAAAATATTAAAATGGGTGCATTATTAGAAAGTGGTCTTGTTGGTAACATCGGCATGAAGCATTTGAAAGTTATCAAAGAAGACACAATCAACAAATGGGACAAATTAGGATTCCTTGAGGGTCTTAACGGTCACCTTAAAGAAAACATCGCTCAGTTGTATGAAAACCAAGCTTCTCACCTAATCAATGAGGCTTCTTCAACATCTGACTCAGGTTCATTTGAAACTGTAGTTTTCCCAATCGTTAGAAGAGTATTCTCTAAATTACTTGCTAACGACATCGTATCTGTACAAGCTATGAACCTACCTATCGGTAAGTTGTTCTACTTCGTACCTAAAATCCAAGGTTACTCAGGTGGTACTGAAAACCAATTCAGCGGTAATCACTACCCGCCAGTAGGTGCTCCTGGTTACGCAACTGCGAACAACCAAGGTAATCCAAACGCTGGTTACACTGAAGTTCCTGCAGGTGCTGCTGGTTACAACGATATCTTCACTAAGGACTTGTATGACTTGTTCTACGAAGGTAACGAAGCTGGTTTGAATCCTCCAGGATTGTTCGATTACTCAAAAGGTAAGTGGTCAGCTATCACAGCTGTTACTAACACTGTAGTATGGGACAATAGCGTATTGATTCCTTCAGGCTACCCAACTAACAACTACAGAAAGGTTATCATCGAAATGAGTGGTTTCTATTCTGATGGTGCTGGTCAATTGATCGGACCTAACGGTAACACTATGGATACTGAAGAATTCCTTTCAGGATTAATTATCCTTCCAACAACGACAACTTCAGGTCAAGCTGGATGGACAGCAGCTGGTTTGGGAACAGGACCAATTTTGTTCAATGTTGTTACTCAAAGATACGGTAAAGGTATCGTACAATACGGAAGAAATGCTCAAACTGTATGGCCAACTTCAGGTTCTGGTGGTCAATACAACGATATCTGTACTGCTGATGGTAGAATTTACTTAGAGCTCGACCTTCAGACTCCGGTTTGTGTTGAGTGTGGTCAAACATCACCTGATGGTTACACGGGAACTACATTCTCAGCTTCTTCAGCTGACACAGCTGCTTTCGTGGCAATCTACAGATTGTACAAGGAGCTTGAATTCGAAGATCAAATCGGTGAAGTTTCTTTCGACCTTGAGTCAGTAACTGTTTCTGTTACAGAAAGAAAACTTAGAGCACAATGGTCTCCTGAATTGGCACAAGACGTTGCGGCATTCCACAACATCGACGCTGAAGCTGAATTGACAGCTTTGTTGTCTGAGCAAGTGGCTGCTGAAATCGACCGTGAAATCTTGAGAGACTTGAGAAAAGGTGCGGCGTGGGATCTACGTTGGGACTACAACGGATGGAAGAGACTTTCTTCTTCAGGTACTACACCTTACACTCAGAAGGACTGGAACCAAACGTTGATCACAGCTATCAACCAGCTTTCAGCTCAAATTCACAAATCAACTCTTAGAGGTGGTGCTAACTGGATCGTTGTATCTTCAGAGGTATCTGCTATCTTCGATGACTTGGAGTACTTCCACGTATCTAACGCTTCTCCAGAGCAAGATCAGTACAACATGGGTATCGAAAGAGTTGGAACATTGGCAGGTAGATACCAAGTTTACCGTGATCCATACTTCCCACCTAACCAAGTTTTGATTGGTCACAAGGGAACTAGCTTATTGGACACTGGTTACATCTACGCTCCATATGTACCTCTTCAGTTGACTCCAACTATGTACAACCCATTCAACTTTACTCCTATCAAGGGTATCATGACACGTTACGCTAAGAAAATGGTTAACAACCGTTTCTACGGACGTATCACAGTTGATGGTGTTAGAACATTCGACCTACAGTCATTGAGATAATATCTCAAATTTTGTTTGAAAGGGAGGAGAAATCTTCCCTTTTTTATTTAAAAGATATTTATAATAATAATGTATAAAATATGTCGAATTGTGTTTGTAGAAGAGTCAATATAAAAAACTTGATGCCGAGTAGAAATCTTGTAATTAACTACTCTAGATGTGCGGATGAGTTGAGCGTTACTAATTACGCAATTCCTCCATTGGCAACAAGAGAGGTATGGTATATTGTTGGTTCATTTAGTACCGCAACTCCCGCTCAGTCATACGAATTCATAGATTTTACATTATGGCCCGAAGGGTGTGATGACCCAACACCTGAAGGAGAAACCTACTACATTCTTTATGAGGATGGAGACATTATGACAACACAAGATAATTTTGGGTTAGAATACCAATATTAAAAATAAGATGGCAAACAAAAAAATCTCACAATTACCTAATTTCACAGGATCAGTTCCTGGAGCGTGGGTTGTAGTTAACAACGATACTGAAACTCAAACTTTTAAAGCTCAGGTACAAGATCTTCTTGGTACGTCAGGATCCTCGGGTACTTCGGGATCCTCAGGTAGTTCAGGTTCGTCAGGCACTTCAGGATCTTCGGGTATAAACGGTACTAATGGGACATCAGGTTCAAGTGGTTCTTCAGGGTCAAGTGGTACCTCAGGGTCATCGGGTTCTTCAGGTAGTTCTGGTTCATCAGGTGTAAATGGAACTTCAGGATCTTCAGGTGTTAATGGAACGAGTGGTAGTTCGGGTTCCTCAGGTACTAACGGAACCTCTGGTTCTTCAGGAACAAATGGAACTTCGGGTAGTTCTGGTTCTTCAGGAAGTTCAGGATCTTCTGGTGTGAATGGTACTTCAGGGTCAAGTGGATCCTCAGGGGTAAATGGTACTTCAGGTAGTAGTGGCTCTTCAGGAACAAATGGAACGTCAGGTTCAAGTGGTTCATCAGGTAGTTCTGGTTCTTCAGGTACATCAGGAACATCTGGAAGTAGTGGATCTTCAGGTGTAAATGGAACGTCAGGCAGTAGTGGATCTTCAGGAACATCAGGTTCAAGT
>Ga0172376_10003440_pt1 | contig 18694 bp, 24 predicted proteins | sample Lak35m_FD_121114 | JGI IMG/M metagenome (GOLD analysis project Ga0172376, IMG submission 121114) | Freshwater microbial communities from Kabuno Bay, South-Kivu, Congo - kab_092012_35m | ecosystem: Environmental > Aquatic > Freshwater > Lake | place: Democratic Republic of the Congo: South-Kivu... | reverse complement strand
GCGGCACCTTCGTCGCCCGCTCCCTCGCCGTCCTCGACAGGCATCTGCTGTTTGCCAAGTTGACAGCCGCTCCCGGCGTCGCCCCGCGCGCCAGCGCTGGAGGGGCAAGGTCCTCCTTGCCCGTGTGGACGTCGTAAATCCATCGGCGGGCAAGCGCTTTCGATTCATTTGGCCTTTACCCCATCCGCTCGCGGTATTCCGTCGGAGTCATCCCGATGCGCTTGCGGAAATGCTGGGCGAAGCTGCTCGCATCGACAAAACCGCAGAGCTTCGCGATCTCCGAGGCATTGCGCGAGGTCGACTCAAGGAGCCGTTGCGCCGCGAGCACGCGCGTTTTGAGAAGGAACTCCTGCGGCGAGATCCCGAAGGCGGTCTGGAACCGGCGCTGCAATTGCCGCAGCGACTGGCCGCACGCCCTCGCCACTTCCTCGATCGTCACCGCCTTCGCGAAATCGCGCCGCAGCATCTCCGCCGCGCGCGCCACCGTTTGAAAGACGGGCAAGCCGCGGTCCGATTCATCGGGACGTCGCAACAGGCCCATCACCCCGGCGATTTTTCCCGAGCGCTCGCGCAGCGGCAGCTTCGTCACCATGAACCAATCGGGCATCCCCTGACTGTCCCACCAGAGCTCGATCCGCTCGATCACCTCGGCTTCGCCGCTCAAGAGCCTCTCGTCGTCGTCCACATAGGCCTGCGCCATCAGGTCCGGATTCAGATCGAAATCCGTCATCCCGAGGATCTCCGCCTCGTCGCGCATGGCGTAGCGCTCGCGCAGGCCCCGGCTCGCAAACATGAGGTGCCCCTCGCGGTTCTTCGCGAAAAAGTGGAGCCCGGGAATATGGTCGAAGAGCCGGTGAAAGTGGCTTGCCGGATCGATCGAGGCGACCCATCCTTCCCGCAGCCGTTCCCACCGGCGGATTTCCGCGGCCGGACGGTCGCGTCTTCCGAGCGGCTTCAGTGGTGTCGCATTTCCCATCGCTTTTGTCGCACCGAAACTCGCCGCTTCTGTCATCCTTGGCAAGCCCCTCTCATGAAACCCATCGTCCAGATCTCCCTCGACCTCACCAACATCGACGAAGCCCTCGAAACCGCCGCCCTCGCGATGCGCGCCGGGGTCGACTGGCTCGAGGCCGGAACTCCGCTCATTCTCGCCGAGGGACTCCATGGCGTTCGCGCCCTCCGCGCCGCTTTTCCCGACACCCCCATCGTCGCCGATCTCAAGACGATGGACGGCGGTTACCTCGAGGCCGAGATGATGGCCAAGGCCGGCGCCACCCACGTCGTCGTGATGGCCCGCGCCCACGCCGAAACGGTCAAGTGCGTCGTCAAGGCGGGTGCCGACTTCGGCTGCAAGGTGATGGGCGATAACATGATCTGCGAGGACATGGTCGCCGGCGCGAAGTGGCTCGAGGACCTCGGCTGCGACTACGTCATCCATCACATCGGCTACGACGAACGAAGAGGCATCGCCGCCGCCGGTCACCGCATGCCGAGCCCGCTCGATCAATTGCGGGAAGTGGTGCAGGCGGTGAAGGTGCCGGTGCAGGCAGTTGGTGGACTGACCTTGGAACAAGCGATCCAGTGTCCGCAGTATGGAGCCCCGCTCGTGGTCCTGGGCGCGCCGCTGACGATCGATGCCGATGCGTTCAAGACGGCGAACGGAGATCTGGAAGGGTCGCTGCGGATGATTTGTGAGGCGGTGCATGCGCAGGTGGTAGCGGGGGCGTTTTCCTCTTAATCTGCGATTATCTGCGCCCATTCTGATTTGCGAACATTTGCGGGTATTTGCGGCCATTTGCGTTGAATGCTGAAGCCATGCGAGCGGAAGACGGGTCCTACGAAGTCATTGGCTGCGCGATGCGGGTCCACAACGCGCTCGGCCCCGGACTTCGCGAAAAGCCGTATGAGAATGCTTTGGTGATCGAGCTTCGCAGGTGCGGATTCAAAGCCGACCCCCAACGCAAATTCCCCATTTTCTATTGCGACCAAGTCGTCGGCGACTGCATTCCCGACATCACCGTGAATGGAGAACTTTTGGTCGACGCCAAGTCGCTCGACACGATCGGAGAAAACGAACAAGCGCAGATGCTTAACTACTTGCGGATCTCCGGATTACAGATCGGGCTCATTATCAATTTTAAAAACCCGAAACTGGAATGGCTCCGGGTGGTGCGGTCGAGAGAGGGGAAGTGATTTGGCTTGCCGGAAAAAATTTCAACGCAAATGACCGCAAATACCCGCGAATTTTCGCAAATGCTTTTAAAGTAAACACACGCACCCCACTTCCCCATGAAATCCCCCGCCGTCGTCAACTACGCCCCCGAAAAACACTCCGTCGAAATCCGCGAGATCGAGAAACCCTCGATCGGACCCGAGGACGTCCTTCTCGAAGTCGCCAATGTCGGCGTCTGCGGATCGGACCTCCACCAGTGGACCGCCGATCATTCCTGGCCGGTCAATTACCCCGTCGTCCTCGGCCACGAATTCGGGGGCCACATCGTCGAGGTCGGCAAGGAGGTCGAGCATTGGAAGGAAGGCGACCGTGTCGTCTCCGAGACCGCCGCGATCATCTCGAAGGACAATCCCATGACCCGCCGCGGGCTCTACAACCTCGACAACACCCGCAAAGGTTTCGGCTACGGGGTCAACGGGGCCATGACCAAATACGTTCGCGTGCCCTCGCGCATCCTTCACCACGTCCCGGACCACCTTCCCTTCGAACAGGCCTGCCTCACCGAACCCTGCTGCGTCGCCTACAATGCCGTCGTCAAGAACGCGCGCATCGAACCCGGTGATCGTGTCGTCGTGTTAGGACCCGGGACCATCGGCATCCTCTGTGCCGCCATGGCGAAACTCTGCGGGGCCGAGGTCGCCATCGTCGGCCTCGAGCAGGATGCCCACCGCCTCGAGATCGCGCGCGGTTATGGCTGCGAGGTCATCATCGGCGACGCCAAACCCTGGGCCCTACAGCGCGATGGACTGGGCTGTGATGGCGTCATCGACGCAGCCGGCGCGAGCATCACCCTCAAGATTGCCCTCGATCTCGTCCGACCCGCCGGCTGGATCAGCAAGGTCGGCTGGGGACCGCAGCCGCTCAATTTCAACATCGATCCGCTCGTGCAGAAAAACGTGACTCTCCAGGGCAGCTTCAGCCACAACTGGCCGATCTGGGAGCGTGTCATCGCCCTCCTCGCGAGCGGACAGTTCGACGTCAAACCCATCATCGGCGGCGTCTGGCCGGTCACGGAGTGGCACGAGGCGTTTGAGAAGATGCACAAGGGCGAGGTCGTGAAGAGCGTGTTGCGGCCGGTGTGAGGGAGGCTGAATTCCAGAACTGTCGCTTTTCACACAGGATTTGTCGCACGGTCCCGGGGTGACTTCTGCTAAAGTGGCAAGATCACCGCGGCGACGCGGCCGTCCTTCACCTCGACGTCACAGGCCATGCTGTGGTAAGGACGAGTGTTACGTCCACGCCACCCGAGTCCCGGCCAATGCAACCGATGCCGCCGACTTCACCCGCGCGGAGATGCAGGGCCGCAAGGACGCCTGGACCATCTTCAACGAGTGGAAGGCCAAGGTGCCCGGCTTTGAGAACAGCTACTACATCATGAGCGGTCCCTACATCGGCGTGCGCGACACCCGGCGCATCGTGGGGCTGAACGTGCTCACGCTTGAGGATCTGCAAAAGACGACGCGCCACGACGACGCCGTCGCCACGGGCTGCTGGTTCCTCGACATCCACCCGCCCGAGGTCTCGGTAGACAAACCGTTCACCGGGTCCGGGTTCCAGCCCGCGCCCTACGACATCAGTTATCGCACCCTCGTGCCGCAACAGGTGAGCAATCTCCTTGTCGCCGGCCGCTGCCACAGCGCCAGCAGCGAGGCAAGCGCCTCGAGCCGCGTCACCGCCACGGCGATGGCCCTCGGCGAAGCCGCCGGATGCGCCGCCGCGCTCGCAATGAAGACGAAGAGCGAAGTCGGAACGATCGATGGCGTGAAGGTGCGTGAGACGCTCTCGAAACAGAATGCGGGACCTTTTGGTGAAGCTTAAGATGAACCATCCTGACAAAACACCTTTGACCCGTCGCGAGGCTCTTCTCGATAGCCTCAAGGCGACCCTCATCACCTCGCTGGCGCTGCCGGCCGTGGCCGACGCCGCTCCTGCTCCGCCCCCTGCACCGGAACCCGAATTCGTGCCCGAGAACGACTATCCCTTCTTCGGAGGAGAACTCCCGGAAGGATATTGATTCATGACTACGCCAGCAGCAGGGCCTTCCCACCCTCACGAAACCTCCTCCAGCGTCCCATACACCTCCAACCCCGGCACCTCGCGAAAGTGCGCGTCGGGCGAAATGACAACGGCACGCACCCTCAAGGCGGCGACGGCAATCGCGAGATCACTCACGGGCGGCCACTTCCCCTTCCGACCGAGTTCCCAGCCGAGGCGGCTCACCTCCCGCCAGAGCCGCGCGTCGGTCGGGATTTCGGGAACGATGTCGAAAAACTGCTCCATCTGGCCGTAGCGAAGGTCGACCTTGATCCCGCGAAGCACTTCGGCCCGGACCACGCCGCAGTTGTAGAGCCGACCTGACCGGAGAAGAGGCGCCAGCACCTGCCGCGGGTCCTTCCCGGCCCGCATCAGATCGATGTAAGCGGCCGAGTCGACGAGATAGTCGGCATCCTTCATTTCGCGGCCTTGCGTGGCCGACCCCGCCGGGAGGCCTTCTCGGGAAGGTAGGAAACCGGCGAGGCACCGTTCCGGATCGCAATGAGATCGTAGGCGGGATCAACGGCCTCACGCGCTTCCTCCGCCGACCAAGGCTCTTCCATGACGCGGTTGATCGTCGCGAGCCGCAAGGCCTCGCTCAGCGCCCAATCGACGGCCTCCTTCATCGTGCCGATGCCGGTCAACTTCATGATCCGGTCGAGTTTGCCTTCGTCGATTTCAATCGTCGTCTTCATATGGCCGTAAATATGGGCATAATCCGACCGACCCACAAGCCATTTCTTCAACCGACATACTTGTCCTTCCGCAGCACCTCGACATCGGCGACGTAGACGATGACCGACCAGTCCTTGAAATAGCGCGAACCGACCTCCTCCATGATCGTGTCGGCGACCTCGGGAGAGACGAGGGCGTCAAGCTGGACGTTGCGTCCCTCCCACTCCGAGGCGCGAATGCCGCGCGAGCCCTCTCCCTCGACCATCGCAAGAGTCCAGCCTTTCGCCCCCTTCGCCTTGACGAGTTCGATGAGATCGTCTCGCAAGACCCGCTCCGCGATGATCGTGACTTTTCGCAGGGTTTGTTTCAGAGCCATGGTTCGAGGTGTTTGGCGAGGGTTTGAAACAGGGGAATCCCGATGGCGAGATTGAAGGGAAAGGTGATCCCGAGAGCGAGCGTCAGGTAGAAGGCCGGATTCGCCCCCGGCAGGGCCACGCGAACCGCGGCGGGTGCGGCGATGTAGGAGGCGCTGCCGGCCATCGCGCCGAGAATCGCGGCGCCACCGGGGGTGAGGCCGGCGAGTAGTCCGGCCGCCACGCCGAGGGCCCCGTGCAGGACCGGGATGACACAGCCGAGGACGAGGAGGCGCACGCCCGCCTTGCCGGCGTCGCGGAGGCGTTTTCCGGCGGCGAGGCCGAGCTCGATCATGAAAATGCAGAGGGCTCCCTTGAAGGCCGCGGCGAAAAATGGCTGCACATCGGTGAGTTTCTCAGGACCACAGGCCCATCCGATGAGAAGACCGCCTAGCAAGAGCACGATACTCTTGCCCGTGACGACCTCGTGGAGGGCCTTTTTCCAACTTCCTTTTTTCCCGCCTCCCCCGCCCGCGAAAAGTAGCGCGACGATGATGCCGGGCACCTCGAGAAGGGCGACGAGGGCGGGGAGGTAGCCCTCGGTTTCGAGACCCGTGCGTTTCACCGACTCGACCGCGGCGAGAAAGGTCACGACCGAAACGGATCCATAGTGGGCGGCGACGGCGGCGGCATCCTCGACTCCGAGGCGGCCGAAGCGGCGCATCAGGAAAAAGGCGGAGACTGGCGTGATCAGCCCGAGCACCAGAGTAATGCCTCCGGGCAGGAGCAGTTCGCCGAAAGGCGTCACCGCGAGGGCCGAGCCGCCCTTGAGCCCGATCGCAAGAAGAAGGTAGATGGAAAGTCCCTGATAGATCGGCTCGGGGACAGCGAGATCACTCTTCACCCACCTGGCCAAAATACCCAGCGCGAAGCAGAGGACGACTGGGGAGATGAGGTTCTCAGAGAGGGCGCTCAAGAGAGAGGTTCGCTTTTGGGAAGAGCTCGCGAGGACCCGGAACGGTCAAACCGAAGACGACAAAAAGCGCCGCCCCAAGAAAAGGGGACGGCGCGTCGATTGTCACAGGGCGATCACTCGACCACGAGTTTCGAGACGATGAGGAATTTCTTCCCGTCCCGCTCCTCGACTTTTCCAGTGACTTTGGCTTTGGCACTGCCAGAGCAGACGTGCTCGCTGGTTTTTCGATCGCCGTCCTCCTCAAGTAGATAGAGCGTCTCGCCGACCTTGAGGGTATCCTCGCAGGTCTCGGCCGTCTTGAGATTGCACTTGGCGCACGACATCTCGCCCTCATAGGTCTTCTCCTCGGCTTGGGCAACGGAGAGGGTGAACGCGATGGCGGCAACGAGGGGGGAAACAATGAGTTTTTTCATGAGTAAGGATTGGTATGTATCATCAACATTGGATCAGATCAAGAATGGTCCCGATGAAACCCACCGTCCGGATGAATTTGGCGCGGAAGGCGCGGTCCGATGGTGCGAAGTCGCGCGCAGAGAGGGTTTTGACCTCCGTCGATCTTGGAGCCCGCTCTCCGGAATTCGTTCAAAAAAAAAGTGGATCTCCGTCACGGGCAACAACATCACCATCTCCCGCGGTGGACACAAGGTTCGCATTCCGAACTTCAACGATTCCCGCTCATCGAATGTCCGAGACGATGTGAGAGGGCTCCGGCCATCTCCTTCACTTGGAGGCCGAGGGCCACGATCCGTTCCTCCGTGACCCGATCGGATGGGCCGCTCACCCAGAGAGCGGCGACGGTTTCACCGCGATGGTCGAACACCGGCGCGGCGGCGCAGGCATAGGTTTCGCTCTCTTCGCCTCGGTCAAGGGCGAAGCCCCGTTTTGCCACCTCCGCAAGCTCGCTCCGGTAGGCGGGGAGGGAGCGGATCGTCCGCCGGGTTTTGCGCTCGAAGCGGATCGAATCCAGCAGCGGTCCGCGTTTCTCCGGCGCGAGAAACGCGAGCATGGCCTTGGCCGGCGCGGCCGTGAGCAGGGGGAACGCGTGCCCGAGTTCCACGACAACCTTCACCGGATGGAGAGAGGCGACCTGGTCGAGGACGATACCGTGTTGTCCCGAGAGCGTTCCGAGAAGGGCGGTTTCACCCGTGGCATCTCGAAGCGCCGTGAGGATCGGAGCCGCCAGCTGCACAAGGCCCTCGCCCCCGTAGGCTTGGTAAGCCAGGCGCAAAAGCCTCCTCGTCAACCGGTAGATCTTGCTCGGTTCTTCCCGCTCGGCGTAGCCTCGCAGGACCAGGGTCGTGGCGATTCGGAAGACCGTATTCTTCGGCAAACCGAGGGCTTCCGTCATCCCCGTGAGCGTGAGCCCTCCAGGATGATCCGCGAGGATCTCGAGGAGGTCGAGGGTGCGGTCGAGAATGGGAACACGGTAGCGCTCGCGTGGGTCCGGCTTGGATTTTCGTGGAGCACGCGATGACATAAGTTTGAAATGACAAATTTAATTTGAAATCGCAAATCAAGTCCGTCAAGGTTTTAGGGAAACGATCCCCTTGTCCGCCCCCTTCCCCATGACCGATCTTTCCCCGGCCACCGTCATCGTCACTGGAGGCTCGCGCGGATTCGGCGCGGGCATCGCCGAATCCTTCGTGAAAGCCGGAGCCCGCGTCTGGATCACGGGACGGAAAGAAGCCCGCCTGCGCGAAACCGCTTCGCGGATCGGTGCCCACCCCTTTGTCGCCGATGCCGCTGACGGCGCCTCGTGGGACCGGCTTTTCGAGACCGTCCTCGCCGCGACCGGCCGGATCGATGTGCTCGTCAACAACGCCGGAGAAGGCGTGCGCATCAGTCCCGCCGCAGAGCAGGATGACGACTCCGTCACCCGATCGATCGCGAGCAATCTCACCGGGGCCATCCTCGGCTGCAACCGCGCTGCGCGGATCATGGAAAAGCAGGGTGACGGCTTCATCGTCAACATCGGCAGCGCCTGCTCCACCCACGCTTGGGCGGGATGGGGCGTCTACTCGGCGGCGAAGGCAGGTCTGTTGATGTTCTCGCGATGCCTCCTCGCCGAGCTGCGCCCCCACGGAGTGCGGGTCACCTCCGTGCTGCCCTCGTGGGGGAAAACCGACTTCACCGAGGGCGCGAATCTTCCGCCCCGCAATCCGGAGGTGCTCGCCAAATGCATCGATCCCTCCGAGATCGGCGATCTCCTCGTGCAACTCCATCGTCTCCCCGCCCATCTCGTCGCCGAAGAGGTGAAACTCTGGCCCATGGTACAACCGATCGGACAACTATGAAGCGCCTCGCCTTTCTCTTCCTGCTTCCCCTTCCGCTTCTCCAAGCGGAGACGATCGAGACCGACCTGCTCATCGTCGGGGCCGATGAATCGGGCTGTGCCGCGGCGGTGCAGGCGGCGAGACTCGGGGTGAAACGCATCGTCCTCACCAACGACCACGACTGGCTCGGCGGTCAATTCTGCACCCAGGGGATCGGTCCGATTGACGAGTGGACCGTGGTCGAGGGAAAACGCGTGAACTTCCCCCGCAGCGGCACCTTTCTCGAGATCATCGAACGCATCCGTGCCCACAACCGGCTCGCTTATGGGGTCGCCACGCCGGGAAACAGTTGGTGCGGCACCGAAACGATCGAGCCAAAAGCGGCCGCTCGGATCTTCGAGGAATGGATCGCGCCGCATGTGAATTCGGGCGTCCTTCGGATCGAGCGCGGATGGGATGTCGACACCGTCGAGACGAAGGAAGGCCGCGTCACCGGGGTCTCCTTCGTGCCTTCCCTCTTCGCCAAGGACGATCCTGACAAACGCCTCACGATCCGCGCGAAGCTGACGATCGATTCCTCCGATCTCGGCGACGTCATCCGCCGCAGCGGGGCGGCCTACATGGCGGGACCCGACCTGCGTTCACGCTTCGGCGAGCCCGGGGCTCCGGAGACGCTCGACGAGCTCGGCCACCAGGAGATGAATCCGCTGAGCTGGTGCCCGCTCCTCCGCGAGACAGGGGCGGACTCGACCATCCCGAAACCGCCGCGCTACGACGAACGGTCTTTCGACAACTGGAAAAAGGCCCCGCCCTGGCGCGAATGGGACGGCAGCGGCGGCATCTACAACGTGGCGGGCTGGTGCATCTACACGCACCGGCGCATGGTCGATCGCTACCACTTCGGCTTCACGCCGGGAACCGAGACCGTCATCCTCAACTGGCCCGCCCACGGCTACCAGCTTGGAACTTTGCCACAGCATGTCGTCGATGCCCTCGAAGCCGACGAGCATGGGGCCTCCCGCAAGAACCTCGTCGAGATGGGCCATGCCCAGCGGCACATCGTCTATGACGACGCGAAACAGCGCGCGCTCGAGTTCGTCTATTACCTCCAGACCGCCGCGCATGATCGCGTCGGCGATTTCCCCCAGTCCTTCCGCTACATGGCGCTCGCCGACGACTACGGGACCGCCGACCGGCTCCCTCCCAAACCCTACCTCCGCGAGGGGCTCCGACTCGAGGCCATGACCATCATCACCGAACTCGATGTGCGCACCGAATCGCACGAGCCGAGATGGGCGAAGACGATGTATCCCGATTCCGTCTTCGGGTGGCAGTTCAATCTCGATTTCCACCCGACGCGCCGGAAATTCATCGACGACGATCCCACGAAACCCTGGCACGGCCACCACCACGGTTCGCGCGACTGGTCGACCGACACCGACCGCGCCACGTTTCCGCTGCGCGGGCTCGTGCCGGTGAAAATGGAGGGTTTGTTAGGAGCTTCGAAGAATCTCGGGGTCACCAGCATGGTGCAGTCGGCCCTGCGTCTCCATGGCCAGATGATGCACGCGGGCACGGCCTCGGGCACCGTCGCCGCCATCGCCTTGCGCGACGATGTCTCCCCGCGCGAGATCGCGACGAATCAGGAAGGTATCGCCGAGGTGCAGCGCATCCTCGTGCGCGGCGCGGGTGGTCCCGGCACCCTTCTCTGGCCCTGGCACGACCTCGATCCCGAAGACCGATGGTTCGAAGCCGCGAATCTCCTGACCGTCGCGGGCATCTGGAAACCCGATTCCGAAAGCGTCTTTTTCGAACCCCGCCGTCCCGTGACCCGCGGCGAGCTTGCCGGAGCCCTCGTGCGCCTTCGCGAAACGATGGACGGAGCCCCTCACAAACCCGCCCTGCCGAACGCGGCACGCTTCTCCGACCTGCCGCTCGATCATCCCGATCGCGAGTCGGTCGAGACGATGCTGCTGTGGGGGAACTTCGGCGAACAGAAGGAGACCTTCACTCCGGGAGGTCAACTGAGCTGGGGCGACCTCAACCGCTGGCTCGTCGCGATCGGCGACCCGGGTTTCCCCACCCTGCTCGGCAAAGCCGAAGGCGGCATTCTGACTCGGGCGGAATGCGTCGAGTATCTCTGGCGGGTGTGGACGCGGTGAGGTCGCAGCGCTCAGCGATTCAGCTCTTCTTCCAGGTCAAGGCGAGACGGCGCCCCTCCTTGGCGCAATCCATCAGATAGAGATTGATAAGATTTTGATAGGGAATCCCGGTCTCCACGGAGAGCGATTTGAAGTAATCTATGACGTCTGGCTCGAGCCGGATCGTCACCGCCTTCTTGAGCCGTTTCGCGTAGGGATTCGGCTTCGCTTTGGAGAAATCATATTCTTTTCTCATGTCTTTTGTTCCCAGTAAGGTTTTTGTTCTTTGCTCCCAGCCCGCCGCGCTGAAATCAGCCGGATCACCGTGCCCGACCGGCGAAAGCAATGAACGACCACGAGCATTCGGGACTGCCCGCTTTCTCCCATGATGATGAAACGGTCCTCTTTCTCGGAATGATCCGGATCCGGAATGACCAATGCCCGATCATCGAAGAACACGGTCTTCGCTTCCTCAAACGTGACGCCGTGTTTCCGAGCATTGGTTTCCGCTTTGTTTGAGTCCCGTTCGAAGGATAATCCGCCCATTTCCGCAGGGGGTGATTGCAATACAGTATATTGCTACTAGCCATAGCCTGTCAATCCCGTTCCTCAACCTTATCAGCCGCATTTTCCCTTGCCCATCGGCTGCCCCGCCTCCTAGTTGCCCGCATGAGTGCCCCCGCTTGCCCGATGTGTGAAATGAACGAGATCCTCACCCTCGAGGATCATTTCGAATGCCTGACCTGTGGTCACGAATGGGCGATCGCCGAAGTCGCGGATGGACCGCGCGTCGTGAAGGACGCCTATGGCAACGTCCTTGCCGATGGTGACGTCGTCGCGATGATCAAGGACCTCAAGCTCCAGGGCAGCTCGCAGGTGCTGAAGTCGGGCACGAAGTCGAAACCGATCCGCCTCGTCGACGGCGATCACGAGATCTCCTGCAAGATGGATGGCATCTCCATCGGGCTAAAGGCTCAGTTCGTGAAGAAGGTGACGGGGTGACCTTCCGCCGTCGCGCGGCATCGGATCCAGCGCCTCGTTTCTTCACGACATGGGAGGGCGCCTTTTCCGGCCGATTCATCCTTCACCTCAGGAGCCTGTTGGCTCGTCGTGCTTCGCCGCCTGCAATCCTCCCATGAATTCTTATGCCCGCATGGAGCGCATCATCCGCTGGCTCGACGCCCATGCCACGTTGCAGCCGACACTCGCGGAACTCGCGGCGATAGCAGGCGTGGAGGAATCTCATTTCCATCACGAGTTCGTCCGCTGGACCGGTGTGACGCCGAAAGACTTCGTGCAATGCCTCAGCCTTGCCGACGCGAAAGAACGGCTCGCGCGCGGCGAGACAGTACTAGACGCATCGACCGAAGTGGGTCTGTCAGGGCCGGGTCGGCTACACGATCTCTGCGTCTCCCTCGAGGCGGCGACACCGGGCGAAATCAAATCTGGCGGAGCGGGACTGACAATCCCTTGGGGTCTCGCGGGGTCGCCCTTCGGCCCTTGTCTTTTCGGCGAAACGACGCGGGGCATCTGCCTGCTTTCGTTCCTCGAGGAAGAGTCGATCCCCGCCGACCTCGAATCCGCATGGCCAAACGCAAACTGGGTCCGCGATGACCAGCTCGCCGCCGGTCGTCTCGACGCCCTTTTCCAACCGTCATCCGAACCCGTGCCTCTGCGAGCCTGGGTGCGCGGTTCGGCGTTTCAGGTCCGGGTGTGGGGGGCGCTCCTCGAAATCCCATCGGGTGCGCTATCGACCTACGGCCGCCTCGCCGCCGCCATCGGTCGTCCCGGCGCAGCGCGGGCCGTGGGCACGGCGGTCGGATCGAATCCCATTGCGTTTCTCATTCCCTGTCACCGCGTCATCCGCGAGACTGGTGCGATCTCCGGATATCGCTGGGGAGTGGGGAGAAAACGGGTGCTGCTGGCATGGGAAGGGTCACGGGACATGGGAAACGGGTGACGAAGTAAGGCCGATCGTTATTCTTGTGTTCCGATTTCAACCCCGCCCCTTCACCGCCAGAAACAACCCCACCAAACACGCAGCCGCGCCGACGATCTGCCAGGGGACGAGGGCTTGGCCGAGGATGGGCACGGCGAGGAGGGCGCTGCCGACAGGCTGGACGAGGAGAAGGACGGACCCAAGACTGGCCGGCACACCGGCAATGCCCCAGGAGATGAGGCCTTGTCCGCAAAAGTGGGAGACAATTCCCAGCCCCAGCAAGGGCAGCCACATTTGGACACTCTTTGGGAAAAACGGCGCCTCATGGATGAGGGCGAGCGGCAGCAGCACGATCGAGGCGACGAGGCTCGCCCAAAACAGCAACACCGGCGCGGAATGCTCGGATCGAAAGCGTTTCATCGAGAGCTGGTAGACCGCGTAGAAGACCGCCGTAAGAAGGGCGAGACCATCGCCAAGGAGAGGATTTCCACCGACCGGCGATGCACGATGGGTCGAACTCAGCACCAGCGTGGCCATCCCCCCCGCGGCGAGAACGGCACCGGCAACGAAGGCGGCGGAGATCCGTTCCTTCCAAACGAGCCAGGAGTAGAGCGCTACGAAGAGCGTCGCGGTGTTGCAGAGAAGCGATGAGTTCGCCACCGAAGTGTTTTCGAAGGACCAATGCCAAGCCCAGAAGTCGCCCGCAAAGGCGAGACCTGGCAACCAGATCCAAGCGTGGCCGTTTCGAAAGTCGGCCCGACGCGGAGCGATGGACTTACGCTGCACCGCGAAGAGAACCGATAGCGCCACGCTCCCGATCGCAACCCTCCAGAAGGCCGCGTCCCAAGTTCCGACGCCGTTTTCGCCTCGGGTGCTCAGGACCGCGAGGACGGGCGCGAGCGCGATGAGCAACGCACCCGCAATTACGGCGGCAAGATGAAATGGGGAAGCGCGGTATTCGGGACAAAGATGGCGGCGCGGCATCGGATCGCGGAGACTAACCGAGAAAAATCGGGCTGACGGGATGTTTCTTTCCGTGATCAAGCCTGAAGGCGACGAAAAGCCCTGAGGATCCTCGAAACGATTCTGTTGAATTCCGCTGGAGTTGGGGCAAATCCCGCGTTCCTTGAGTAGCCTCCCTCCTCGAATGTCACCGCCACGCACGAGTCCCGTCCCGGACCTCGATTCGATCGCGCCCGCGACCCTTGCCGCGGAGCTCTGCCATTTGCCGGGTTTCTTCTACCTCGATTCCTCTTCGTCCGAAACCGGTGAACGCCTTGATGAGAGCGGGCGCTTCTCCCTCATCGCAGCAAGACCGCGCTCGACTCTGGAAGGTCATCTCTTCCACGAACCCGACTTCACCGCCCTGAGCGACCTCCTCAAGAGACGCCGCTTTCCCGAATCGACCACACCCGACCTCGGCTTCCCCGGGGCGGGGCTCTACGGAACAATCGATTACGAGGGCGATTTCGTTTTCGGCGAATACGACGAATTCCTTCTCTATGATCACCGCGTCGGCAACTGGACCGGGTCCGGTTCGCTCGCCTCATTCCGAAAAACCTCGGTCACGGACGGCGAAGCCATTCTGCCGGCGATCCACTTCCGCGACGAACTCGACCGCGAGACTTACTGTCATCTCGTTGAGCGCGCGCGCGATTACATCGCCGCCGGCGACATCTACCAAGTGAACCTGACCCATCGCCTCACCGCCCCTTTGCCCGGCGGGCTCGACCTCTTCGCCCTTTACCGCCGTCTCCGCGAAGTCTCGCCAGCACCTTTCGCCGCCTTTTCGAGTCTGGGATCCCGCACCGTGCTCTCCTCCTCTCCTGAGCAATTCCTGAGCCTCAGCGGCCGCACCATCCAGACCCGTCCGATCAAAGGCACACGTCCCCGTTTCCGCGACCGCGAGCAGGACGAAAAGTCCGCCTACGATCTCATCACCTCATCGAAAGAAATTGCCGAGCTCGTGATGATCACCGACCTCGAGCGAAACGATCTCGGCCAGGTCTGCGAGTATGGGTCGGTCGTCGCGACCGAACTGCTCAAGCTCGAACGCTACGCCCAGGTCTTCCACCTCGTCTCCACAATCGAAGGCACTCTCCGCGAGGACATCGATCACATCACTGCCCTGCGTGCCTGTTTTCCCGGGGGCAGCATCACCGGCGCCCCGAAAAAACGGGCTCGCGAGATCATCACCGAACTCGAACAAGGCCCGCGCGGCCTCTACACCGGAGTGATCGGTTGCTTCGGTTTCAACGGAGAAACCCGCTTCAACATCGCCATCCGCACGCTCGTCGCCGAAAACGACCAACTGCATTTCCACGTCGGTGCGGGAATCGTCGCCGACTCCGTGCCCCTCAGGGAATGGGAGGAGACACTGCACAAGGCGGCGGGGATTTTGCACGCCTGTGAGTGAGACAACCTTCCGGGCACTGAAACGGTTATTCCCCCAACAAATCCGGCCGATTCCGCTTTGTCCGCTCCAAGCCACGGCTCTCGCGCCACTTTGTGATGGCTCCGTGATTTCCTGACAAAAGCACCTCGGGCACGGCCATTCCGGCGTATTCGGCGGGACGGGTGTAATGCGGGGCCTCGAGGCGTTTGCCGTCGCCAGAGAAGGATTCGACCTCGGCGGATTCTTCGTCTCCGAGCACACCGGGCAAGAGGCGCACCACCGCATCGACGACGACAGCCGCGGCGATCGTGCCATTGGTGAGGACATAGTCGCCGATGGAAAGCTCCTCGTCGACAAGGGCCTCGACAACGCGATGGTCGACCCCCTCATAGTGGCCGCAGAGGAAGATGAGGTGCGATTCCTTCGACAATTCGACGGCACGGGACTGGCGAAAAGGTTTGCCCTGTGGGGTCATGAGAATGACCTTCGCTCCCTCGGTGCGGAGATCGGCGACGGCGGCGAAAAAGGGCTCGGGTTTCATGACCATGCCGGGTCCTCCGCCGTAGGGCATGTCATCGACGTGGCGATGGCGGTCGTTGGTGTAGTCGCGCAAATCGACGCAACGGATCGCCACCTGGCCCGCCCCGACGGCGCGCCCGATGATGCTAACCCCGAGCGGCCCCGCGGCGATCTCGGGGAAGATGGTGACGATGTCGATTTTCATGAATGCCCGGAAGGCACCGTAAAAGGGAAACGGAAAAGGTAAACGATTTTGCGTCACCCACAGGAAACGGAGATCCCGCCGACCCAACACGACCGCAACGGACCGCGCCCGAGCGCGGGGTCGCGACGACCAAATCTTGTCGCGGCCGCGACAAGATTTGGTCGCAGACGAGGGAGGATGCCAAGAAAATGTCGGCGTTCAGCTCGAGACTGCCGATCGAAGGCCATGTCCAAAGCGGCGAAACACCTCTTCCACTTTTATTCACGAAATCTCGTGATCGGCTTCAGGATGGTATCGCGTCCCTCGGTCGTTTCCTCGGCGAGGATGACGCGGGTCTCGGTGAAGTCGCCGACTTTGCCCACGCTCTCAATGCGGCGGATCGTGCCCTCGAGGGTGACGAACTCGGAGAATTCACTCCATTCGCCGTTCGAGATCCCAAGGAGGGACTGCACCTCGCCACTGTCGTCGAAGGTGTAATCATCCACCGTGCCTTCGATTCCGTCATCGCCGTTGCGCACCGCGACAAAGTTCGCCGCGGCATCGGCGGTCGCTCCGGTGAGCGCCTGGATCAGCTCGCGCGAGGCGGCGTTGAAATCGATGAGGGCGTCGGACCGGATCGTGAAATGATCGCGCCAGAAGGGCTGAAGTCTTTCGACTTCTTCCATGCCCGAGACGAAGGCGAGTTCCTCGAGCGAGGTGATGTCGGCGTTCGGAGGGAACTGCGGGTAATCAACTCCGGCGTAGAAGGTGTTTTCAGCGCCGTTGGGGAGCGGGTCGGAATTGCTGTCGATCCAGTCGGCGATCGAATCGGCGACCCGGCTCGCGGTCGCGGCGTCGAGGCCCCAGAGCACGAACATCTCCACCGCGGCGGTGCGAAGGCGCTCTTCGCCCATGCTGTTGACGGGAAAACGACCTCCCTCGCTGGTGATGCGAACCTCCCAGCCGCGTCCGGGGGCGAGTTCATGTCGCAAGGCCACATCGCCCGGCTCGATCTCGGGATGCAGGGCGATGGAAAGCCCGCTCTCGGCGAGGATTCCGGCCTGGTAACGGGCCCGGGAAAGGGTGTTTTCTTCCCACGAGGCCTGCGAGGCCTCATAGAGCCCGGCCGCGATCACCGAGAGAGCCATCACCGCGATGAGCGCGAGGAGCAGGGCCATGCCCCGGTTTCGCCGGAGCCTTTGGACGACGGGTTTCATCGGCTACTCCCGCCTCCTCCGGAATTTCCGCCTCCACCACCGGAGCCATTGTCCCCGCCTCCCCCGCCGGGACGCCCGCCACCGTCTCCACCCGGAGGACGACCTCCGGGAGGTCCGCCACCCGGTCTGCCTTCGCCACCACCGGGACGTCCTTCCCCACCACCCGGCCGGCCCTCGCCTCGGCCTTCCCCGCGACCTTCTCGACCGCCGCCCGAATTGTTGGTGTTGTTGTTAGAGTTGTTGGTGCTTGCCGTTTCCGTCGTCGTCGCGGTCGTTTCCTGTGGCGGATTCGAGACTTGCTCGGGCACTTCGAAGACGACCCTCAGGGGCACCGGACGAAAGGAATCGTCGAAGGAAAAGGCGAGGAGCGGCGGCATCTGTGAGTCTTCAGTCCATTCCTCGAGCCAGGTCTGCTGATCCTCGTCCCAGAAATTCCAGCTCGCCGCGGTCACGGCAGTGAGCAAGGGCAGCCAGTAGCGCCCTTCCTCGTCGGTCTGAAGAAAATCATCACCGCTCACCCGCAGAGCCATGCCAGAACCTTCGGTATCCTCGGGTGCGAAATCGGGACGACTGATGGCGAGGTCAAAGGTCGGCTCACCCTCGGGTGTCGTGCCGGTGCCGGGGCGGAGGGAAATCACGACTTCCTCCGCGCTGCCGACGATCTCGCCGAAGGTGAAGGCGGTGGCGCTGTTGCCGATTTTCAACTCGGGATAGCCCGAAGCGGTCTCTTCGGCCGGGATCATTTCGAGAGTTCCGTCCTGAGGTAGATGCTCGATCGAATCGCGGAGGAGGGCGAGAAAGCGCGAGACTTCCTCGTCCCGGCGATCGAGCTCACGGATCTCGGTGGCGGCGTCTCCCGCCTGCCAGAGGATGGAAAAAATCGCGCCGGCGATGAGTCCGAGGATCGTCAGGGCGACGGCGATCTCGAAGAGGGAAAATCCCCCCGACACCGGTTTCGACTGGCCGCGTGCGAGGATCATTTCTCTTCGAGGTGGATGATGAGCTCGGCCTTCTCGACCTGTTCGCCGCCATCGTCGAGGAAGGTCGCTTCGGCGGTCAGCTTGTAGAGGTCGGCGAGTTCGTCGCCCTCGCCGTTGTCGATTTGATAGGGTTCGACGTAGGTCCGGAAGGTGATGCCGGTGAGCGCATCGACGGACTCGTAGGCCATCGCATCGACGGCGAGGCGGCGTTTTTCGGCGAGCAGTCCCTCGAGCTGCTGCTGCACGTAGCGGTCGCGCGCAAAACCAGCCGAGGTGTCGCCGACGCCGCGCATGACGCGCAGCAGTCCGGTGACGGTGATGGCGAAAAGCGTCACCGCGAGGACGACGTCGAGGAGGGCGTAGCCGCGCGAGGCGCCTCCGACCCGACCCTGTTTCTTGGCTTGCCCGACGCTCTTCATTCGACCCAGGAGCGTTCCGATTTCACGTCGCCGGTGAGCGGGTGGAATTCGACTTCAAAAAACGAGGTATCGGCCTCGACACGAACGCGCATCGGCTCGCACATGCCGGAGGGCTGAAAGATCCAGCGTTTGTATTCGGCACCCGACAGGGGGATCCATTCGATGTCGTTCCAGGCGCGGACGCTCACCCGCACCTCGGGAGGGAAGGCGTATTCCTGGAAAAACTTGAGCCCTTCACGGATCTGCTCCTCCTGCGGGTCGGGCAGCGCCTCGGGGGCGAGTTGGATGCCCCGCGCCTCGGAGGCTTCGATCATTTCCTCACGTTCGGCCATCTCCGCCATCTCGAGACGGATCGT
>Ga0172376_10003437_pt1 | contig 18706 bp, 11 predicted proteins | sample Lak35m_FD_121114 | JGI IMG/M metagenome (GOLD analysis project Ga0172376, IMG submission 121114) | Freshwater microbial communities from Kabuno Bay, South-Kivu, Congo - kab_092012_35m | ecosystem: Environmental > Aquatic > Freshwater > Lake | place: Democratic Republic of the Congo: South-Kivu... | reverse complement strand
CCATGGATGCATGATTCGCCACGCCACACAATTTCGCCTGCCGCCGCGATTGTCGGTACGCCCGCCCCGTCGGTCGCGACATAGGTGTATCGCCACGCCCGCCCCCCAGGGAAACGCCCCTCGTCGCTGAGGACACCGTTTCGGTATTGTGCGGCGATGAGCTCCGCCGATTCATACCGCGCTTCTCGCGCCGCCAGGATCCGCGCCGTGCTGCCTACCCCGCCGATAAATACGAGACTGACTGCAGCTACGATCATGTACTGACGCTTCGCGCGCATTCCGCGCGCCCGTGGTTTCGCGCCGCGCTGGCGCCGGTTCATTTCCCGACAGCCTTGGAGAATATCCACTCAATGGTCGCCACGTCCAAGGTGGTCTCCACGCTTCTGCCGGCGCCCCAACGCACGATTCGCCGCGCGAGTCGCATCGGGTGTACCGTGTTGTGTTCGTACACTCCTTGGTACTCGTTTGCGTCGATCCAGGTGCCTTCGAGGTACACCCACGGACCTACCCGCAAGACGGTGAAGCCACAGCCGGCAAAGATGCTTGCCGCCCCCGCCGGGAGTACCAAGTTTCGCAATGCCCGCTGCAGCGGTTTCAACCACCGCAACCACCGGCGGATGACCCACGTCGAGATCAGCCAGCAAGCACCCATGCCAGCAACCGCCAAGGCGGCTACCTCGAAGTTGGGTCGTGCGATGAACGCCACATACCGCCCCTCGTGGACGTAGCTGTTCCCCTGTTTGTGCATACGTCCCATCGTGTCGCTCCCGCCCCGCTTGTCGAGCCGCGTCCCGGTCAGGCCTGCTCCTCGAGCCAGGCATCCAGCGCCTCTTCGAATATCGCTTGTTTTCCGCCCCGTCCGGTGGCCCGTTTACGACCGCCAGCCTCACCAAAGATTGCATCCGCCAGATCAGCTTTTCTCTCGACGAGTCGAAGTATACCTTCCTCGATGGTGCCCCGTAACGTGAGGTTGATCACCAGGTACGACAGGTGTGCGCCGTCGAGTCGGTGGATTCGTGCCGAGCGTTGTGTCAGTCTGCCCGGGGTCCATGGTATGTCGAGGTTGATCAAGAGGGAGCATTCCTTCCCGAGGTTCAAGCCCTCGCCACCGGCGTCGGTGGCCAAGAACACGGTCGGCGCAGTCTGCGCTTCGCTGCCCGGTGAGCAGAATGCTTCGACGTTTGCGTCTCGTTCCGCGCTGGATGTCTCCCCCGTGTAAGTCACGTGTCTGATACCATCTTCGATGAACCGCTCTGAGACAAGGTCCACCATCCGCCGCGAGGAGGTGAACACGACGCACCGGTCGTTGTTGGCCTGCAGTTCCGCGACGAGTAGTCGCAATTCGTCGAGTTTCGGTCCGTCCTCGTCTGGGATGATTCCCGCTTCGCATAACGCTTTTGCCGCCGCCGCTTCCGATCGCCACAGCAACCTCGGTGAGCAGCACAGGAGTTTGAGCATGCCCACCGCCGTCATCTCTGCGCCGGTCTCCACTTCATCGTACGTCGATCCGTCCAGAGCGCCGCCGATGACGCCGCGTTTGGCGGCCCGTTCGAGGGCGGAACGTTTGATTTCGTCGCGCGCGTCCCGGTGTGCGGCCCGCAATGCGTTGGCGTACGCCGTGTCCACATCCAGACTCTGGTTCTGTACTCGCAACGGTGGTAGGTGCGCCGCAACTTCCCGTTTGGTAGAGCGAACGTAGTATATTCGGCTTCGCTCGCGAAGTTCGTTCAGGTTTCGAGCTCCTTCGAATCCGCCAAAACGGCCTGGGTACGAGTACCGGCTGAGGAAATCCACCGGTGAGCCGAAGCATCCCGGCTGTACGAAACCAGAGATCACCGAGTACCACTCACCCGGGTCGTTCTCGATCGGGGTGCCGCTCAGGGCCAAACGCCTCGCCGCTTTCGCCGCCAAGGTTCGCACCGCTTTGGTGCGTTTCGCGGTGGGCGACTTGATGCGGTGGGCTTCGTCTATCACGAGTAGTGAGCCCGAAACGAGCGGTCCGATGAGCGCCAGGTCGACATGCAGTACGTCGTAGTTGACGATCATCCATCGAGCCTCTTTCGCCGCGGCGTATGCCGCATGTCGGCGCTTCTTGTCCCCGTCCACGACGATGACGTCTTCGCATTTGGTGAAACGCTCGATTTCTCGCCGCCACTGGGTGCGCACCGCACCTGGGACGATGCATACGATACGCTTCACCTCGTTGCGGTTGACGCAAAGCTCCAGCCCGGTCGCGATCGCCACCGCGGTCTTGCCAAGACCCATTTCATGGAACACGCCAAGCCCGCTGCGCTCGCACGCGAGCGCCACCGATTGGGCTTGGTACGGGTACAGGTCGATCTGTAGCCCAGCCGGCTGCAACCCCTCGCCTTCACGGATGCGTTCTCCCCGGTACACCTCTTCGGTGAACGTGTCGGCGAACGCCGCGTCGATCTCGCGGTCTTTCCAGATCTGCATCACGTCGTGTTTGGGGAAGGATTTGAGGAACGCCGCCTCGGCTCGAGAGTCGCCCCGCACCGAGAATTTTCCGGTACGCGAATCGTACGCCACCACGATCTCGGCGGGTCGCAACAGGTTCTCCGGGTCGTCCAGGACGCCCCGCTCGACGAGTTCGATGAGCGCCGCGACGGCACTCGGTGGGTATGTCAAAGTGCTGCTCTTCTTGTCCCAGCTCGCCCCCGCGACGGCCCGGAGCCGTGCGTACAGGTCTTCAGAGCGGATGTTCACCACCACTTGGTACGGCCTGCGCAAGGTGCCTGCCCGTAAAACCGCCGGCTTGGCGGCCTGGATTGCTTCGCCGGGTTGGATCAATGTGTCCACCGAGACGTCGCTCCAGCCGTTGATGTACCATTCGCGCAACGTGTCGATGCTTTGGGTGCACACGGTGCACGTCCAGGCCTTGGTCTCCCCGTCAAACCGCGCGCCGGGTAAGGTTCGTACCGCTGAGACGATCTCGGGATGGTACCGAAACGAGATTTTGAACGTGCCGCCTTCGCGGGTCAGGTACACCGGGCGGGTGGAGAGGACGCTGTCCGGTTTTTGCTGCATGGGTGAAACGGTGCCTTTCGTCGACTTCCTCGCACTCAACCGTGCCCGCCCCCCGCGCGTGCCGATACTCTCTCGTGTCGCATGCAACGCGTTTCGGTACGAATGTAGATTCCCCGCACCGGGCCGCCTCCGTGCTCCGTGCCCGCGCCTCGCGCCATGAGGTCCTCCTCGGTGAGGTTTCGCCCGTCGCGCTCGCCGCGGCCGTGATCGCGGTGGAGTGTTGGATGGAGGCGCTCGGCGCTGATTCGTTGGAGCACACGTCCCAGTTCGGCGCCGCCGCCCAGCCCAGCCTCGCCGCCGCCTTCGTGCTCGCCGCCCGGGGCGCGGTTCCCGATCCCGTCCCGCACGAGGAGCAAGCCGATTTGGAGCGGTTTTTGGGCCTGCTGGAGCGTCTGGACGCTTGGTTGCGCACCTGGTTCTCGCTCCCCGCCGATCGCGTGGACGCGGTGTTGTTTGCCGCGGCCTGTCTCGCTGTGGGTGCCGATCCGCGTCTCGCCGCCCTCGCTGAGCTGCTTGAAACCTGGTCCAGTGATCTTTGAGCACGAATCCATGCACCGTCTCTGTGCCTCGCCATCGCTAAGGCGCCGATTTCAGGGATAACCATCACGCCGGCCCCCGCCACGAGGTTTCCACCGCGACCAGACCCGGGTGGTGGGGGTGCTGAATAGTGGTAAATTATGTCGCGTCGCCAGGGAATAGGCGCTCGCCATCGTTATCACCAGTTGAGCCCGCCCCGCCGGTCAGGCCCGACGTGCCCCGATCTGTTCGAATGTTTCGCCCAGTTCGTTGCGCAATGCCGCCAAACCGCGGTCTCGCCGGGCACGCAACTGTTTGGAACTTGCCCCGGTCAGCGTCCGAGCCTCCTGCATAGAGATATCCTCCATCACGAGAAGGCGTACCGCCGTCGCCTCGTCCTCGGGTAGATGCGACAGGGCGCCGGCGAGCGCCTCGCGTTCGATGCTCGCCATTGCCAAGGTTTCCACGTCGTCCCGCCCCGCGATCTGTATGCCGTACTCGTCCTCACCGGTGTCCAAACTCGCCGGTGTGGCGAACGTGGCGAGTTGTCGTACCCGCTCGACCTCGGTCTCGAGCCGTTCGGCGATCTCGGTCTGGGTGGGATGTCGCCCCAAGATTGCGCTCAACTCGTCTTTGGCGCGTTCGGCTTTGTTCACGAAGGTGTTGAGGCGCTTGGGGAGGTGGTGTTCGCTGCGCACGCCGTCGCGAATGGCGCCACGGATCTTGGGGCATGCATACGTCGAGAACCAAGCGGTCTCGGGGTTGTACGAGCGCAGTGCAAGACGCAACCCCCGCCAACCGTACCCCACGAGGTCGTCCGCTTTGCGCTCGGGCCACATGCGCGCCATTCTGTTTGCCTCGCGTTTGACGAGCAATATGTGCTGCAAACTTTCGCGTGCGATCACGGACCACGCCAACGCCTCGCCGTTGATGCCGCGCGCGGCAAGCGAGTCGATGACGCCGTCGATGCTGGCGGCAAACACCGGATGCTGCCACTGGGTTTCGAGTCGGTCTCGTGCTTCCCCGTGTTCCAAAGCGTCGCGCAGTTTGCCTACGGCGAGTCCATGTTTCGCGATTTCGATCACGCGTTGTTTTTGTCGCCCGCGCACTCCTTTCGTCGCCACCGCCCTGGTCATGTACGCGACGAGGTCTTCCCCCTCATCCATCACTCCAGCCGCCGTCCCCGCCATTGCCGCGCGGACCGCTTCGGTTTCGGTCGCGACGAGGGTCTTGACCTGCTGTAAGCATCCGCGTATGACGTTCTCGCGCACGTCTCGGTTCGGGTGTTCGATCTCGCGCAATATACCAGAAACGACGTCTGCGACCCCGGCGCGCCGAGCGCCGCGTACCGCACGCAAGAGACGGTCGGTTTCTACCGCGCACGCCATGACGCGCTGCATCACTTCGGCGATGCGCGGTCGGCTGGCGTGCGGCCCCGGGGCTCTCCCTGGGGCACCGTTTTGGTGCGTCATGCCAGAAACCGTGCAAGCCAGGGGCTCTCCTGCAAGTGTGCGTTTCCCCGTTCGCCGCGTCTCGCTGCGGCAAGACACGCAAATGACACGCAAATGACACGCAACTGGGGGCCAATCTTGCCGCAAAGCTGTGCCTGTCCCCAGTTTGGTCTGCCCGGAGTTCTGGGGTAAGATGCTGCCTTTATGGGCGCATTGGACGTTGTAGGTCGATGTGTACCCGCACGATCGCCGCCGCAGCGTCGATCTCGCCGCTGCGGATCATGTGCTCACACTCGGTCGCGGTGGTTAATGCGTTGGCGAGTGTGCGAGCGTCGTGCTGCCGCGCCTGGGCACCTCGTCGCTTTTGGACGTAAGGGTGCATCCCCGCAACCGTGCCACCTTCGCGCAGGACGAGGAGGCTGCGGAGCGTCTCGCTGAGGTTGGCGGCGAGCGGTACGGCTTCGCTCTGCGCTGCCGCCTCGGTCGCCTCCCGTACCCGCCCGTCGAGTAGGTGATCGCACGCTTCCCAGACTTTCGCTTCGTTCCTGGTACTTCCCAGGAGTTGTGCTGCCGCGCTTGCGCTGAGTTTGGTGATGCCGGCCATGGTGCAAATCGTCGCCACGCTACGCACCCGGGACATGTCCCCCTCGCATCTCGACTCGATCGTTTGCCGCGCCGCCGGTTCAAGTATCACCCCGCTCGATGCGAATATCTCGCTGATAGTCTTAGTCGTCCACCGGCGATCGCAGAGCACGATGGTCGTGCTCTTCTCAAGGGACTTGCTTTGCTTGGTGGGCACTCCGTCTTGGGAGACAATGCTCCCGCAGGCGCGCACCGCGCCGATTCCCCGTTCCCACCACTCGACCGGCACGACTTGGGCGTTGGTGACGTGGATGCTCCGTGTCTCGCTGAACAGTGTCGCACCCAATGCCGCCTCAAGCGCCGCCCCCTCGCTGCCGTCGATCGTGTCAAAAGCCTCGCCTTTCGCCCATGTGAGCACCGCGTGCCACACGTTCGCTTCGCTCCCTACGTAGATTATGGGTCGGTCCATGTCGTTCGCTACTGTGCGGTCTTCTGTATCATCTGCACATCATGCGCACTTCGGCGAAGGCATACGGCGCTTGCACGGTATGCGACTGAGCACACGACCGTGCATACGTATGATCGCATGGCGCGAGGCTCAGTGCGCTTGCGTGAACAGATTGTACAATTGTCCGCTATGAGCGAGCCCAGTCCCGCAAACTGGTACCCGGACCCCGACGCCCCCTCGCGTCTGCGTTTCTGGGACGGCGTCTCATGGACGGCGCACTACGCGCCGATGCCGCCGCCGCCTATCGCCGCACCTGACGCCCTTGCGCCACTCGTAGGACCAAAGTGGGGTGCCAGCCCCCGGGCTGTGACGAACGTGGCGGTCAATGCGCCTGATGACGGGTGGCGGTATGTACCGCCGCTGGGTGCCCCGATCGGTTCGCCTATTGACGCACCCGCCGCCGTGCACCCTCTGCGTCGCCCCCTGCGCCCCGGTGAGGTGCTCACCGGACTCGGTGCTTTCGCCCTCGTCGCCGCAGGTTTCGCGTTCATCCGCAGTGTCTGGACGGACCTCGGTGTCGGCGGCCAGATCGGGGTGCTGCTCGCGATCGTCCTGGTCCAGGCATTCGCGTCCGTGTTCGCTGTGACAAGGATCCGTGTCCTCGGCGAATCCCTCGCCGCATCCGCGGCGGTCACCCTGCTCGTCGCCGCCTCGTGGGGCTACGAGCGTCTCGGCGCCCCGGAAAGGTTCTTCCCGGCGATGCTCTACGGTTTCGCCGCCCTGCACGCACTGGTGCTTCTCGCACCCCCGGCGAACCGCGCCCGGACGTGGGGGCTGAGCGCCTCGGCGTTCACGTTCTTCGCCGGGCTCTCCCTCGCGGCGGTCTCATCCGCGCCGTACCTCTGGGCTCTCGGGCTGGGTGCGGGTGCACTGCTCCTCGCGTGGCTCACGACACCGACGTACGCGGAACGTTTCGCTGCACTCCATCTGGTGCTGGCGGTCGGGCACGTTCTCTTGAGCGACGCTGTGTCCCTGTATATGGCCGCCAGCCTCACCGCCGTCACCGTTCTCGCCGCTTCAACGCTGCTGCGTGGATCGTACCCGGAGCGCGCGAATAACTGGATGAGGCCGACGACGCTCCGGTACGTGGTCTGGGTCGTGTCGCTATCCGCGCTCGGCCTAGTAGCCACCTACGGTGCACTCGTCGCCGATTTCGGTTACAGGGAGCGTTTCGTGTTCACGGCCGTGGGGTTCGTGGCCGTTCTCCTCATACTCTGTGTCCCCCCGCTGGAGGTTTCGGGTTCCCGTAAAGTCTTCGCTGGGTGGTTGGCGGCGGCAACCCTCCTACAACTAGGGCGTGAGGCTGTCCTGGTCCCGTCGGCGAGGTTCGTCTGGGACCTCCTCGTCGCGATCGGTGCCGGGTATCTGCTGCTCGGCTGCGGACTCATGCTGCTCGCCGTCTCGATGTGGCGTCGCTGGGTGCAGAGCGCGTTCGCTGGGGCGCTGTGCGCAGCACTCGGCTGGGTGGTTCTCTTAGAGACGAGGCTCTTGGACAAGTTCTCCGCGGCGCCCCACCCGGAGATTTTAACCGTTCCAGCATCCCTGTTGCTGTTCACTGCGGCTCTGCTCACCATCCGTGCACAGAATCTCTCCACCAAGGCGTTCCTCCCCGGGGCGCTGACCTTCCTGGTGCCCTCGACGCTCGAGGCGCTCAGAGGTGACGGTGCCGACCTACGCTTCACCGTACTGGTCGCCGTCTGCGTGCTCTGCCTGCCGCCGGGTTTCCGGTTCCGTCTACACGCGCTCGTCGTCCCGCCCGGTGCCGTACTGCTGCTGCTGTTTTCGTACCGGGCGCTGGGGCTGCTCGGCGATTCGTGGATCACGCTCGCCCTCGCCGCCCTCGTACTCCTCGTCCTCGGATCGCTCTTCGAGAAGATGCGCGACCGGGTGCGTTTGGCCCGTACGTACCTATCCACCCTCCGCTGAACTAGTCGACAGCGTGGCGCTCGCCCGCGCACCGGTTACGCTTCTATCTCCCAACATCTCCCAACATCTCGCAACATTGAACTTTCCCGTCATCCAAACGGTTATTTCCACCAGCACGTGGTTGCCAGCCTCTGACTTGTCGGTAATTGTCTTGGTATGAGCACTTCGCCAGATATCACCGCAGTATGGCAGCCGGGGTCGACGGTGTTCTCTGCGTGCACACTCGAAAGCGTGGAAGTGCTGCTCTGGTTGGTGCCGCATGTGTATGGATTTGAGTCGCTCGCTTCCATCCCGCCCATGCATGACGTCTCCTTCGTTTCTTCTTCGCTGCGGCCGACGCCGCGCCCCCGCGTCGCATCCGCCCCGACAGTGCCGCTGGTCCCGCGCTGGTGGGTGTTTGAGGATGTCTGTGTGTCAGGCTCATGCATCTGTGGTATGCGTACGCTTCCTGAGGCGGTGTCGCTTTTGCCTCGTCGGCTCGCCGGACAGGCGATCGCCGCGCACGTGGACCTGCACGCGGCCGTCCAAGCTCGCTTGGATGCGTTATCCGCCACCGAACAGGTCGGGCCGCAGTTTGAGCAGTTGCAACTCGCTCTCTCAGTTCTCGCCAACGATTTGCGTCCACTGGGATTGATGCACCACGCGCCACGCGCCGTGGTTCGTGTCGCCTGAGTATGCCCCAGTTGCAGCCCCGCCTGGCACACCGTCAGCGTCTCCTATTCAGGTCGCCCAACCAGGTGCCGATTCGTGTCGTCTTACCGCGCCACCACTGGCGTTTCGTCTCCGCGTTCGACGATCTCGACGAGTCCGTCAGGGTATGAGATCTCCCCACCTCCGCTTGCGACGATGACCCGTCGGGCTCCTCGTTCAACGCGTAGGAGTGTGCCAAGGACTCTTCCTGAGCGTTTCACGATGACGAGCCTCGCCGGCTCGCTCACCGCGGTGGAGGCTTTGAACGACGCTTCTTGCTTGTTGGTGTCCCCGCCGGTGATCCTGATCTCCATCCCGATGGTGGCTTTTCTGTCGTATTTCTTTGACACGGTTCCGTCCCAGCGCGTCCCGCCGCTGCGCACGAGTCGCGCCGCCAGCGCCCGGGGGAGGTAGCCGATGGTTTCCCCGCCGCAGGTAATCTTGCATGCGTTCGAGTCGTACGGGTTCTCCGGTTCCCGTTCGACGAGTACGCCCATGCCTTCACTGCAGACCCTTGCCGCGCTTTGGTACTGTGAGATGCCCACGACCCGGCTCACGAACGGGTATTTGATCCGCATGGCCTTCACGGTGACCGGGAGCCTTGGTCTGGCACGCCCCGCCAGGGCTCCACACTGCCAATGAATACGGGGGTGGTTCACCGCACTGGCGTCATCGGGCGGTTTTTGTCGCACGGATGGTCATGGTGAACGGCGTGAGGCGCACTGGCCCAGGCTGCTCGGTGGTGCATCCCTGCAACGGGACCTGTAACAAGTTGCGCGGCCGGGTTCTTCCCCCGGCCGCGCCTCTTTGGTTGGTTCCCCAATTCCGCTTGGGTTACTGCGACGCTGTTTCGCTGCGTCCTCGCCAGGCTTTGCAGCTCTGGCAGGTGCACCCGCGTTTGGCGTGTGTTCGGATCAAGATGTCGCATACGTCAAGGCCTTCGGGCATGTCGGTCTTTTCACGGACCCAGCATGACTCGTCGTGCAGGTTGCGCAGTTTGCTGCGCAGCCGTTTTGCTGCGTCCTCGTCTGCGATAATCGCGTCGAGTTCGCTCAAGCCGCACGCTTCGGCGACGTCTCGGTAGATGTCCTCGGCGAACTGTCCGGCGGCGGCGAGTGCCACGCGCAGGTCGTCGTTGAGGAGTCCCGGTACGTCAATGCCAAGTCGGCGACTTGCTCCGTGGGCGTAGCCGTTGTTCCTGAAGTGCGCTGCGACGGTCGGTCGGGCTTTGATGCCCGCATCGTCTCCGTCGAGTGCGACCACGATCTTGTGGCCGCGCTTCTCGAGGTACTGTACCACGCCTTTGGGGGGCATGATGTTCGTCCCCGGGATGGCATACATTCCGGTCGCGCCGAGTGTGTATCCGGCGGCTGCGTCTGCTGCACCTTCTGCGACCATGACGACCCGTGGGTCGCCTTCGGCCAAGAGGTGTAGTCCGATACCGATCAGGTGTTTTGGACCCGCACCCTTGATGCTCATGAAGGTGGGCACGTACGGCCCTTCTCCGCGCTTGTGGGCGCGGATCTTCTCGCGCTGTTTCAAGGATGGTCGGAACTGCAAGTTGCGTACCTTTCCGGTGTGGTCGATCGCGGGTTCGATGACGGGATAATTCCAGCCGCAGAGCAGCCGTAATCCGTTCTCGTACTCCACGGCGATGCCGGCTTGGATCAACTTCTCTTCGCCCCATTTGGCGACGAGGTCGTTGCGCAGTGCCTCGGGGTCGGTGATGTATCGAAATCGCATGGCAGCTACGGCGTCGGCACTGATGTGTCGGTCGCTGTAGTACGACACCGCACGCTCAAGTGAGCAGTGCGGCGACTCCAGGATTTCTGTGTACAAATCGAACACCCATGGCTCGTCGCTGGCCGTGAAGCCGTCGTCGCTCTTCGCTGTGGCGAGGATCTCGACGATCTTGGCTTTCGGGATAGGACCGTCGTTGCGCCCGAGGAGGATGTTCACCGCCTTTGGGAATGGGACGTTGCAGCGTTCTTTGACCAGGTCGATCGCGTTTTTGTACCGAGGGTCGTCCGGGTAGGTACCGCAGACGTAGCACTTCCAGTACTTTTTCGCAGGTCGCAGTACGACTTTGCCTTTGCGGCTCTCGCCGCAGACGGGGCAGGTGAACGTGTTGCCGTTCACGCAGCCGACGAGGGCGAACGCTGTTTCCAGCTGCCCCATGGCGTCGTCGATGTCTGTTTGCGGTAGTTGGGGGAGTTTCTCACGCTTGTTGGTGCGCATGGCACTCCTTCCGGCACCTTTGCTGGCGCCTTCGTTGGTTTCGCCCCCCAACCGTTGCCGCCGTCCGGCCTTGGGCAACGGGCGTTTCCCGTCCCTCTCCCCGCCTCCTGCTGCGGGGCTCATGCGATGTATACCCGCCAAAGTTCGGCTTCGCTGCGCTTCACGCCGCACGCCGCGCACCATGGGCCCTCGCCAAGGTGCGCGCATGCCCGCCGCGCGAGGAAGGTGCGTACCGCCTCCACCGCGATTTGCAGGGCTTTGATTTCGTACTGCTCCCCGGCGTCGGTGAGCGTGTCGCCCGTTCCTTCGCCGACGAGGATGCTCGCCGTGTCATAACGCCACGGTTCGCCGTTTTTCAAGTCGCTGATCTCCACGGTCCACCAGTCGCCGCGTTCGCGGAAGTAGAACCGCTGTCCGTCGATCTCGCCTTCGATGACGTAGGGTGCTCCGCCCCCGTGGCGGTCGATGCGCACCCCGAGCGCGTCGCTCTCCGCCGCGAACTCGGCTTCGGCCGCGTAGCGCGCGGCTTGGTATGCAGGGTCGTCCTGCCATGTGGAGAGTGCTTTAAGTGCCTCGTCCAGTGCCGCCTTCCGCTCTTCTTGTGTCTGCTGGCACGGGCAGGTGATCCCGCCGTCGTGAAAGTTCCCGCCTTCGTCGTGACACGTGCATGCGCAGTCGCGGGCTGCGCTCACGTCGCGCAGTGTGTTTTCCATGCCGGCAAGCGCCCGCGCGCGCCGTTCACGTTTGGCCTGCATCGCCGTCTCGCTGATCTCGAGCAACTCCATGAGTTCCTCGCGCTGCGCAGGGTCGAGTGGTGTCGGTTCGACGGGGGTGAAGAGGCGGGGGTAGAACATAGGTTGCACAGTGACTGTCGGGTCCGCCCGGCGCACTCCTCTCGGGTCTCCGCCCTCTCCCGCACGCTTGTGGTTGTATGCGGCCATCTTGGCGCGTCGGTACAGGTCGCCCCGCCCCGGGCTGTTCAGTACGGGTTGTTCAGTACGGGTTGCTCAGTACGGGTTGTTCAGTACGGGTTGTTCAGTACGAGTCGCAGGTCAACTGGCCGCAGATTTCGATGCTCGGCAAGTATCGCGTGGCTACGATGCGCCAGGTACCGTAAAATGGTGGGTATAGCGGCGGCGGTGCGCCCCAGTGTCTCGCCCGACTGGTGATGGATACTTCTTCGTACAAGGCGAACGTGGTGTCGATCCCGGTCCCGGCAAATCCGCCTTCGACGCTGAGTGTGCCGCCGCGGTTGGCCGGTGCTTCGATGATTGCCGGCCATGTTGCGATGCTGCCGGTTCCACCTCCGAGTCCGAGCCCGGTGTACGCACCGTCGATCGCGACCGATCCAGCTGCTGGCCGGTTCCAGTATGGCAAGTACACCGACCCTGCAGCGACCACCCCGAAACTCGTGCTGCTGGTAGATACGATCGGCCCGCTGATGTACGCGTCCACGATGTTCGTCAAACTTCCTACCAAGACGGTGAGGTTGCTGTCCACGCCCATCTTTCCCGCCCCGTTCCAGCTGCTGCACGTGCCGCCCACGCTCGCAAAACCGTCTCCGCAGAGCCCTATGTGGGTTTCTCGGTCGGTGGCGATCAACCCGTCGTCGGGGAGTTTGAAGGTGCCCAGTTTGGTCCAAAAGCTGATCGCTCCTGGGTGTGTTTCAGCGGCGATGGATCCAGCCGAGTCGCTCGCAAGGTTGCAACCACTGCCGCACGTACTCGGCGCACCCGAGGTTTTGGTGCTGTAATAAAAGTCGACGCTTCCCGCCGCGCTCGCGCCGGTGAGTAGCAGGTATGTACTCGCCTCGGCTGGAACTTCTACCAGGTCTCCTTCCGTGTCGAGAAGCGACACACCTGCATGTGCGCAAAAATGGCTCGTATAGGTGCCGACCGAGACCGGGGTGCTATCCGGGCATGCGATGTCGATGTTTGCTGCGAACATGGCCCGCGCGCCGACGAGGTCGACCGAAGTGGGGTACAGTTCCCGGATGGATTCGACATACGTGCTGCCAGCGGCGTCAGCCGTAGGTCCGTAGAAGCGGACTGGTTCGCCGCTCAGTGGTGAGGTGTCCGGGTGCGCCCCGTACCCGCCTTCGCCGGCGATCAGGCCTCCGCTCATTGTCGTCTCCGCGGTGGGAAGGTCGATGACGCCTCCGGCGTGGATTTCTCCGCCCAGTGTGTTCGCTCCGTCGGGGAGCTCGTCGAGCGCGAGATCCCCTTCGCTGTACAACGTCCAACGCGCCGGCGAGTCGGTGGCGTAATGTATTTCAAGGCCGTACTCGCTCCGCCCGGCGCTCGCGAGGATGCGCAGGCGTAAACGGGGATCCGCTACCCCAGGTGCGACGATTTCGACTCGTACGTCCCCCGCGCTGGCCGCCTGCTGGTAGCTCCACGTCGTCCCGCACGCCGTCGGCCACGCACTACCAGGTTGGTGCACGGTGCTCCCGTTCTGGGTGCATACTCGCGCCCGTTCGTGCTCGAATACTTCGCTGTAGTAAAAATATGGTGCCTCGGCGAGGGCTTCTTCGAATTCGACGCGCACGGCTTCGGCTTCGGCTTTTGCCGAGATCCGTTCGACGTTTGCCGATTCGACGCGGGTGGAGTCCAAGGTGAGTTTGATCACCACGATTGCCGCCCCGGCGGCGAGCATCGTGATCACCGCGGTGGCGAGCAGCGCGACCCCCCGTTTCTCCCGTTTCGCGTGCGCCTGCATGTGCATGACGGTGCCGACCCCGCCCCCGCAAGCCAACCGCCTGGTCCAACCGCCTGAGTTTGTATCATACTGCGCACTTGGGGTGAGTGCGGGACTGTCAAATCCCATGCCCCGTCCCAGTCGCCTCCGTCGCGCGTTCTCGCTGCTCGAGGTGGCTGTGGCAACCTCGCTTTTCGCGATTGTCTCGATCGGGGTCTCCCTTGCCGTCTCCTCTGCGCTCGGTTCGCGTGCCTCCTCCGCCATCGAGTTCCGCCTCCGCGGCGAGTTGGACAAGGCGCTCATCGAGCTGAGTTACACTCCCTTTGCCGAGATTCTGGCCGACGAGTTCACGCCCCCGTCCCCCTGTGCCGCTTCTTCGTTGCAGGGAACCTCGGGGACGAGTTGTTTTACGGTCGCCGATCGCGATTTCGTCGCCACTTGGGCGACGGTGTTCGCCGCCGACGCGGTTGAGTCCTCCACCGAGGCGGTGGATTCGGTGGTGCTCGTCGCTACGGTCTCTCTGCCCGACGGGAAGGTCGTGTCTCGTTCTCGTCGTGTTGCTGCACCCACGCCGGGGTTCAACGGCGAGTCGCTGTTGCGCGCCCAGTTCTCCGGCGCGTTCGCCGACCGCGACGCGCCCGTGTTCTTGGTGCTCGCCGATGCACCAGCCACGGTGGTCTCCTCGGCTAAGGTCTCCTCGTTCGGTTCTGCGCTGTTCCGTGTCGCTCCTGACGCGTGCACCGCCGCCGAGCCGTGCCGTCTCGCGCTCGCCCCCGGCAATGCGTGGTCGTCTGACGGTGATTACGCGCTCTCGGCCTCCAGTTCTGTAGGCGATGCCGCCAAGATCGTGCTCGATGCCGGGAAAGTGCATCAGGTGGGCGCAGAGATCTACCCGGTGCTCGATCTTGTGGTGTCGCTTCTGGCTCGCTCCGATTCTGGGATGGAGGCGCCGCCCACCGTGGAGAACTCGATCTGTCTCTGGGCGTCGTTCAACGACGGTGTCGCCGATCGGTTGGTGCCTGCGTGCAATGACGCCGCCGCCGGCTCGGTTCGGTTCTCGTCTTACTCGGTCGATCCGTTGCAACCGGCGTTTCGCGCGCGTATTCCCCGCGGCGCCCAGGTGCGTCTCTATGTCGATCGACCCAACGGTGTATGTCCCGATCTGGGTCAACTCGGTTCGCGTGCCGGGCTTTGGGAGCCGGCCGCGGTGTGTACGTCCTGGACCTGGGGTGTGCCGTCCACGTTGCGTCTTGCCGGGACGGTTGCCGATTTCTCGACCCCGTTCCGTCCTATTGATGATGCTGCCGTCGTAGCTGTCTGGGCTGGTAGTCTGGCCCGCCCTGCCGTCGGGTTCGATGACCGTCCTCTTTGGGTGAATCCGCGCGCCTACGCCGTTTGTGCCTCCACCGCTTCGTGTGCGCCGTCGTTTTCGACGGCTCCGGAGGCCTCGCTCTGTCCCGGTTCGCTCTGTCTCGCCTCCCGCCTGCCTACCCTGCTTGCCCCGTCCACTGGGTCGGTGTACGCCAAGCGGGTGGTCTCCCCCACCACCGTGTTCGACCTCACTGTTGTCGACGAGTACGGCGATCCGGTGCAGGTGCAGGTGCTCGATCTTCCCCAATCGGGTTCCCTCTTTTTTGACGGCTCCGAGGTTGACGCCGGGGACGTGCTCGGCACCACGGACGGCCCCGCTGCAGGTTCGTTCGAGTTGACGTTCGTCGAGGATTCCGAGATTGACATGGTGTTTTTCACCGTGCGAATCTCCAACGACGTCGACGACGGCGTACGCGATGTCGATGTGGCGCTGTATCGGAATGCGCGGCCGTGGATTTTCTCGACGCGCAAGGGGGTAGTCGCCCAGGATGGTTCCACGACGCTCGCCTTCTCGGTGGTTGGTACCGATTCGAACCCATCCTCTGGTGAGTCGATCACGCTCTCGGCTCCCGCCGGGTTCGCGCTGCCTGCTACTGCGGTCTCCAACGGTAGTGGGGTGGTCTCGTTCTCTCTCGCCGCCGGAGCGGTTCCTGCGGGGAATTACGCCGTGCTACTCTCGACCGCTTCGGGGCGTACCGCCTCGATCCCTGTCACCGTGGAGCAAGCCGCCGGTTCGATGACGGTTTCCGCCCCCGATCTCGCGCAGGGTGCGACCTCGTCTGTTTCGGTCTCCGTGCTCGATCGCGTTGGTTCGCCGATGGAGTCTGGTCTTGTCGCGTTCGCCACGAACGCGTCTGGTACCGGGTTTGCTTCAGGGGTGCGGACGTCGCCTGCGGGATGCATCACGGACGCATCTGGTGCGTGCAGTGTGGCCCTGATTGCCGAGTCTGGCGCACCATCTGGCGCGTACACGATGACGGTTCGTTCCGGTTCAATTTCCGCTACCGATGCCTTTGTCGTATCAAGCGTCCCCGCCCGCCTCTCTCCTGTTGCCCTTACCGTCTCGCAAGACGCTTCTTCGTCTTGGTCGTTGACGGTGAAGGACGGGTCTGGTGCTGTGCTCGTAGGTCGCACGGTGAACGTCGTCTCCGCCCCTTCTGGTGTCTCGCTTACACCCGCTTCCGCGACGTCTGACGCCTCCGGTGTCGTGAGTTTCAGTGTCGCGGTGTCCGCTGCGGCTTCACCGGGTGCTGCCTCGGTGGGTTTCACCGCCGATGGCGTCGCGCTCTCCGCCACGTTCACGGTCGCGCAGAAACCGGCGAGCGTCGTGCTCCCCGCGCAACTCACTCTTCAGCGCGGTGCCTCCGTGTCGACGTCGGTGCGCGTGTTGGATGCCTCCGGTAATCCAATCGCTGGTCTCTCGCTCTCAATCTCACCCTCCCCCGGGATACGGTCTTCCTCGCTCCCGTCCGATGCTGACGGATACGCAACTGTCGCACTCTCCGCCTCAGATTCGGCGGTGAAAGGTTCGCGTACCGTCGTATTCGCTACGGTTTCTTCGCCGGCGATCACTTCCGGGCTCTCCGTTGTCGTCGTCGCCGCGCCCGCTTCGGTTTCGCTCACTGGTTCGGTGCCGCAAGGCGGACGCTCCGCCCTCGTCGTCGCCGTTTTCGATGCCGATGGTGACCCGGTGCAAAATGCGGTGCTGCAACTCTCCGGTCTTCCCTCCGCGATCAGCGTCTCCCCTCGCGCCCTCACCGATGGTTCCGGTGTCGCCTCAATCCCGGTGCTCGATACCGCCGCCACTGCGCTTGGTACGTACCGCGGGAGTTTGCGTGTATCTCTCAATGACGCCCCGCGCCTCTTCTCCGTCGCGGTACCTGTCGCTGCGGTCGGTTCTTCGCTTTCTTCCCCGGCGGCGATGCCCGCGCCTTCCCCTGTCGCGCTCTCCGATTCCGCGATCTCCGTGCCGCTTGGTCCTCCGACCAATACTGGTGGCGCCGCCGTTTCCTCGTACCGAGTGTACGTGAACGGTGCTCTTGCCGTGTCTCCGGCTGCGTCTCCTGGCGCTGTCTCCGGGCTTGCCGCAAACACCGTGTACTCCGTCGCCGTCGCCGCGTGCAACGCGATTGGTTGCTCTCCGGCCTCGGCCACTTCGAATGTGCGGACGTTCCCCGCCCTGCTCACCGGTCTCTCCGCCGCCCCGAACGGCACCTCAGGGGTGTTGCAAGCGTCATGGACTCACCCGGTTGCCGCACCGGAGGCGACTCTGTTGCGCGTCAAGATCGCTTCCTCGGTTTCCTGGCTCTCGCCGCGTTTGGTAGACCCGGCAGCTTCCAGTTATACGCTCACCGGTCTCACCGACGGCGTAGCCTATGACGTGCAGGTGGGTTCCCGCAACGCCTCCGGTACGTCCTGGTCTGCCTCGGTTTCCGCGACCCCCGCGACCCCTCCGTCGCCACCTTTTTCGTTCAACGCCGCGCTCGTCGACGGTGCACCGTCGCTCTCGTGGTCCGCGCCCGTCAGCGACGGTGGTGCTTCGTTGACCGCGATCCGGGTGTACAGGAATCGCTCGCTGCTTGCCACGATCGCTTCTTCGGCGATCGCGTACGTCGACGCTGCAGCTCCTAACGGCACGTATGTGTACGCCGTCGCCGCGTGCAACGCACTCGGGTGCTCCCCAGCCACCGCCGCCCGTGTCGTCTCCGTCCAATCGCCCCCGGCTGCGCCTGCGGCTGCATCGATCTCCTCTGTCTCCGCTTCCGGTTTCACGGTTTCTTGGTCCGCTCCGGCTACTGCGACGTCGTACCAGGTGTTCCTCAACGCCGGCCAGATAGCCTCGACGTCTTCCACGTCGCACGCCGTTTCCTCGCTCGCCGCCGGTACGAGTTTCTCCGTGCAGGTGAAGGCGTGTAATTCGGCCGGGTGTTCCAGTGCCTCGCCCGCGACGTTGACCGCGACGCGTCTGCTGGCGCCGACGGGTCTCGCGCTCGATTCGCAAGATGGCGAGCTTGTCGCGTCGTGGACGGCTTCTGCTTCTCCGGTGGTGGACGGGTACCGTGTCTGGTTCCGTGAAGGCACCTCTGGCGCGTTCTCCGAGTGGACCGCCGGGGTTTCTGACTCGTCTCCGACTACTCTCTCCGGTCTCGTGAACGGCACGTCGTACCAAGTGTATGTCGAGGCGTTCAATGACGGCGGCGCAACGGCCTCTTCGACGGTCGCCGCCGTTCCCGCCGCGCCCCCGTCGACACCCGCCGCCCCAACGCCGTCCCCGCTCAACGCCGCGGTGTCGCTCGCATGGTCAGCCCCCACCTCTGACGGAGGCGCCGAGATCACGGATTACGAGGTGGAGTCCTCCTTCGACGGCGGCCTGACCTGGTCGCCAGAACTCACCTCGTCAACCTCCCCCGCGACGGTCACCGGGCTCACTAACGGTGTGGGATATGTGTTTCGTGTGGCGGCGGTGAACTCCGCCGGCACCGGTCCGTTCTCTGATCCTTCGCTCGAATCTGTGCCGCGTACCACCGCCTCGGCACCGCTTGATGTGAACGGTACCGAAGGTGCTGGGTTCGTCGAACTCGGGTGGAGCGCGCCGACGAGCGATGGGGGCGCCGCGGTCTCTGACTATGTGGTGCAGTTCTCCGCCAACGGTGGCGCGACCTGGTCGCTTTTTACCGAT
>Ga0172376_10003435_pt1 | contig 18710 bp, 32 predicted proteins | sample Lak35m_FD_121114 | JGI IMG/M metagenome (GOLD analysis project Ga0172376, IMG submission 121114) | Freshwater microbial communities from Kabuno Bay, South-Kivu, Congo - kab_092012_35m | ecosystem: Environmental > Aquatic > Freshwater > Lake | place: Democratic Republic of the Congo: South-Kivu... | reverse complement strand
AGGCACAATCTTTATAGATAGTGCAGTAATATAACTACATAGAATAGAGGGGACAATGAGTTTAACCTCTGACATATTCCCTATTTCTAGGGACATAGATGACCATATTGACACAGCAGAAACGCTAGTATTTAAGGAGAAGCATGGCAGACAGTAGACCACCCGATATATCTGAACGCGTAATCATTGACCTATCGGGTCGCATCTCTACATACTATGACCCAACTACCTATAAGTATGATGTTGCTATTGGTGGCATGCCTTTCATCTATGCCATTACTGATAACACCCCTTACCGTAGGCAGACTGCAGAGTTTCGTACTCAGCGTGTGGACCAACTCCGTGACCCAGGTGAGCAGTCGCTCTCTGGTTCTGGCTACTGGATTCGCTCTCAGTCATCCTTTCACCTTGGCGCAGGGGCTACTTATCAAGAGCCAATCATTGGAACCCTAGAGGAAGCACGCTTTCGTTTCTATGATTCAGTAGGTATTAATCCTTGGACTCCTGGAAAAATATCTTTGCTGCGTAGAACAACATTGCAAGAAGCAGCAACAGGAGATAGCCGTGTTTTTAATACGGAGATTGCTGGCGTTGAATATCTAATCTTGGTTAAGTACGCCTCTACTGAGGCTGCTCGTGTAGTTCGCATTAGAGTAAGCGACTTAACAGAAACTACAATACTAACCAACACAGACATTACTGAAAGCATTATTGCTGTAACCATGGGCGGTAATGACCTAATGATGGTTACCCCCACCAAGGTTTGGCGCTATTCCTTTGATGCAACTTCCCCTGCTATACATCAGGATTATGCAATTAATACCGCCAATGCCGTGGATGGCACCATTGGATATGTTAAGAACCGTTTTATATTGGCTTTCCATAACACAGCCAACAATACATTTGTTTATGAATTAAATAAAAACACTGGCGCATCCATAAACCTAAGCACTCTTACTGCAGTTAATGGTAGTTCTACGCTACCTACTGCATATACTTTTAGAGCAGTTGCCGAGTCAGGCGCAGCAATCTATGTAGGTGGATTTTCTGGTAATCAAGGCAGTGTATTTAAAATAACTGTTGCTAATGATGGAACGCTAAATACAATGACTACTGTTGTTTCGCTTCCTAATGATGAGCAGATTACTGGACTACTCGGTTACTTGGGAACCTATGTAATCCTTGGTACTAGCCAAGGCTTGCGTGTTGCTATTGCTAATGAGGTTGGCGATTTGTCCTATGGACCGCTTGTATTTAAAACCTCACTTGGCGTATACAAAATGAGCGCTACTGGTTCATACATATATGCTGGAGTCAACTCTGGCATTGATGGCTACTCTGGAATTTACCGAGTTGATTTAGGTCAACCACTGCAAAATGGTGGCTATGCCTATGCAACTGATGTCTATGCTGAAAGCGTAACGGGTAAAGTAGAAGGCGTAGCACTTACTATTACTGGGCGCTTAGCCTTCTGTGTTAACGGCGATGGTTTATTCATTGAACATGCCACAGAATTAGTTGAATCAGGTGAGTTAACAACAGGTATTATCCGTTATGAAACTCTTGAGAACAAAGCATGGAAGCGTATAAAACTACGCACCGAAGGAACATTGCAAGGTGATATTGATATTTTCCGTGTTGACAATGGAGTAGATTCAGCCTTTCGTACCGTGGCACAAGGAAGCACAGAGGACTATGACTATGACTTATCCTCCGTTTTTGAGGATGTTAATGTTGAAGCGCAATTTAAACTCCGCCTCAATCGTAACGATACGACTGCCACGACTGGCGCTGTTGTTTATGGTTACTCTGTTAAGGCTTTGCCTACTCCTACCCGTGCTCGTGTTGTTCAGTTTCCTGTCTTTTGTTTTGACTCTGAGCGTGACCGCCATAAAAACCTTATGGGCTTCCAAGGTTATGCGCTCGGCAGACTCCAATTATTAGAACAACTTGAAGCACAAGGTAAAACAATCATCATCCAAGATTTCACTGCCGATGGAGAACCAACGGAAGCAGTGATTGAGCAGGTGACTTTCACCCGCACAAGTCCACCCAATGGCAACTTCTCAGGTTATGGTGGGATTCTCCAGATTACTGCTCGTACTGTCGTCTAAACACTTAAGGAAAAGAACATGACACCTGCTGATTGGGCTGGCTTAGCCGTAGCCATATTCACTTTAGTTGCTGGATTTGTTGGCGCTGTGCGCTGGTTAGTTAAGCATTACCTATATGAATTAAGACCCAATGGCGGTTCTAGTGTTAAAGATAAGGTTGATTTACTAGAAGAAAAAGTAGAACTATTAACTGAGTTAGTTAAAGAAGCATTGAGGAAATGAGCGATGACCAAACCCAAAGTTGCAAAGTCTGCCAGCCCTGCTGCATTGTCCATGCTACGCCAAGCGACTGCTCTTGCCCCCCTACGCAAGAAAGCATCAGACGGTTTACTCCCTTCCACTGCACATTTGGCACTAAGTCCTAACTCAGACCACAACACAGGTCTTGCGGTAGATTTAACCCATGACCCAAAGAACGGCATTGACTGTTCAGATATTTTTCAACGCCTCAAAGAAGATAACCGAGTTAGTTATCTCATATTTAATAGTAAGATTTGGTCACGCCAACATGCAAAGCAGGGTGACCGAAAGTATACGGGTCAAAATCCGCATACCAAGCACCTCCATGTTTCCATCAAACCTGAGTACGCTGGCGATACCAGCCCTTGGTTCTGGTGGAAGAATCAACCAAGCCTAGCCAAGCAAATAGTGGCAGAAGCCATCGGTTCAGCACCTAAGAAAAAGCCTGCTAAGGCTGAAGTATTGGTATGTACTTGTTGCAAGGTACATGGTTTGGCAAACAAGAAAGGTAAATAAATGCTGGAACAACTAAAGCAAGTATCGCTAACTTGGTTCCGTGCTGCAGCATCTGCTGCAATCGCACTCTACCTCGCTGGTGAAACAGACATTAAAACACTAGGAGTGGCTGCCCTTGCGGGTTTCCTCGGTCCAGTGTTGAAGTGGTTGGACTCATCGGCTGCCGAATTCGGTAGAGTAAAATAACTTAATACTGTTTAAACAAAAGACCCCCGCCGTCAAGAAATATCTTGATGAGCGGGGGCTTTTTTTATTTGTCCTTTAGTAGAAGGACCCTGAAATAACTTCCCCAATTACTTCAAGGCGTGCCGACAATATCAAGTGGTGTGGGTGCTGTCAATTCAGCGCCACATAATGCACACTCTGCATCTGTAAACCAAAGTATAATTTCCCCATCTTCAAAGATGCACGCGACTTTAAATAATTGAGAACCACAGGGACAAACATGCGTTGGAATACCGCGATAACTGTGCTTTAATTGGCTTTGCTTCCGCTTACGCTTCAGCAAACTCATACACTTAACCCGTTCTGCACGAACAGGAGTATACTGATTTTTAAATTACATAAGTGTAGTTCCCTCGGCGTGTCGCCGAATAGAGGAGTGAGGTACATATACACTCGCCCCTGCAAAGGAGAAATATGACACTTGAAGAAAAAACTGGAAAAGGCTATATCTCCCACAGTGCCATGAGTACATGGCTAAACTGTGGTTGGTCATACTACCTGACTCGCATACAGAAAGTCGCTGAGAACCCATCCTATTGGCTTATAGGTGGCAAATCTCTACATGAAGCAACAGAAATATACGACACAATTCCACCCCTTCAAGGGGACTTCAACCCTACTGCAGTATTTACTGCACGATGGGAGGAGAACTATCGTCTTGCTGACAACGGCATGCCGTTTCGTGCTGGTGGCAGGGCTACTAAAGCGTATCCAAATAAGGAGGATGCTCAATGGTGGCTAGACAATGGACCCAAGATGGTGGACTTTTGGATTCAGTTCCGACAAGATAGTGGATACCAGCCATATCAATTATCAGGTGGTGAGTTTGCCATTGAAACTGAACTTAATGTAGAAATCGGTGGTGTATTAATGAAAGGATTTTTGGACCGACTTATGGTTTCACCTGCTGGCGAACTCATTGTTGTGGACATAAAGACTTCCAGTAAACCACCTGTTACCTATACACAACTAGGCACATACGCGATTATGTGCGAAAAAACTATGGGTGTGCGCCCTGTTAAGGGTGCTTACTTCATGGCTCGTACTGGTGAATTAACTGAGCCAGTAGACTTAACGCACTACACTGAAAAGCGTTTAGCCTCACAAGTTAAAGGCTTTAAGATTGCCGTTGACAACAACATATTTATACCGCAACCAGGATTTATGTGCGGTACATGTTCTGTTAATCATGCTTGCTATGCAGTAAATGGTTCCGAATCACACAAATACCCCGAACTAGGAGATACAGATGAGTGACAACTCACCAATCCAAATCAATTTCAAGACCAAGAAAGATGGCATGTTGATTAACCTTCGTGCCCAAGATGGTGCTGAACTTGATTTATTGCTTGACCAACTTACACAGCGCATTGCTGCGTTAGTTGACCTTGAGAAAACTGTTGAAGGTATGGCAGTTGTCAAGGATGCTTTCCCAAATTCAGTACCAATACAAGGTACCACTGCGGTACCACGCCCAGTACAGGCAGCGCCATCAACAACTGCGCCTACTTGTACAGGTGGAGCATGTGGTGGAGCGCCAATGCGCTTCGTGCCAGCAGGTATTGCTAAGGCAACAGGTCGCCCATACAAGGCGTTCTACGCTTGCCCACTACCACAGGGACAGGCTTGCCAAAACAAAGTAACCGTATAGTTCATGCGCCTTCTTTCTCGCGCAATCAGGACTGCATCAGCAGGGGGTGCCACACTTCCAACAGTGTGGCGCTCGCTGCTTGAGCAGCAGATAGCGTTTAGACGAGGCGAAGTGAGCATGATTGCTGGTCCTCCAGGGGCTGGTAAATCAACATTTGCTCTTTCACTTGCGGTGCATGTGCAAGTACCAACCCTTTATATCTCTGCAGATACGCACTCTCACACTATGAGCCTGCGCCTACTTGCGATGTTAACTGGTAGGTCACAAGCAGAAGTTGAACCAATGATGGAAGCAGATAGGGAGTGGGCAGCACAAATGCTCAAGCCTGCTGACCACATCATGTGGGAGTTTGATTCAGCACCTACACTCAAAGATATTGAGGATGCAATCCTTGCATCTCGTGAGCGACTTGGTAAAGATGTTGAACTTATTGTGCTTGATAACGCCGTAGATGTAACTCTTGATGGACAAGATGAGTGGGGCGGATTACGCACTCTCATGCGTGAACTCAAGTGGTGGGCTAGAGATACTGGCGCTGCTGTTGTTGTTTGTCACCATACAAGTGAAGGCGTTAATGGCAATCCTTGCCCACCGCGCTCTGCACTGCATGGAAAAATTGCTCAGACTCCATCGTTAGTACTTACAGTTCATGGACAACTTGCATCAATGGGTGTCTGTGCTGTGAAGAACCGATACGGACCAGCCGATGCCAATGGCGCAACACCAGTATGGCTTGCTTATGACCCTGCGAGTATGCAGATTAAGGACTTGGTGACACCATGAAAATTGCCCTCATTATCATTGCATCATTAGCAGTACTTGTTCTTATAGTCTTTCACATAATTGTAAAGGTTATAGATAGTGTTATTGATTTTGAAACTGATTACTACTATGAGGAGATAGATGACGAAGAATACTAATTGGGAACTACGAGTAGTTGAAAACATGGGCGAAGTAGTAGGCTCAGTGGACAGCGAAGATGTAGTCGTGCCTACCAAGACACTGATTACAGATATGAAAGCGCAGTTAATGTTTATACCTAAGAACTTTACTTGGACAGTGGGATGGAGAACTTATGTTTGGCAGGAGAAAGAAACAGGGCGGTTCAAAGAACTCACCCAAGAAGAACACAAAACACTTTTCAGTGGAGGAACTGTCAATTACACCGAAGATGGTGGAGGAGGCGATACTCCAAGCGAAACTACCCGAAGTGATAAAGGAAGCACTGATAAATGAACTTCCAAACTTTGTGGAATTTGTTGATGAAACGACAAATAAAATCTTCAACCCTTCCGCCATCTGGCTTGAGTCAATCCAGTTTGCTGACTATGTGGCGCAACTTGCTACTCATCTCAGGGAAGAACACGGAGGAGAGTGCCGAGAAGAAATCGCAGGAAAGTTAATTATCATGTCGGAGAACTTTAAAGAGTTAGCCGAACATGCAATGAAAATTTTAGACAATTCAGAAAAGAGTATGAAACATGGCGCATAGTAATAAAGAAATGCTTTCCATTATTTGGTGCGATAATGGCACTACTGATGGCAAGTTTACTGAAGGCTTGGTTTATACACTAATACATGCAGCATCTGTTGGTGTGCCAGTTAACAATGCTGTTCGTGTTCAAGGTAATCAGATTGCCCGACAAAGACAAGCAGCCATTGAGATGTGGCAGCAGGTCAATACCGACTGGGCGCTGTGGGTTGATTCAGATATTGTCTTAACCAAAGAGATTCTAAAGAGTCTATGGGATGCTGCTGACAAGGTAGCCCGCCCTATAGTCAGTGGCGTTTACTTCATTAGCAAGAACATGGAAGGCTCATTGATGCAGCCTATGCCTTGTGTCTTTAATGAAACTGGTAATGAGTATGAGATTAGTTATCTTCATCCTTTACCCAAGAATCAGATAGTAAAGGTTGATAATGCAGGCATGGGTTTAGTGCTGATGCACAAGAGCGTACTCAAAGGTTTAAACGATAAGTTTCCTGACCAGTTCTGGTTTGGCGAGAACAACGAACGAGGAGAGAAATTTATCGGTGAAGATATTTCTTTCTTCCGAAAAATAAAGGCTGCAGGTATACCTGTTCATGCCCACACTGGTGTACTTGCTAAACACATGAAACGATTTGCTTTTGATGAAGCCTATTACAACCTGTATTGGGCAGCAGCAGAGGCAGCAGAGAGAAGGGAACGCGATGCCAAGTCAGCAAGTAGCCAACAAGCGTAGAGGTGCTGCATGGGAAATAGACCTTGCTGATTTCTTTATGCAACAAGGTTTAAACGCACAGCGTTTACCTCGTGCTGGTCGTAATGATATTGGTGATGTGTTTGTTCCTGGAGTCAATGGCATCTATGTAGTGGAAGCCAAGGCTCCACGCCGTGATGGTCGTATTGATTTGAGTGGTTGGATTCGTGAGTCTGAGATTGAGGCAGAGAACTACCGTATTGCAAAGCGATTGACAGTTGCTCCTACGCCATTGGTGATTATCAAGGCAAGCAACAAAGGGACAGGTGAAGCCTATGTCGTTCAGAAACTCAGTGATGTCCTCCCCAACCTCTAAGCACAGCATCGTTAAAGTACTTGAGCATTACGGATTTGTAATTCCTCAGAATCGTGGAGGGTGGCAATCAGTTCGTTGCGCTTTTCATAATGACCATGTGAAGTCTGCTCGTTTAAACATAGACAACGGTGGCTTCAGATGTTTTGCCTGCGACATGGCAGGAGATGTATATTCATTAATCATGAAGAAAGAAGGAGTGGATTATGGCAAGGCTCTCAAAATCGCAGAGAGAATTACTGGCGAAAGCAACGGAGAACTACGCAACAAGCCTAGGAGAAGCGTTGCCATACCTGATGAATCGCGGTATAACGGAGCAAACGGCGCGTATGTTCCGCCTCGGATTCGTGGCGAATCCTGAAGCAGGACATGAACCCTACCTTGGTAAGTTGGCTATACCGTACCTCACTCCATCAGGTGTGATTGATATTCGTTTCCGTAGTTTAAACAACGATAGCGGTCCGAAGTATCTATCAAGACCTGGAGCAAGCACACACATTTACAATGTTGATGCGCTTAGTAGTGATACAGATTTTCTTGTGATATGCGAAGGTGAATTAGACACCATCATCGCTACACAAGTTGGCTTCTCAGCAGTGGGATTGCCAGGGGCTAACAATTGGAAACCGTTTTACTCTCGTGTTCTTGCAGACTGGGAAAAGATTATGTTGTTTTGTGATGGTGATAACGCAGGTAAAGAGATGGCAAAGACCCTCTCAAGAGAATTGGACAATGTATTCCCCGTGTTCATGCCTGACAACTGCGATGTTAACGATGTGTTCCTTACCGAAGGAGCAGAGGGACTACGAAAACGAGTGGGTGTTTAAACAAGTGGTCAAAAACTCATCATTTGATTTAGATTTTGGATACGGCAGGAAGGGTGAGCAACTCGTAGAAGAACTGCTCACTCAAGGTAAAAAAGTTGAAGTCAAGCGTGATAGAAAATGGTGGGTAACCAATAACTTATATGTTGAAGTTGAGTGCTGGTACATGAAGTCAAAGTCTTGGGAACCATCGGGCGTGATGATAACCGAGGCAGATTATTGGGCGTTCGTACTTGAACAAGGCGTGCTCATGATTCCTACCTCTCATGTTCTTTATGCTGTAAAAGAATTTGGTCGTGAGATTACTTGCGAGATACCACCGAACAAGAGCAAGGGTTATCTCATAACTGTAGATGATTTACTTATGGCAATGCGTAAGTTAAAGAACGAGAAAGCAGAATCTAAAGATGGATAATCAAGATAAAGTTTGGGAAACTATCTATAGTGTTGCTCGTCAAGTTGCAACCCGTGCTAATCGCATACACCGTGGGCTTGTAACTGCTGATGATTTATACCAGCACCTTTCATTGTGGGCGCTAGAACACTGGCACAAGATAGAACAATGGAGCGCAGAGGAAAGTCTAAAGTTTAAACTGCGTAAGACTTTCTATAATGAAGCACAGAAGTATGTAGCCAAAGAGCGCTCGCACCTATCTCGCACACCAATCAATGATAGTTTTTACTACACACATGAGGTGTTGCATGAACTATTGCGTGATGTATGGACACACCAAGGCTGGACAGATACCCCTGATATGAGCAGTGAATACATAAGTCGTAGCACTAAGCCATCTGAGGGTGGTAATCGCATTGCACTTTTGTCAGATGTTGCTGCAGGCTTGGACCGTTTAAACAAGACAGACAAAGACTTACTTCGTATGCGCTATGCCAATGGCGGTATGGAGTTTGGTGCCCTTGGTGAAACTTATGGAACCACTGAGGAAGCCATGCGTAAGCGTGTTAAACGGGCATTGAATAAGTTGCAAGACAGATTAGGTGGAGAGGCACCAGTGTGGCGTGGTCGCAGGCGCGTTCGCTCTAATGCAGAAGCAAGAGCAGAGATTAGAAGTCAGGAGGAGCAAGAGTGATTTACCTTTGGTATTGGTATAACCGTTTGAAGTGTTTGTTTGGCTTTCATTTTTGGGTTGGCACACTAGCAGGCGATAATTTTGACGACCCAGTTGATTACTATTGGTGCATGAACTGCCATAAAGAACAGAAAGAAAGTCCATACAGGGAGGATAAATGATTATCGGATTGAGCGGGTACGCTCGCAGTGGTAAGGATACAGTTGCAGAACTACTCGTACTTAATTATGGGTTTAAACGCATGGCGTTTGCTGATGGTATTCGTGAAGCACTACTTGCATTGAATCCTATTCTTCATGATGGCATGCGTTTAAACGAGGTAGTACAAATGTATGGTTGGGATGTCGCCAAGTCTAAAGATGAGGTGCGCCGTTTACTTCAGGTCATGGGCACCGAGGTTGGTCGCAAGTTAATCCATGAAGATGTTTGGGTGTGGCGTTTGTTGAATCAGGTCGCCACTGATGAGCGCATTGTTATACCCGATGTTCGCTTCCCTAACGAAGCACGCATGATTGAGAACCAAGATGGGGAAGTGTGGCGTATAAACAGACACAACCATGGCGCAGTCAATGACCATATCAGTGAACGCGCTTTGGATAACCACATGTTTAAACGAGTGCTCTATAACGATGGAACTATTGATGATTTATCTGATGAAGTATTTATGTTAATGCACAATGTGTTTAAACTATGACGGAAGATGATTTCTTTGAACGCTTTAACTTGATACACAAAGCAATAATAGAAAAGTTCATACAGAAAATTGAGTACTCAAAAATACCTGAGAAAGATGAGTGGTCCAAAGGTTTAAACACTGGACTTGATTGGGCTATCCGTGTTATTACTGGCGATAAGTCTGCCTCATAAATAAACAAGCACCGCCTTCGGGACTGGTACCTAAGCGGTGCTTGCTGTTCTAGTTTAACTTAATTTCCCCTGTCTTTCAACTGCGGGTCAATCAGTGCCCAACCTCTCCTTTTGCGTTCTCTATCACGCATCACTGGAGTCATGCCACCCCATATACCGTAGCGTTCGTGGGCTAATCCCCACTCGGCACATGCCTCAATGACTGGACAACCACCACAGATTCGCTCTCGTATGTAGCGCTCCTGTTCAGGGGTGAATTTATCCGTTATGGGATAGAAGTTTTCTGTTGGCACACCTGCACACTTGGCATCTTTAAAGTTGTTCGGATTGTATACAAGGGTGTAGTACCTACGCCCACGCGTTTCTACTGCGTTGCGTATCCTATGAAATTTTGGTCGTATTTGAATAACCTGTTGCATTTAGATACTCCATAACTGAGGCGACCAGCATCTCAACGCGTACTGGTCTAGTGATAACTGGTTCAGTTGGTACCTCTGCGTTAAAGGTAAGCCCACTGAGTATGAGGTGCTTTTGTAATCCTTGTAATAGTTCTTGATATTCTTGCATCAGTACCAACCCCTTGAGATGTTGCTACCTAGTGCCTTGCAGATATTTCCGCCATACTTGCGTTGGATATATGCAAGACCTGCCTCCACTTGAACGAAGCCATTGTCGGTGCGTTTAAACCCTACAAGTTTCCATGTTGCTGGCATGAACTGGGCAATTCCGTATGCCCCACTCTCACGATTTAATGCTCGTGGATTCCAGTTACTCTCTCGCATCCAGAGCGTGTAGAGGCACGACCATTGCTCCAGTTTGCCCATCTGTGTAAGCATGTCTACTGCGTAGCGTTGGTATTCGTTCTCATAGAAAGCAATCACCGTGCCTGCCACACCATCAGTTGCTGGCGTGATAGGCACATGTGATTTATCAAAGAACCTGTCGTCTATAGCCACGCTTGCCGTTACTATGAGGAAGATGGCGACCAATCGTTTAAACATTATGCGACCAGTTCTTCTTTGGCGCTAATGTTTTTTATCAAGGTCAGTAAGTAATCAGGGATGTCGGTATCGTACCCTTCATCATCTGCTCTGCCCACGATTACGATGTTGCCTACCAAGTGAGGCGTGTTACCAAAAAGGAACGAGATGGCACTGCCTAATGGATTCATGGATGAACCCTTGAGCAATCCTTCATCATCTACATAAGCGCATCCCACTTCTCTGCCGTTGTAATCGTATAAACGAACCGCATCAATAACTCCTTGTACGGCTGTTTGATAATCGGAAAGTTGTTTAAACAATCTCTCCTCATGTGTCCCATTGGGGCGTATCACTACGCCTTTGGCTTGCCTTAGTTCACTCATGCCTTCACCTTCTCCTTGTGTTCGTCTTTGATGTGGCGTACTAGACTTTGATAAGCCATGCCATTTCGCAGTTGCCACTCCTTACTGCATACTGGGCAGATGATTAATCTCATGAGTTTAAACCTTCCATCATTTGATTGAGTTCTGCATAGGATAATTTACTGCTGAGCCATTTGCAACCATCTTTGGTCTGCGAGTTTTCCAGTCCAGCAATTTTTACCCAATCACGATAAGGCTTTACCCCTCGGTATGCCTTCATAAAAATTGTGGCTGATAGATACAGTGGATAATCATTGTTAATCCATAGCGCACAGTTCCATGTTTCGTAGTTTTTCCAGCCCTCATAAGTGCGTTGCTTAGTGCCTTGTTTGGTAGGCATTTTTTTCCTCCAGTCTTTGTAGTTGTTCTTTAAGTTTTGCGATGCGTTGTTCCTTGGTCGGGTTATTGTCTAGCCCTAACTTGGCACACTCATCACGATACAGTTCTTGGTATTGCTTGCGGTGCAAGTCTACCAATCTGCGTATGGCTTTTGTCTGAGCCGTTGCGTGTGTTATTTTTTTTGGTGATTCACTCATGTTTAAACACGCTCCTTGTAACAGCCATTGCATACCTGATACTCAACGGTTTCTCCGTTGGTCATGACTCCGATATATGAGTCCGTTGCTTGCTTGTCTAAACACCATGCACATGAACCATGCGTGATGCCGTATACCTTATCAAGTGTCGTCATTAGAAGGGTCTTTCTACTGAGTTCTCAAGTTTCTTAGTTAGTTCTAAGTTACGCTTGCGTAGGTATGCGTTGTATTTGTTTAAACGAGCATTGTCTTTCATGGCTAGAGCCAGCACGATTAGTGCACTGATAAGTGCAATGATGATGCCGATGATTTCACCAGTCGCTAAATACATTTGTCTATCCTTTCTTGTTGGCTATTAGTTGTTTGTATTTTTCAAACTCTAACTCACTACGAAGCAACCCCGCCTCTGTGAGTAGGTGATTGTAGATAAATTGAAAGTCCTCGCGGTAGAGTTCTCTCAATATGCGTGTTGCTTTTTGATGGCAACGCGTGCGCTTTGCTTGTATCTCTTGTGTTTCCATAATTTGTTCCGTCATGGCGTAAGTTTCTCATACTCGTTATCTTAAAGTCAAGAAGGTTAAGCAGAAAAAATAAAAATAATTTTTGTATTGTTTAAACAACCTAACATCTGAAGATGGGGTTCTTGCGGCGTGTCGTTTAAACATGTAACAGTAAAAGACAAGTGTTTGGCGGCGGATATTTATATTGTTTAAACACGGTGAGCATTATGTACTTCAGTACATACATGAGTACATACATTAAAAAACCCCCGCCGTAGCGGGGGCTGTTTAAACAGTAGAGATTTACCAGTATCTGTACAGAACTAGAAGTTCAGTTCGTCTTTATCCTCCCACCAGCGTGCGTACTTAGCAGCACGGCGCTGATTGTATTTGCCATGGTAGTCAAGTTCGGTTGCATAAGCACGCGGTGTAGTCGTTACCGTGTCATACTCGTTCCACCAGTTCCCGCCGTAGTAGATAGGCTCTGGCTTGCTTGGCTTGAAGGTCTGATATTCAATGATTGCGCCATCGCGTACCTTGAAGTACTCGCCCTCGGCTGCATCGTGGAACCAGTCAATCTCTGAGTCGGTCATGATTGCAGCGTTCTCCACGGTTTCCTTGGTAGAGCCGTAAAAGAGGGAGCCATGATTAGATTGACCTAGCCATAGAGGTGATGAGTTCACACGGGCTAGATGCAATGAGCGCGGGTCGTGTTGGGCAACCCATGCAAGGGCTGCAGTGCCATAAAGTTGAGTCAAGATTTCCCATGGCTTTTCTTGGCTAAAGGCAATGAGAGCAGCAGCAGCTTCGCTATCTACCTGACCGAGGCGGGGCACACCTAGTTGTTTAAACAATTCCTTATCGTTGCTGATGTGTCCGTTGTGAGTGAGTACGATTTTCCCGCGTGGGATTGGGTGATTGTTGCTTGCAACAGTTGGCGAACCTTGGGTAGCAAAGCGCGTATGCAAGATGGCAGTCGTTGCGCCATCGCAAAGACTAGCGCCTGCCTTGGGTACGAACTTAGTTGCGCTAGTTGCTGCCTTGCTGATAACGCGCCTGCCATTGCGTGGGTTAATCCATGCAGCGCCAGTTGCATCCATGCCACGGTGTTCAATGTCGTAAAGCATCTGCCCTGCAAGGTCGCGGGTGCTGATGCGTGAGTAATGCTTAGCATCTAAACAGTATCCTGCTATTCCACACATAAGTTATATTTCTCCAGTCTAGTAGTTGGTCAGTGAGTTAAGTGTATCACATGCAGCCAGTGCATGATGGCGTTAAACAATCTCCACAGACGATAGTCTTTGCAGCGTTTAAACGCTCCGCTTCATACCATCTGCATGTATGTTTATGTGGCGCGTAGAAGTTCTCGCCACAGTTTAAACAGTTATCCGTTTCATCGTAGCGGTTCTGGTATTTCTGCCAGATTGCTATCTCTTGCTCCGATAGGCTCATGACTTATCACTGCCACTGGTGCGTGCCTTGTACACTGCCCACATGAGCAGCAATACCAATAGCATCGCGGTGCCGTTGAGGTGTTCGTATTCCATGGTTCCAGTCCTTTCGTTTAAACGCCACGGTCTTTCCGTGGTGTTCGTAGGTTGCTAAGAATTGCACTTAGTTTAAACGGCTGACCCGTCAACCCTTATCACTAGGCGAGAATTAAAACGCCAATGATTCCACCTGCAACGATTGCCAGTGCCCACGCGTTATCGCTGAGCCAGCCAATCGCTGCTGCGAAGTAGTCAGTCATGTCCAGTCCTTTCGTTTAAACACTGCGGTATTTCCGCCGTGTTAGCGCCTGCCGTGAGGATTGCACTCACGCTTAGCCCACTAGGGGCAGGCTGCCCTGCTATCTGTTTAAACCGTCTGCACGGTTCTTTAGCCAGTCTGCAGTTGAGGCGTTTAAACTGCCTAGACCTACCAAGGCATCTAGCAAGGTGTGACACTCTGACACGCTGCGATAGGTTCCACGGGCGGTGGCGTAGGGATTGATTCCCACGGTGTCCATGAGGTTGAGATTCTTGTTCGTAGTCGCATCGCATAGTGCTGCTATGAACTGGCTCCATGCGATTGCCTTAACACCGTTTAAAGTGCCTTGGTGTAGGCGTATCTCAATCGTGCCATGGCGCTGCCATGATTCCAGATTGAGGCTCACATAACGATTCTGATTGTATGCGCCAAGTTCTCCCGATTGAGTCCAATCAAGTTGACGGGAAACCTCGTTCTCGCCAAGGATTTTGCAGTAACGATTGTTTAAACGAGATGGTGCAACCAGTGCAGCGATTGCGTGATGCGCTGCGTACCAGTTCACGACCAGTTTAGAGATATTGGAGAACACCTCTGAACCATCTGAGTCGGGGGAGGAAACTAGAGCCTGCACGCCGAGGTGGACATGAAAGCCAGTGGCACGGTCAACCCGTGCGCCATCTGATTTGAGGGCTTTGGTAACCCTATGAGCCTCGTTTAGACGGGCTGCAGTAAGGATTGGAGAAATAACTTCTGCTCCATTTTGAACACTGCCATCATATTTGGAAACCCATGAACCCTCATGACCTCCATCGCAGTCAATGCCTGCATTGTTTAAACTGCGTGATGCCATTGCAGGGCTTAGACCTTGGATTTCAAACTCCATGCCAAAAGTGTTCATTTTGACACCTCTTTCATGGCTTGATTGCAGGTAGGGCAGATGGGGCTGCCATGGGTGATAAGGGTTGAGCGTGAGATTCTTGCAATGTAACCGTCAACCTCGCAAAAGACTTTGCGTAGACGGGTTGATTGCTTTGGCTTTGCAACCTCTGCAACCGTGATTCCTTGAGTCATTTTCTTGCCTCCAGTCTGTGAGTGGCGCGGTGCCACTGGCTCATCATGACATGGCTAGCGTTTAAACTCAAGCATCTCAAAAGTCAGTATTTGACGCTGTTTTTTGAGGGGTTTAAACACTTTGACTTTTTGCCACTGGCTCAAAGTGGGCTGCTCGTTTACGCGGTGGGCTGTAAGTTACCAGTGAGTAACCATGAGCAAACCAGTATTTTACGCTATCTTTTTGCATCTTAAGATATTGAGCAAGTGAGATTCCTTGCTATTTTATTTGACTTTTGCCTTGTTACTCATCGGTAACTTATGGGAGATGATGGCGGTGCGGGCGGTGGAGGTAACGAGCCTGCTTGATGTTTAAACGCGGGGCGCGGGGCGATGTGTGCAGAGCAGGGGCGCTATCAATGCAGAGTAAGCGCCTCAACCCGCGCCAGCACTGCTAGTGGGCGTGCGAGCAGTGCAGCATTGCAGCGTGCAGGGTTTAAACACTATGCAGAGAGCGGGTGCGCGATGCAAAATCGCACCCCAGGGTTTTTAAAAACGCGGCGTGTGTGTGTGTATGTATCTACTTACATAACTTTGCTAGTCCTCGCCCCCCATAAATGTGGCTCTGACCTGCACTTTTGCTGATTTACTATAAATGTGGCGTAAATCACATGCCCAAAAGTGTCCGTTAAGGACCTTTTGGACACCTATAGTATAAGTGAGGAGGCGAAATTATCGGAGCCTCCGAACGCACACTGCGACCCTATGGGGTCGCCCTAGTAGAAGCCCTAACCTTCGGCTTCGTTTGGACTTCGCCTTCGGTTAGGAGTTTAGCCCCAAGACTCCAAATACCTCGTCTTGGGAGAACCTATGGAAAGAAAACGAACTACCTCTGCTTCGCATCAAAGTGATGCCATCAAGAAGCAAGTTATTGATTTTTTAATGCAGGGCTACTCTGTCCAGCGTGCTATGGATGCCGTAGGCAGAAGTGTTAAGACCTATGAGTACTACCGAAAGGTAGACTCTGCCTTTGCCACTGCTGTGGACAAAGTGCGCTCTATGACTGCTAGAGGCGAGATTGGCTCAGCACGAGGGGAAGTACCACCCTTCCCTGAGTTTTCAGAGAAATACCTAGGTACCCGTGTTTTTACACACCAACGCCATTGGGTAGATTTATTAGAGGGTAGACAACCTACGAATATACACCCTGCTATAACCTATGAACAAGGCGCTTCAGATTTATTAATAGTTAACACCCCTCCAGAACACGCAAAGTCTACGACCATTACGGTCAACTATGCGGTCTATCGGATTTGCCAGAACCCAAACATCAGAATCATGATTGTGTCTAAGACACAGGCTATGGCGCAAAAGTTCCTGCTCTCCATTAAGAACAGACTAACGCATCCTAAGTATCAGGACCTACAACTTACCTTTGGACCCCCTGGCGGGTTTGAAAAGAATTCTGATTCATGGAAGCAGGACTTAATTTACCTCTCCTCAGAGGCACGCGACTCAGGAGAAAATGACCCTACCGTACAGGCTGTCGGTATTAGGGGTCATATCTATGGCGCTCGTGCTGACTTAATTATCATGGATGACTGCGTAGATAACACCAATGCCCATGAGTACGAGAAACAGATTGATTGGATTCAGTCTGAGGTTATGTCCCGTATTGATGATAACGGCGGCAAACTTCTTATCATAGGCACCCGCCTTCGCCCTAAAGATTTATACTCCGAGGTACGCGACCCCATGCGCTATCCTGACGAGAGTTCTCCTTGGACTTACTTTGCACAACCTGCAGTACTTGAATTTGATGAGGACCCATCTAAGTGGGTAACCCTTTGGGCTAAGACCAACATGGCTCCAATATCTGGAGTAGGTAGCCCTGATGCAGATGGTTTATATCGCAAGTGGGATGGCAATGCTTTGAATAAAAAGCGTAGCCGTCTATCTCCAAATCTTTGGGCGATGGTTTACCAACAGCAACAAGTACATGAAGATTCAGCATTTCCATCCGATGCCATCAAAGGCGTTATCAATGGCGCTAGAAATGTAGGGCGCATACCAAAAGGTAAAGCAGGCGTAAGACCTAATGGCATGGATGGACTTATTGTTATTGCTGGCTTGGACCCTGCAGGTAGCGGTTATACCGCAGCCGTATGTCTAGCCATTGATGTATCTACTCAGAAACGATACCTGATAGATGTATCAAATAAACCAGGCATGAAGCCAGATGAGATTAGAAGTTTAATCAAAGACTGGACTGATGACTACAAGATTTCTGAGTGGCGTATTGAAAAAAATGCTTTTCAAACAATGTTAACTCAGGACCGTGAGGTACGGGAATACCTTTCGTCACGGGGTGCGACCCTAAGAGAACATCACACGGGTCAAAACAAATGGGACACGAACTTCGGAGTTGCATCCCTGACGACACTATTCCATGGTTGGGAAGATGGAGATGCACTCATTGAGTTCCCCTCAACCCACGCCTCAGAAGGTATTAAGACTTTAATTGAACAACTCATCACTTGGTATCCAGATTCTCCAAAATCACAAAAGACCGATACCGTGATGGCATTTTGGTTTGCTGAACTTGGCTGTCGTGACCGTGTTGCTAATGCAAGAACCTTTGCTCGTACACATAACAGTTTAAGTATGTTTCATACTCAATACGACAAATCAAAGCAATACACCGTATCACTAAGCGACATCTATTAGAACAGGAGGTGGGTGTGCCACTCTCGCTAGACGAAATTAAAGATAATTATGACCGTTACCGTCAAATGTATTCTGACCGTGACACCCGCATGGAACAAGTACTTCTTGTTCGTAAGGGTCGCATGCGCGATGTTTTCCCAGATTTATTCCCAGATGGACCATTTGAGAATCCAATCGTTGCAAACATGGTGGATATATCGGCTCGTGATTTATCTGAAGTTATAGCGCCACTACCCGCATTTAACTGTAATTCCCCATCTATGGTGTCTGAAAAAGAACGCAAGAAAGCCGATAAGCGAGAAGAAATTGTTAACGGCATTATTGATTTCTCAGACATGCAGACTCAAATGTTTAGCGCAGCAGACCGTTATGTAACCTATGGTTTCGTACCTGCTCAAGTTGAAGTTGATTTAGATAACAACATGCCACGCATCCGTTTCTTAGATTCTTATGGATGCTATCCAATCATTGATAGATTTGGAAAAGTACATGGCATGTACCAAAGAATTAAGAAGTCATTAGCAGAACTAATGAGCGCATACCCAGAGTATGCCCATCTGCTATACGACAAAGACTCAACCGCTTCTATGATGGAGATTGTTCGCTATCATGACAAAGACCAAGACATCATCTTTGTTCCATCAAGAAACAATATTGTTATT
>Ga0172376_10003434_pt1 | contig 18710 bp, 11 predicted proteins | sample Lak35m_FD_121114 | JGI IMG/M metagenome (GOLD analysis project Ga0172376, IMG submission 121114) | Freshwater microbial communities from Kabuno Bay, South-Kivu, Congo - kab_092012_35m | ecosystem: Environmental > Aquatic > Freshwater > Lake | place: Democratic Republic of the Congo: South-Kivu... | reverse complement strand
GACGCGCCGTGCGGCCAAGATGCAGAGCCTCAAAGACTGGCATCCGGACATCCTGGAGTTCATCCAGTGTAAGGCAAAAGAAGAAAAGAAGGCTCGCTGTCTCATCGAATCTGGTGAGTACGACTCAAACTTCAATGGCGAAGCCTATAGCTCGATCATGTTCCAGAATGCGAACCTTTCGGTGCGCGTCTCGGACGACTTTATGCAATCGGTTGTCGATGGCAAGAAGTGGAAAACTCACTGGGTGACCGACACTGCCAAAGCTGGTCCTGAATACGACGGTAAGTATCTGATGGGCCAGATCGCTCACGGCACCTGGTACTGTGGCGACCCCGGCGTGCAGTACGAGACCACGATTAATCGTTGGCACACCTGCAAGAATACCGGTCCAATCAACGCATCGAATCCGTGTTCCGAGTACATGTTCCTCGACGATACGGCTTGTAACTTGTCGAGCATCAATCTCCGCAAGTTCCAATCGGAAGATGGCAAGTTCGATGTCGAGCGATTCCGCCGGGCGTGTGCCATCTTCATCACAGCGCAGGAAATCCTTGTCGATCACGCGAGCTATCCGACTCCAGCAATTGCAGAGAACAGCCACTTGTTTCGCCCACTTGGACTGGGCTACGCAAATCTCGGCAGCCTCCTGATGTCGATGGGCATCCCCTACGACAGCGATGCGGGGCGAGGCATTTGCGGTGCGTTCACGGCGCTGCTCAATGGTCAGGCATATCTGACGTCGAGTCGCATGGCTAGCTACATCGGGCCGTTTGCTGGTTACAAAGAGAACCGCGACTCGATGCTCGGCGTGATGGAGATGCATCGTGATGCAACGAATCAGATCGATGCGGCTTGCCCCGAGTATCTCCGCAAGGCCGCTCGTCAGGTTTGGGACGAGTGCGTCGAGTCCGGCAAAAAGTACGGTTACCGCAATGCTCAAGCGACGGTGCTCGCCCCAACGGGCACGATCGCCTTCATGATGGATTGCGACACGACTGGCATCGAACCGGACATCGCGCTCATCAAGTACAAGCAGCTTGCGGGCGGTGGCATGATGAAAATCGTGAACCGCACGGTACCGCGCTCACTCAAATCGCTCGGCTATAACGAGCAGCAAGTAAGCGACATTCTCAACTTCATCGATACCCAAGAGACGATTGAAGGTGCTCCACATTTGAAACCCGAGCATCTGCCGGTCTTCGACTGCGCGTTCAAGGCGGCGAAAGGCACGCGCACCATTTCATGGAAGGCGCATGTCACGATGATGGCGGCAGCTCAGCCGTTCTTGTCGGGAGCGATCTCAAAGACGGTCAACATGCCCGCCGAGTCGACCGAAGCCGACATTGAGAACGCTTACATCGAAGGCTGGAAGCTGGGGCTGAAAGCTCTGGCGATCTACCGCGATGGTTCGAAGCAAAGCCAGCCACTGGCCACCACTAAAGAAGGCGACCGCAAGAAGAAGGGCGAGCAACCGATCATTCAAGTTGGACCTGCTCGACGTCGCTTGCCATCAACGCGGCACTCGTTGACCCACAAATTCTCGGTCGCTGGTCACGATGGTTACATCACCGTTGGGCTGTACGAGGATGGCTCGCCGGGCGAACTCTTTATCACGATGGCGAAGGAAGGTTCGACAATTGGCGGTTTGATGGACACGATCGGAACGCTGACGTCGATGGCATTGCAGTACGGAGTGCCATTAGAGGCGCTCGTCAACAAGTTCATTCACATGCGATTCGAGCCTGCGGGTTGGACCGGTAACCCCGAACTGCCGAATGCAAAGAGCGTTGTGGACTACATCTACCGTTGGCTGGGTATCCAGTTCTTGCCGGGTTTTCGCGAGAAAAACACACCCAACGGCAACGGCCATCATGGAGACGGTCACGGTGCCGTCGGTCATAATGGTCACTCAAGCGGACAGGCACTGAAGACGCCCATCGAATCGAAAGTGAACTCCGAAAAAAAACTGACCGATGAAGTGGCGGGATTAATCAATTCGCATATGAAGAAGGCCGTGGAATCTCACGCAAATGAATCGGTTGATGGTCCCGCAATTCGCAGCCAGCAGTTCGCTCACTTCCAGTCGGACGCTCCGGCTTGTGACGGTTGCGGAGCGATCACGGTTCGCAATGGAAACTGTTACCTCTGCCACAACTGCGGAGCGAGCATGGGCTGCAGTTAGCCCGATGAATCACAGCATCGTTGCGTGATTGTGAAAGGGGAGTGTTCCGAAGCTGCGGAGCACTCCCCTTTTCGTTTTGCGTCCCCAAGTGCTCCGTCGAAGCTGAGCACCCTCTGTCGTCGTTACTGCGAGATCGCAAGCGTGTGCTTGACTGGCAACAGTTGCTTGCGGGCTTCGGCGTCGAGAGCCGATTGCCGCGCGTGCAGACGAGTGGTCACAGTCCTTAGTGCACCAATAAGTTCATCGTCGCTCTTTAACTCACCCGGCAGATTGCGATGATTCGTCACGACTTGTTTGATGAGATAGGTCTCGAAATTCTGCTTGTTAGCAACCGCTCCGCTCAGCTTTTGAAAGGCCCCATCGAATGGCGTCTGCGAGAACTCGGCATTGAGGTTGATGCCTTTCTCCAACTGTTCACGAGTAAACTCTTTCGTCTCAGTGCCCCAACTGACTTTTGCCTTTGAGCCATCTAGTCCTTTGACCTTCAACGTCAGCCGATTGAGGTCTTCGTTAAATGGCAAAAAGGGCACAATGCTGCGAGTGCCGTTAGAAGACTTGGCATCGCCCTCGAAGCAAAACGGCCAACGAGTACTTTCGAGTTCGACTTTGCCATTCGCTGACGACAGGACCGAGTGCCCCCTGGAAGCGTTTGCTGCGCCCTTCAAGTCGACGGTGATCTCGCCGATGTTGCCGTCAACTCCGAGTCCCTTGAGAAACGCATAAGCCATCGCGAGCTGACCGTTCGGGCCGGGATGAAAACCATCGCGACCGCAGACGTCATAGTCCTCGCCGAGCATCGCTTTCGCCCGCTTCATCGCCTCGATCATGGCATCATGCACATTGGCAAACGCCTGCTGATGCTCGGAGGCAAGCTTCTTGTCGATGTCGCGCAGACGCGACAGGTTTTCGTTGTAGCCCTCGGCAGAGTTACGTGTGCCGAAGTTCGGGCGAGGTCCAAAGAACTTCGTATCAACGGCTCCCGGTGAGCCCACAACCACGTTCTTAACTCCGACTGTCGGCAGCTTCTTAAGTATGTCGCGCATCGCGTCTTCATAAGTTTTGCCAATGCCGTCGTTGTAAGGCTGATAGCTACCGTCATTCATACCGTAACACAGCGTCACGATGGTCGGTTTAAAACCGGCGAGATCGTTCTCTAATCGAGCAGCAAACCCCGGAGCACGCTCGCCGCTCCATCCATATTGGAAGACGCGCACGTCAGGCACTCCCGAGCAAGCCAGCAAATAGCACTCGATGTATTTTGAATAGAGTTTCTGTTCGGTGATCGAATCACCAACGATGGCGACTCTCGAACCCGGTTGCACGAGTGAATCTGCGGCCATCGCTTGAGCTGCGGCGGCAACGCCGATCGCCCACAAGCACACTCGCAACGCCATCGAAACGACAACTTTCATGAGTCAATTCCTCTCGGGAGACAAGATGAGCATCCGCGTCCCAGTGACGCGCGAAGAAGCGTAGCAACCGACCGTAATTGGATTGAACGATGAGAGACAGCAAGTGTCTGGATGTAAGCTTCCACCATCGTTGATGACGACGTCCTCGCAGCCACTGTTTCGACATCTCCAGGTCTCGGCTGATGGCAGGACCAAGATGCGACTCCTATCATCATCGAGCCTGCGGAATTCCCGCAGCTTGTGGATTCTCGCGAAGCGGAACACTGTCGTGGCGCATTTGAAGGTACTTAAGGGAACAGACTCTGGACGAGTCGTGCCATTAGAGGGCGACCGCACCATCTTTGGACGTCATCCCAGTTGCCACATTCTGCTCGACGACGGGTCGATCAGCCGCCAACACGCGCAGATCGTCGAGTCGCACGGCGCATTCTTTATCGAAGACTTGCGCAGCCGAAATGGCACCTATGTCAATGAGAAGCAAGTGCATAAAGCCCAGCAACTCGTCAACGGTGACATTGTCCGGTTGTGCGAATTCCTATTTTCATTCAACGAGGGTGGTAGTTCCTCTGACATCAAGCTCGCTCCCGAGTTGCGGAAACGAGCCGAAGCGGCGCCGAACGGCGGGACGATGGGCACATTGCCCGACCTCAGCGCCATCGTGGACGACAACGACCGGTCATCAATTGTCGGCAAGATCGATGCTTCTGCGAGTGGTTCTGGGCACCGGCTCGGAGTGAAACCCGAGGTCAAACTGCGTGCGATCCTGGAAATTGGTCGAGCGTTGCGGCAGTCGCTCAATCTCGATGACATGCTGCCCAAGATCCTCAACGGCATCTTCACCATCTTCCCGCAAGCCGATCAGGGAGTCATCCTGTTGGCCGACAGCACAGATGATGAGAAGCTCAAGACTCGGGCGTTCAAGAATCGCAACAAAGACGACGATTCGCTTTCGATCAGCGACACCATCGTCAAACGCGCCATGAAAACTGGAGAAGCATTACTCTCTAAGGATGCTGCGGACGATAGCCGTTTCACGAGCAGCAAGAGCATCGCCGGACTGCGCATTCGGTCGATGATGTGTGTGCCGTTGGTGACTCAAACAGGCGAGAAACTGGGCGTCATTCAGGTGACGACGTTCGCTCTGCCATCGAGCTTTACAGAGGACGATCTCGATGTGCTGGTGAATGTGGCATCGCAATGCACACTCGCCATCGAGAACGCGACGATGCACCAAGCGATGCTCAAGCAACGTGATTTGCAACGCGATCTGGAATTCGCGATGCAGGTGCAACTGGGCTTCTTGCCAAATAAGAGGCCCGAACATCCGGACTATGATTTCGCGGATTACTACGAAGCCGCGCAGCACGTCGGCGGAGACTACTACGACTATGTCAATCTGTCGGGGGGCCGAATTGCGGTCACGATGGGCGATGTTGCCGGCAAAGGTGTGCCCGCAGCACTCTTAATGGCGCGGCTCTATTCGGCGGCTCGATTTCAGTTGCTCACAAGGCCCACGTTGGCCGAAGCGATGGAAGGCCTGAATGCTGAAATCGCGACCAGCGGACTTGGACATCGTTTCATCACCTGCGCGATGATGATCCTCGACCCAGCGCTGCATGAGCTGACTTATGTGAATGCCGGGCATTTGCCGCCACTACGTCGGGATCTGTCGGGTAAGGTCGAATACATCGACATTGAGGAAGCCGGCTTGCCGCTCGGTATCATTCCAGACCAAGCATTTCAGCAGGTGAAGATCTCGATTAATCCCGGCGACACATGGGTGCTCTATACCGATGGCATCACCGAAGCGATGCGCAACGATCGCAAATTCTATGGTCCTGAACGGCTGCAAAACGCTGTGAAGAGCGGCCCACTTGAAGTGGACGCACTGATCAAACTGATCGTCGACGACGTCGACAAGTTCGTCGAAGGCCGGGCACAGAGTGACGACATGTGCATCGTCGGGTTTCAGCGCAATCCGTAACAAGGACCGACGGTCGCAAGTCACGATAGATTCGAGCACAGAGATCACGAACTAGAGCGGGTCAGGCGCATGACAGTTGATGTGGAGTCGGTGTTGGGGCAGCAAGGCCGCATCGCCGCGCGCTTGCCGAACTACGAAGCCCGGCCTCAACAACTGGAGATGGCCGATGCTGTCGCTCAGGCCATTGCCGAGAAGAAGCATCTCGTCGCGGAGGCGGGCACTGGAGTTGGGAAGAGCTTCGCGTATCTCGTGCCATCGATCCTGTCGGTACTCGACGCCAAAGAGCAGATGGCAGGAGATCTGCCAGAAGACGACGACGAGGAACGGCCTCCTCGCGGAAGTCAGCCCAGAGACCAAAAGCCTCCGCGTCCACGCATCATCGTGTCAACGCACACGATCAGCTTGCAGGAGCAGCTTTACGCCCGAGATTTGCCGTTCTTGCGATCGGTGTTGCCAACGGAGTTCTCGTCGGTGCTGGTCAAAGGACGCTCGAACTATGTCAGCCTGAGACGACTTGCGGCCGCGGCCAGCAACGCTGGTTCGCTGCTGATTCGCCCCGACGAATTTGAGTCACTCAATCAACTCGTGGATTGGGCTAAGACGACGACCGACGGCAGCCTGTCGAGCTTGACCATGCGACCTCCTTCAAGCGTGTGGGATGAAGCGCAGAGCGAGAGCGGCAACTGCCTGGGTAAAAAGTGCCCGACCTACGAGACGTGCCACTACTTCGCTGCGCGACGCCGCGTCTGGAATGCCGATGTGCTCGTCGTGAATCATGCGCTCTTCTTTTCGGATCTGGCGTTGCGACGACAAGGGGCACAGATCCTTCCAAACTACAATGTAGTCGTTCTGGATGAAGCCCATACGGTCGAAGCAGTTGCGGGCGACCACTTGGGCTTATCTATCACGAGTGGGCAGGTCGAGTACCTATTAGGCCGACTCTACAACGATCGGCAGCAGAAAGGCGTGCTCGTTGTGCATGGACTCGTTGATTGCCAGCGGATGGTTCACAACCTGCGATCGATCGCGGATCAATTCTTCAGCGATGTGATGTATTGGCGCGAGACGCAGTGCGGCTCAAATGGCCGTGTGCGGAAGCCGCCAGAGATTGAAAACCCATTGTCACCAGCGTTGCGAGACCTCGCGATTCAGATCTCCAACCGAGCCGAGGACTGCTCCGAAGAAGCCGCCAAAGTTGAACTGAATGGCGCTGCGGATCGCTGTTTGATGGTGTCAGAAGAGTTGGAGCTGTGGCTTAAGCAAGAAGAGGACTCGGTACATTGGATCGAGATTGCCGAAGGACGCCGCAAGAACATCCAATTGACGTCGTCACCGATTGATGTCGCTCCAGTGTTGCGGAAAGAACTCTTCAACAAGGTCGACACAGTCGTACTTGCCAGCGCCACGTTGGCGGTTGGCAAACAGAGCTTCGATTTTTTCCGGTCGCGATTGGGGGTTGATAAGGCCATCCAAAAGAAGCTTGGCAGTCCATTTGATTTCAAACGACAAGCCAAGCTCATCTTGATGGGAGCGATGCCCGACCCGACGACTCACGCCACAGAGTACGAAACGGCCTGCTGCGAAAAGATCAAGAAATACGTCGCGGAGACCAAAGGGCGCGCGTTCGTGCTCTTCACGAGTTACCGCATGTTGAAGAACTGTCAGAACCGACTCTCGACTTGGTTCACGCAGCAATGCCTGAGTTTGTACTGCCAAGGAGACGGCTTGCAGCGTCATCAAATGTTGGAACGCTTTAAGAGCGACGAAGGGGCCGTGATCTTCGGTGCCGAAACGTTCTGGCAAGGCATCGACGTTCCGGGAGATGCCTTACAGAACGTCATCATTACTAAGTTGCCCTTCAGTGTGCCGGATCATCCTCTGCTCGAGGCCCGGGTCGAAGCCATCAAAGCACGTGGCGGAAACCCGTTCATGGAGTATCAAGTACCGGAAGCGATCATCAAACTGAAGCAAGGCTTTGGTCGCTTGATCCGCACCAAACGTGACACCGGACAGGTCGTGATTCTTGATCCACGAGTGCGGACAAAGTTCTACGGTCGACTGTTCATCGAAAGCCTGCCTGAATGCCAATTGATCGTCGACAATAACTCAGACGATTGAAAAGTTAGCGTGGCCAAACTTCGAGACTTTGCAGGATGACAAAAGGCCGGTGCTCTGAAGAACTCATTGTTGATTCGCCAAGTTGTTGACCTCATTCATACCCACGCTGCAGATGACTTCACGCGTTTCATCATCCCCCGACATCCGCATGCGAGGCTTTCGACAGCGTCACACCGTCGAGGCCGCTTGGCACTGGATCGATTCGCACATTGCGGCTCAAGAAGTGGAAGCGGTGAGTTTGTCGGACGTGCATGGTCGAGTGTTGGCCGAGTCCATTGTCTCGCCAATTGATGTGCCGGAGTTTGATCGGTCGGCCATGGATGGCTTTGCCGTCAATGCCGCCGAGACGATTGGCGCGGGAGACTACAACCCGATCAGCTTCCGAATGGTCGGTAATTCATGGCCGGGGTCACCAGCCACTGTTGCCGTCGGTGCCGGCGAAGCGATTCGCATCATGACCGGTGCTCCGTTGCCAAGCGGCGCCGATGCGGTCGTGCCGGCGGAGTATGCGAACGAGACTGGTGATCGCGTAGAAGTCACGACGAGCGTCGCGCGCCACAAGAATGTCGGTCAACGCGGCGAGGATGTCGTCGTCGGGATGACGTTGTTGCCGACCGGACAGGTGCTGCGACCGCAGGATGTGGGTTTGCTCGCGTCCGTCGGATTAAGCCACGTTGCGGTCGTACGTCGTCCGCGAGTGAGAATCGTGATTACAGGCAACGAACTTGTCGTGCCGGGTGCGGAGCGACGTCCGTTTCAGATCTACGAAGCGAACTCGTTGATCTTGCAAGGATTGATTCCGCGCGATGGCGGCGTCGTGGAATCAGTCGTGCGATGTCGCGATGAGCGGAGCCAAATTCGCGATGCACTGACAACACCAGGAGCAGACCTGATTCTAATCTCAGGCGGTTCGAGCGTTGGGGCCGAAGATCATGCGCCGCATCTTGTTCACGAATTGGGCGAGCTGCCGATTCACGGACTAGCGATGCGTCCTTCGAGTCCAGCGGGAATGGGGAAGATTGAATCCGCGTGTGTGTTCTTGCTGCCGGGTAATCCGGTCTCGTGCTTGTGTGCCTATGACTTCTTCGCCGGACGCGCCATTCGGCGTCTGGGTGGACGAGCCAGCGATTGGCCCTATGCCGCTCGTGAGGGCACGCTGGTAACCAAGATCGCGTCGCAGATTGGCCGAGTTGACTATTGCCGCGTTCGGATTGATGGCGATGAGATCGAACCACTGGCTCTGAGCGGTGCGTCGATCTTGTCCTCGACCACTCGCGCGAACGGCTTTGTCATCGTGCCCGCCATGTCGGAAGGCTATTCCCCCGGAACACGAGTCACAGCGCGGCTGTACGGCTCGTGAGGCCGCTCTGCCTCGGAACAAGTCCCAACTTCCGAAGCCTCAAAGCAGCGGAAGCTTTTTAGACGCAAGTTTCCGCTGGACTCCGGATGAGCGTCGTTCCAGTGCTCCACGCAATCACCTGCGGAGAGCACTGGCGTCCCTCACGACTATTCCTTCGCGGAGATCTTCGCGTAAGCCCGGAAGCGAACTGGTTCAGCTCGTCCAGGAATAGCAACGCTCAGTTCTTCATCGAGCGTACCGGGAGTGTCCGGAGCCGTCACCGTTAATGGAATGATCTGCACTTCACCAGGATTCTTCGGCAGACGCACTTGGAAGACGTCCTTCACTTTCTCACAAGTGACACTCTCGACAGAAAACGGCTTGCGACCCTTGAGCACCACTTGCACGGTCTTCGATTGGCCCGGCGTCATAGTCCCCAACGAAACCACCGACGGATTCACGGAAATGTCAGGCCGAATCTCCGCTTCGACGAGCAGTGGCACATTCGGTGTCTTGTCGTCATCAGTCACGACGGTCATGTACTGCCGCAGTGCACCAAACGGAGCGTTCGCAGCCAGTTCCACGACGATGTCGTAATCGACTCGTCCATTCCCTCGATTGGTTTCCACGAACTTCGCGCTGACGGAATCGTGATTTGTCTTGATGTCTTTGATGCGCCAGTCATCGCGACCGGCATATTGAACCTTGAGAACTTTCTCGTTCTTGTCTTCGCGATAGACCGAGCCGAACTGAGCCGCTCCCGGTTGGATGACCACATCGCGGCGAATGTAGGCCTGGATAGGGATCGTCACTTCGGCGTACTGCGGACGATCGAAGACGACCGTGATACTCGATGTCTTGAGCGCCTCGAACCGGACCGTGTTCATGGCGATCGAGATGTATGTCTCTTCAAGACTCTTGAGTGTCTCTTTGCCAGGCGTCGCGTCGGTGCAGCCACAGCTTTTGCGAATCTCGGCGATATGCACGTCTTGCTCGTACTTATTGGTGAGCTTAAGGCGATAGATCGTCTCGGCACCCTTGGCGACCGTGCCGAAGTCGTGCGACGACTTCTCAAACATTTTCTTGGCCCACTCGGTGTCTTGAGCAGACGCAACTGAGCCAATGACGGCGGAGGCAAAGGGAATCGCAACAGATTGAGCAAGAAACTGACGTCGGTTGTGCATTGTGGTGTTCTCTCTGGAGTGCGCTGACAAAGCCGAAGCAAGGGAGCTACCGCGCGAAATCAAAGGCCCGACGGACATCGGGACTGAGCGCATTCACTGGCTGACTCAAACCCGGCTGCATGGCCGGCGAAGAGCGATCGCGAGCTTCCGGAAGCGCGATCAGCCGATAGAGCAAGAGGTAGGAACTCGGCAAGCAGCGTCAAACCCCATCGGCGTGGGGATTGGTTGGAACTTAGGCCAGTTTTTTTTTGAAGTCAACGAGCCGGAAAAGTCTCGCGGGTTGACCTAAGTTCGGGCAAAACCGCTGCAATCCGGCCCTGCAAAATAAGTGACGTCGATGCGACTGCAGACATCGGAACAACCCGATGAATCGTTGTGCTCCAAAGATCGAGAACGACCGTCGTTCGCTTCCGCTCTAGCCCAAGTCGCTTCAGCATGCAGACACTCGGAGCAAGCGCGGCTCCAATATTCATTCCCTGGCGGAGATTCATCGTGCAGCGACGAGCATTCTTAGCTTCCACTGCGGGCGGCTTAGCGGGACTGAGGCTGGGTATCAGCGCTGCGAAAGATGGCCCGGCAAATCTCGACATCATCGACTGCCACACGCACTTCTATGACCCAACACGGCCAGAAGGAATTCCGTGGCCCGGCAAAGGTACGCCGTTGTATCGCCCGGTTCTGCCCTCGCACTTGCGAGCGTTGAAGCAATTCCGTCGCGTGACGAGGACAGTTATCGTCGAAGCCAGTCCGCTCGTGGAAGACAACGCTTGGTTGCTGAATCTCGCCAAGGACGACTCGTTCGTCGTGGGCATCGTCGGCAATCTCAAGCCGGGCGAGCCAGACTTCGCCAAGCAGGTCAATCGTTTCGCCGTCAATCCGCTGTTTCGTGGCATCCGAGTCAATGTTGGAACGGTGAAGCAACTGCTCGACAAGAACGAATTCGCCGATCTCAAACGCATGGCGGACCTTGATCTGTCACTTGATGTGAATGGAGGTCCCGAGACTCCAGCGATATTGGCGCAGCTCGCGCCGAAACTGCCCACATTACGGCTCGTGCTCAATCACATTGGCAATGTTCGCGTCACAAAGGACGCGCCGCCGAGCGATTGGCGAAGCGGCATCGTGGCAGCCGCTCAACAGCCAAATGTGTTTGTGAAAGTCTCTGCGCTCGTTGAAGGAGCGGCGCGCGACGGCGATCAAGCACCGCGAGAACTCGACTTCTACCGTCCATACATCGACGTCGTTTGGAATGCCTTCGGAGACGATCGAGTCATCTACGGCAGCAACTGGCCGGTCTCGGATCGCGCGGCCGATTACGAAACTTTGCAACGCATCGTCCTTGAGTATGCGTTCGAACGCGGTGAGCAAGTCACTCGCCAGTTTTGCTCTATCAATGCGAAGCGCGCTTATAAGTGGGTCGAACGAGATGGACGCCAACACTCTTGATCATGGAAGGACCATTCATGCTGGTTGCAGACGTGCTGAAGTATTTGCAGGAACTTGCACCGCTTGATCTCGCAGAGGATTGGGACAACGTCGGTTTGCTTGTGGGAAGTGGGCAGCAAGAAGTGACGTCGATTCTGACGTGCTTAACGCTCACCCCCGATGTCGCTGCCGAGGCGATTCGCGCCGGCGCGCAGCTCATCGTGAGCCATCACCCCGTGTTGTTCCGCGCCGTCAAGCAGATCAATGATCAGACAAGCGAAGGTCGCATGCTGCTCGATCTGATGAGGGCAGGCGTTGCGGTCTATTCGCCGCACACCTGCTACGACAGCGCACACGCCGGAATCAATCGGCAACTCGCTCAAGCATTCGGCTTGCGTAACGTCCGCCCACTGCGTCCTCACCAGCAACCCGCAGATGATGCCGGAACTGCGGTGGTTCCGATTGGAGCCGGGCGATTCGGAGATCTTGCTCAGACGATGCTATTGTGTGAATTGGCGGAGGTCGTGAAGCGTATTCTCAAGCAACCGGCACTCGGTTTTGTTGGTGATCCCAACCGAGAAGTCTGCCGAGTGGGCGTGGCCTGTGGAGCGGCTGCCGAGTTCATGCGCGACGCCGTTCGCGAGGGTTGCGACGTGCTGGTCACCGGAGAAGCTCGCTTTCACGCCTGCCTCGAAGCTCGAGAACTGGGGATCGGTTTAATGATCCCCGGCCACTATGCGACCGAGCGTCCAGCCATGGTTCGTATGGCCGGCTTTCTCAAAACTCAGTTCCCTGACCTGAACGTCTGGGCCAGCGAAGCTGAGACCGACCCGATTCAGTGGATTTGATTCCGGACCGCTGTCATTGACGTCACTTCATGACAGCGCTTTCGCGCTGAGATTCCTGGACTCGAACCTTCGCCCTTGTGGCTCGTGTGAAAGGCGGCCTAACGTATCAGCCCCCACCAATTCGACTCCCGTCGTTCCTGCCTCTTTCACTCACCAAGGATCCGATGATGTCAGCCCCCGCTCGCTGCTCGTTCGGTCGCTTTCTGGTCGTGCTTTTGTCGCTGACGGCGTCTTCGAAATTCGCCCTCGCTCAAGAGCCCCCTGCCCCGCTCGCGAAACGCATCGACGCAGTCTTGCATAGTCAACCCGTACCGCTCGAAGCCGACGTGCAAGCCGATGCCGAGTTCCTGCGGCGAGTCACGCTCGACCTCACTGGGACGATCCCGACCAGCACCGAAGCTCGCGCCTTTTTGGCCGACGCCACTCCCCATAAACGAGAACTGCTCGTCGACCGCTTGCTCGCTGATCCTCGCTTTGCGCGGCAGATGCAAATCACGTTCGACGTGTGGTTGATGGAACGTCGGCCCTCGAAGCATGTGCCGATCGCCGACTGGCAGAAGTTTTTGCATGCTCACTTTGCGAAGAACACGCCATTGAATGAGATCGTGAAGGACGTCCTCGCCGCCGACGGCACGGAAGACAAGAAGCGAGCGGCCGCTCGCTTCTATCTCGATCGAGATGGCGAGAAGAACCTCATCACACGCGATGTTGGTCGCGTCTTCCTGGGGCGCGATATTCAATGCAGCCAATGCCACGATCACCCGCTGGTCGATGACTACTTGCAAGCGGACTACTACGGCGTCTTCTCGTTCTTCAACCGCAGTTTCCTGTTCACCGACACCAAGGAGAAGAAGTCATACTTCGCCGAGAATGCCGAGGGAGACTTGGTCGACTTTAAGTCGGTCTTTGGCGGTGACGCTCAGAAAGCGCGCCCACACTTGCCCGGCGGCTTTGATCTCGACGAACCGAGAATGCCCAAGGGGCAAGAGTACGTCATTGCTCCGGCTAAAGACGTGCGGCCCGTTCCAAAGTATAGCCGCCGTGAACGTTTCGCTCAGGAGTTGGCCGCTCATCAAAATCGACAACTGGCCCGCACCTTTGCCAATCGGTTGTGGGGGCACATGTTCGGTCGCGGCTTGGTCTATCCATACGACATGGATCACAGCGACAATCCACCTTCGCATCCCGAGTTGCTCGATCTGCTGACCGACGAACTCATCGCGTTGAAATTTGATGCCCGCCAGTTCCTCAAGCACGTCGCACTGTCAGCGGCTTATCAGCGATCAAGCGTCATGCCAATTTCGCCGCTGCCTGATAAGGCAGTACTCGACCAACGAGTAGCCGACGCCAAGACGAAGCAGGAGCAAATCGGCAAAGATCTCGACGCCGCCGAAAAGGCCGTGATCGCTGCTGGAAAGGAACTCGAAGCCCCGACGAAGGCTGTCGAGGCCGCCATTCTGGAACTTGCCAAGGCCGACGCTGCTGCCTTCGACTTGCAAAAGAAAATCAACGACATCGCCGCCGCGATACAGGGCATTAACGCAACGATCGCACAGAAGACGGAAACGCAGAAGTCGTTTGCCGATCTCGCCGCGACGACGAAGCAGGTGCAAGCCAAAATCCCCGGCGATCCAGCCATCGCGATGAGCGTCCTACTGTTCGAGAAAAAGGCCACCGCACTTACAACAGAGATCGCCGCCGCAAATGCCATGCTCGCACCGAAGATGACCGAGCAAGCCCCGCTCATGCAGCAGTTGGCTCCGCTGGCCGAAACCGTCAACAAAGCCGTCGCCGCGCGCGACGCCGCCAATGCTGCACGACTGCCCGTCTTTGAAAAGAAACGTGCCGCCGAGATCGCCTTAGCCGCCATCAAGAAGCAACGCGATCTGCTAAATCATCAAGAGGACGACAATAAAATTCTGGCGGATTACGTGTTGCTCGTCTCGCAAACGCCGTCCGATCCGGCGGTCGTGAACGCGGCCTATGAGAAATGGTCCGAGCGATGGACTAAACGCTTCTTCGTTGGCAGCCTGAGACCACTGACTCCCGAACAACTGGCCTTGGCGACACTGCAAGCCACGGGACGATTAGAAGTTCAGCGAGTCGCGTCGGAAACGGCTGAGAAAGCCGCTCTTCAAAAAGAAAACAAGACCGCCGAGCCTGCCGAATTCACCACACGCGTTGAGCAGTCAACTCACAACGCCCTCGCCGGTGAAATTGCATCCTTCGTCGGTGTGCTCGCTCCCGGATCTGGACCTGGTATTACGGAGTACCAGTCAACAGTACAGGAAGCACTCTTCTTGAAAAATGGCCCAAAGGTGTCTGCTTGGGCAAAGCCGAGTGGTGGAAATCTCGCCGAACGCCTACTGAAGTTGGCCACTCCGGCGGAGATGGCTGACGAACTTTATTTGAGTGTCCTCACGCGCCGACCGACTTCTGAAGAAGCGGAACTCGTCGCGAAACACATGACGGGACGCGACGCCGACAAGGCCGTCGCCATTGAAGAAATGATCTGGGGCCTGCTGACTTCGGCAGAGTTCCGCTTTAGTCACTAGCACATTGTTGAACCGCGACACTCACAGGGAGCCTGCCCATGCGCTGCGATTACACCTGCCAATCGACCGCCCACACAATGGGGCGCCGTTCGTTTTTGTCCGGCCTCGCAGGAATCGCTGCAGGCGGGATGATGCTGCCGTCAGCACAGCTTGCCTCATCGCTGGCTGGCGAGCTGAAAGGCAAAAATAAGCAGATTTTGGTGGTATTTTTAGCCGGTGGAGTTTCGCAATTAGAAACGTGGGATCCTAAGCCCGGTACTCCGACTGGTGGCCCCTTCCGTGCGATTTCAACCTCAGTCCCTGGTGTCCAATTCAGTGAGCTGCTGCCACTCTCCGCTCAGCAGATGCATCGTTTGTCGATCGTCCGCAGTATCAACACTCATGAGAACGATCACGGTAAAGGTGCTTACGCGATGCAGCACGGTCGCAAGCAAGACCCAGCTTCCGAGTACCCACACTTCGGAGCGGTCGCTGCGAGAATGCTCACTCCGCAAAACGCCGCTCTGCCAGGCTATATCCAAATCACTCCCAAAGGTGGCGGAGGTCGCAACAACGACGCGGCCTATCTCGGTGCTAAGTATGCGAGCGTCGTACTCGGCGGCGGCAATCCACCCGCTGATCTCGTGCGCTTGCAAGGCTTTGCCGAGGAAGCCGACTTGCGACGCAACACTTTCCGCAAGACGGCCGACGAAATGTTCCTCAAGAAACGTCGTACTGCGATGACCGAGGCTTACACTTACTCGTTCGATCAAGCCGCGCGGCTCATGGAGCAGAAGGATGTCTTCGACGTCTCAAAGGAATCCGAGAAGGATCAAGAGCGCTACGGCAAGTACGACTTCGGTCGGCAGATGCTGTTGGCTCGGCGGTTGCTCTCGAACGGAGTCAGCTTCGTGCAAGTGCAACACACGAACTACGACAGCCACTACGAGAACTTCGAATTCCACATCGAGCAACTCGGCGAGTTCGACCGCCCGTTCGCCCGCATGATTCAAGACCTCACGGAGATGGGTCTCTTGGAATCAACACTCGTGGTCGTGATGTCCGAGTTCGGACGGACCCCTAACATCAATCAGCACTATGGTCGCGACCATTGGGGTACAGCTTGGTCGGTCGCTATGGCCGGAGCCAAGCTGCAACCCGGAGCGGTCATCGGCAAGACGAACGACAACGGCACTGCTGTCATCGACCGTGAAGTGCATCACGGGCACCTCTTCCATACTTATCTGCAAGCCGTCGGCGTTGACTCGACCGTACCCATTCAGATTGATGGTCGCCCCACTCCAATCGCCGATCCCGCCGTGCAACCGATTAAAGAGTTGATTGCCTAGAGTTTGTGTATCATGTGTTGCACAAGGGCGAGGTCGGCCTTTCGGCAATCGAAATGTCGACCTCGTTGCATTTGAATCGCTGGATATCAATCGCCCAGCCTTGAGTTTTCGGCTCTCAATCAAGTCTTGAGGACCAAGGCCTTCCCGATCAACTCCTCTCAAAAGTCGCATAGAGGCACTTTGGTAAACCGCTTAACTTTGTCTCCAAAGTCGTTCGTGTTTTGTTGGCAGACGACTCGTCAAGGATGACTCTTGGGGAACTCATGCGGCCTTGTTATCGAAACCTCGTTTTGATCTGCCTCGTGCTCGGATTTGGTTTGTGTGGATGCGCGTGGATGGGCGGATATTCGCCGTTAAGTCCGCTCGAACGACGGCTCGTCTACTTTCCGACAACCTATCCATCCGGCGACTGGGATAAACCGACTCCAGAGACCGAGGACGCGATATTTACGGCGGCAGATGGGACAAAACTTCACGGCTGGTTTATGCCCCACGAGGCCCCACAGGGCATTGCTCTGATCTGCCATGGTAACGGTGGCAACATCACGTCCTATCGCGACGCGCTCATACAACTACATGACAAGAATCAGCTCGCAGTCATGTCCTTCGACTATCGAGGCTTTGGCAAGTCGGGTGGCATTCCGACAGAAGACGGCATCCTCCAAGACGGCCGAGCCGCTCGAGACTGGTTGGCAAAACGTACAGAGACCGCCGTCGAGGACATCATCTTGTTTGGTTATTCGCTGGGTGGAGCAGTTGCCGTGGACCTCGCTCAAGACGGTGCTCGTGGACTGGTCCTGTGGAGCACCTTCTCCACGTTGCCTGAAACCGCCGCCGAGCATTATCCGTGGTTGCCCACCAATCTCCTGATGACACAACGTTACGATTCTGTGACCAAACTTGTCCGCTATTCTGGACCATTGCTGCAAAGTCATGGTGACAAAGACGAGATCATCCCCATTGAATTAGGCGAGCGGCTACACGCTGCTCATCAAGGCCCGAAGCGTTTCATCCGCATCCCTGGTGCCGATCACGCTAGCGCGGATTCGGAGTCTTATCGCATCGAACTCGCGAACTTTTTGACCAACCTTCCATAGCTCCGCGCATCATCTCGATTTCCACTTTCTTCATTCTCGACATCTCATAACTCGACCAATGTCTGGCTTCATCAAGAATTACATTGAACGTCACCAGAACCGAGCAAACCAACTGCTGCATCTCGTGGGTGTACCAGTGACCTTCGGACTACCCTTGTATTGGCTAGTGCAAGGCGATTGGAAACCGGCATTGGGATCGTTCGTCGGTGGCTATGTGCTGCAATTCATCGGGCACGGGATCGAAGGCAACGACGCCGGTGAATTGATCCTCATCAAGCGTCTGCTCGGTCGCCCATATTGCGAATTTGGCCCGCACACCCCTCAAGGCCGTGCCGAGCGCGAAGCTCAGCAAACACCATAACCCAGTGTTCGATTGGTCGACTGCGAATGACCGTGATTGGTACTCCGCGCAGTCATTTGCAGGTTCAAGTCAACTCAGTCATCGCGGCACGCACGACCGGCTCAATCAGCAAGCGGATGGTTTCATTCGCATAGCCACACCAATGCACGGCGGTCGTCACATCAAGTGGCGCATCCAACGAACGCCCTAAGCCGTCGGTCACAATAACTCCCGCTTCCTGCGCAACGAGCAGTCCCGCGAGATCGTACGGATGCGCGGTCATTACGGGGCCGTTACAGCGTGTCGATTGGCTCCACAGAGGACGCAAATCAAGCACACAACGATCACGCCCCGTCATCAACTGCGCGAGTTGACCACCCGTCGAGATGTATTGGTCTTCGAAGATGTTCGGTGCAAGCCCTGCCTGCAGATCTAATAAAGCGATCCGTTCTGTCAGTTCTGCGGCCAACACTTTGGTACCCGGAAAGAAACTCACAACGCTGATGAATCCGTCTCGCAAGGTGCCGTTCTGACTGGGACGCACGTCAATCGTGCGCCGCTCCGCAGTCTCTGGCGAGCAACCAAGATCCACACGGAATCCATGCGTTCCTCCACCGCGCGTCGCCCAAAAGCAATCGGCCAGCGACTGCTTACTCGGCGGCAACTCGACCATGACCGATGCCAAAGTCTGCGAGAGTGATGTCTCCTCACCATGGTCCTCGGCGACTGCCGCCAGAAACCAAGCCGAGCGTTTGTCGGACATCAACATCCGCGTGCCATCAATCGGATCTACGATCAGTCGGTACTTCGAAGGCGGTCGTCGAGCGAGTGGGCACTCTTCTGAGTGGCGGGGTGACTCGAAGAAGGATCGACCATGCTCACCGATCCCCTCGGCAAT
>Ga0172376_10003433_pt1 | contig 18711 bp, 9 predicted proteins | sample Lak35m_FD_121114 | JGI IMG/M metagenome (GOLD analysis project Ga0172376, IMG submission 121114) | Freshwater microbial communities from Kabuno Bay, South-Kivu, Congo - kab_092012_35m | ecosystem: Environmental > Aquatic > Freshwater > Lake | place: Democratic Republic of the Congo: South-Kivu... | reverse complement strand
TCGCCGGGTGCTCCGGTCTGAAGTCGCTCGGGATCCGCCAGAGCCAGGGGCTCGAGGCGGTCGACGAGCTGCTCGGCGAGGTCGAGCAGGTGCAGGTCGACGCGGCCGTCTCGAAGGAGCGCGCGCAGGGCGCCATGGAGGCGCTGCGGGCGCTGGTCGGACCCGAGTTCCGCGGCGATCCCGCCGCCGGACACGCGGCGCTGGTGACGGCCATCGGCGCCTCCGAGGACCAGGCCGAGGCGCTGCAGGACGACGTGCGCCCGCTGCGCAAGACGGGCGAGGCCGTGTTCGCGCGCTGGACCGAGGACCTCGAGTCTTTCGGCAACCTGGCCATGCGCCAGCGCAGCCAGGAGCGGCTCGAGGAGACGCGCCGGCGCTACGACGCCGTGCTGGCCGCGGCCGTCTCGGCGCAGCTCGCCTACGACGCCTTCAACGGCGACCTCGGCGACCACGCGCTGTTCCTCGAGAACGATTTCAACGCGAGCGCCGTGCAGGTCGTGGCCGGTGAGTTCGAGGGCCTGCGCAGTCGCGGCAAGGAGCTCGCGAAGCGCCTCGACGCGCTCTCCGCGGCCTGCCAGGCCTACGTCGCGTACTCGGCCCCCGAGGCCCAGGTCGAACCGGTGCCCGAGACGGTGGTCGAGCCGGCCCCCGCGGCCGAGCCCGCTCCCGCGCCCGCGCCGGCCAAGAAGCCGACGCCGAAGAAGAAGGTGATGCCGAAGCCCGCGCCCGAGACGGGCCCGACCGGCGGCTGATCCGCGCGCCCGCCGCCATGCGGGCACCGGCCACATGAGCTGGCTCCTCCTGCTCGGCATCGTGCTCACGCTCGGGCTCGCCTTCCTGGCGACGCTCTCGCGCCGGAGCGAGCTGCAGCGCATGCAGAGGAGCCTCGTGCAGCGCGAGCGCGCGCTGCGCGCGACCTCGAGCGAGCTCCTGCGGCATCCGGTCGTCGACCTCTCGCGCTGCCTCGGCTGCGGGACCTGCGTCACGGCCTGTCCCGAGGAGGACGTGCTCGCGCTCGTGCACGGTCAGGCCGTGGTCGTCAACGGCACGCGCTGCGTCGGCCACCGCGCCTGCGAGCGCGAGTGCCCGGTCGGCGCGATCACGGTCACGGTCGCGAACCTCGCGCAGCGCGCGGACGTGCCGGTCGTGAGCGAGGAGCTCGAGTCGCTCTCCGCGCCGGGTGTGTTCCTGGCGGGCGAGGTCACGGCCCACGCCCTGATCGCGACCGCGATCGAGCACGGCGTCGAGGCCGCCGACGAGGTCGCGCGCCGCCTCGAGCACGCGCCGGCGCGAGCGGGCGAGTACGCGCTCGTGATCGTCGGCGCGGGTCCGGCCGGCCTGGCCGCGGCGCTCGAAGCGAAGCGCCTCGGACTCTCCTTCGTGGTGCTCGAGCAGGAGCAGGAGCTCGGCGGCACGGTGGCGAAGTACCCGCGCAAGAAGCTCGTCCTGACGCAGCCCGTGGCGCTGCCGCTCGTCGGTCCGCTCGGCGGCGGACGCACGAGCTTCACGAAGGAGGAGCTGATGGCGCTGTGGCTCGCCATGGCGCGCGAAGAGGAGCTTCCGCTCCACACCGGCGTCACCTACGCGGGCTGCACACCGACGGAGGACGGCGGCCAGCTCGTGAAGACGAGCTTCGGCGAGCTGCGCGCGCGCCACGTCGTGCTCGCCATCGGCCGGCGCGGCACGCCGCGGCGCCTCGGCGTCCCGGGCGAGGACCAGCCCAAGGTCGCCTACGGCCTGCTCGACGCGCACTCCTTCCGCGGGCGGCGCATCCTGGTCGTGGGCGGCGGCGACAGCGCGGTCGAGACGGCCCTCGCGCTGGCCGAGCAGGAGGGCAACGAGGTGCTGCTCTCCTACCGCGGCGAGGCCCTGTTCCGCGTGCGCGAGCGCAACCGCGCGCGCCTGGAGGAGGCCCTGGCCGCGGGCCGCCTCGGCGTCGCCTACCGCAGCGAGGTGCGCCTGATCCATGACGACGCCGTCGAGCTCGAGCAGGAGCAGGACGGCGTGCGCCGCCGCGTGCGCATCGCCAACGACGACGTCTTCGTGCAGATCGGCGGCACGGCCCCGCTCGAGCTGCTCTCGGCCTCGGGCGTCTCCTGCGATCCGTCGCTACGACCCGCGCCGGCGCCGATCGTCGAGCAGGGCACGGGACTCGCGCCGGCCCTCGGGCTCGGGCTCGCGCTCTCGGTCGTGGCGCTCCTGTGGGCCCTGTGGCACGCGGACTACTACCTGCTGCCGATCGAGGCGCGCCCGGCGGCCGAGAAGCACCTCGCGCTGCGCCCCTCCTCGGGCTGGGGCCTCGCCTTCGGCGTGCTGGCCACCGTGCTCGTCGCGGCGAACTTCCTGTACCTCGCGCGACGCGCGGGCTGGTGGAGCCTCGGTTCGCTCAAGGCCTGGATGACGAGCCACGTCGCGACCGGCGTGCTCGCGATCCTGTGCGCAACGCTGCACGGCGCGATGGACCCGCGCGACACGGCCGGCGGGCACGCGCTGCTCGCGCTCGCGCTCCTGTTCGTGAGCGGGGCGATCGGGCGCTACTTCTATGCCTGGGTACCGCGCGCGGCGAACGGACGCGAGCTCGCGCTCGAGGAGGTGCGCGGCGAGCTCGAGCGCCTCGGCGCCGGCTGGGCCACGGGCCAGCAGGCCTTCGCGGCCCGCGCGCGGGCGACGGTCGACGCGCTCGTGGCCGCACGCCAGTGGCAGGCGACCTTCCTCGGACGCGTGAGCGGCCTGGTCGGCGGCCAGCGCGCCCTGCGCCGCGCGCTCGACGGACTCGCGCGCGAGGGTCGCGCCAGCGGCCTGGCCGAGGAAGAACTCGCGCCCGTGCTCGCCCTGGCGCGCAGCGCCGGCCGCGCGGCCACGGCCGCGGGCCACCTCGAAGATCTGCGCGCGCTGCTCTCGACCTGGCGCTGGCTGCACCGCTGGGTCGCGGTGCTGATGGTCGCGCTGCTCGTCCTGCACGTCGTCTACTCGCTCTCCTACACGTCGATCCTGCGCGGAGGCTCGCCGTGAGGTCGCGCACGCAGCTCCTGATCGCGGTCGCCTCGGGCATGATCGTGTCGCTCGTGGCGGTGAGCCACCTCGGCGAACCCGCGCCCGGCCCGCTCTCGACCGTGCACGGGCGCGTCGAGGACCTCGCCGGTCCGAACGACTGCTCGACCTGCCACGGCGGGATCTTCGGCTCCCTCAAGGAGGCCTGTCTCGAGTGCCATGAACCGATCGAGACGCAGCTCGACGAGGCGAGCGGCCTGCACGGCACGCTGGGCGCGCGCGCCGAGCAGTGTGGGCTGTGCCATGCCGAGCACCACGGCGCCGGCGCGCCGCTCGTGCACGGCCAGAGCTTCGCCCTGGCGGGCGTGTCGAAGTGGGAGGAGTTCGACCACGCGACGGTCGGGATCGTGCTCGATGGCGCGCACGTCGGCCTCGACTGCACCGAATGCCACACGAACGCGCGCGTGCCGCTCCTGCCGCCCGGTGGCCAGCGCTTCCTCGGGCTCGACATCGACTGCGCGAGCTGTCACGAGGATCCGCACGAGGGTCAGCGCGCCCTCGCCTGCGCGGACTGCCACGGGCAGGAGACCTGGGACGGGCTGCGCTCGCTCGGGCACGAGCGCGTGCTGCCGCTGGTCGGCGGACACGCGCTCGACTGCCTGGAGTGCCACGCCGAGGAGGGCGGACACGGCCTCGACCTCCTGGGCGGTCGCGGACCGAAGCCCGACGCGCGCGACTGCAAGGCCTGCCACGAGTCGCCGCACACGCCCGCCTTCGAGCGCGGCAACGCGAGCCTGGCCACGCTCCCGGCCGGCGCGGCCTGCGTCACCTGCCACGCGGCCGAGCACGAGAGCTTCCACGAGCTCGCCTTGCTCGAGATGACTCCGGCCCAGCACGCGGCCAGCGGCTTCGAGCTCGCGGCGCCGCACGACGTGCAGGCCTGCGTCGACTGCCACGAGCCCGGCACGCAACGCTTCGAGCTCCGCTACCCCGGGCGCGCCCCCGAGAGCTGCTCCGCCTGCCACGCCGACGTGCACGCCGGCCAGTTCGAGACCGGCCCCTTCGCCGGCCAGCAGTGCACGGCCTGCCACGCGCGCACGCACTTCGAACCGCACGAGTTCACGCCCGAGAAGCACGCCCAGGGCGCCCTGCCCCTCGAGGGCGCGCACCTCGAGCTCGAGTGCGCGGCCTGCCACGAGCGTCCGCACGAGGACGAGCCGCGCAGCTTCCGCGGCACGCCCGCGACCTGCGCGGCCTGCCACGAGGACGCCCACGACGGCTTCTTCGCTCCCTTCGTGCAGGGCCTGCCCGCGCCGGAGCACGGCGAGTGCGCGCGCTGCCACGACGCCGAGCGCTTCGCCCACGCCGCGCAGGAGTTCGAGCACACGCGCTTCACCGGCTTCGCGGTCGAGGGCGCCCACGCCGAGGCCGAGTGCACCGTCTGCCACCGCCCGCGCGCCGAGCCCGACGCACGCGGACGCGCCTTCGGCACGGTCGAGGAGCACTTCGGGCTCTTCACCGGCTGCGCGTCCTGCCACGCCGACCCGCACTCCGGCTTCTTCGACCTCGACAATGGCTTCCCGGTGCTAGTCGAGGGCCGCGCCGACTGCGCGCGTTGCCACGTGTCCAGCTCGTTCCGCGCCCTACGCCGCCCGTTCGACCACGCCTACTGGACCGGTTTCACGCTGAGCGGCGCGCACGCCGAGGCGAGCTGCTCGGCCTGTCACGTGCCGCTGGTCGGGCGCGGACGCGACGGGCGCACGAGCGCCGAGGCCCCCGGCCACGCCTGCTCGGACTGCCACGAGGATCCGCACGCCAGCCAGTTCGCGCAGGAAGACTCGACCGACTGCGCGCGCTGCCACGCGCCCGAGCCTGACGACTTCCTCGTCTTCGACCACGAGCGCGACGCGCGCTTCGCACTGGGCGAGGCCCACGCGGCCCTGGCCTGTGACGCCTGCCACGCCGAGGAGGCCCGTGGTGGCCTCTCCGTCACGCGCTTCCGACCGCTCGAGCACGAGTGCGTCGATTGCCACGGCACGAACGCAGAAGTTCTGCTGCGCCGCCAGCCGAGGAGGAAGTGACGTGCGCTCCTGCCTTCCTTTCCTGGCCCTCGTGGCCGGCCTGCTCGGCGCGCCGCGCGTACGTGGCCAGGACGGAACGTCCTCCACGGCCACGACGCAGGACGAAGGCACGGTCGATCTCGACGTGCGTGTCGGCTCGGCCGGACGGGGTTGGGCTCTGATCGACCGCGGCGCAGCCGACGGACTGGCGCCCGGCGACGTGGTCCTGTTCCGCCCGAAGGACGGCAGCACGTACACGGGCAAGGTGGCTTCGCTCGAGGAACGCGCGGCCCGTGTCGAGCTCGCCGATCCGGCCTTCACACCCGTGGCCGGAACGCGCGGCAAGGTGCGCCTACCGCGCGCGCGTCTGCCGGCCGCCGAGCTGCCGCGCGTGCGCCCGGCCCCGGAGCGCCAGGCCGCCACGGACGAGCCCGAGGCTCCGGTCGTGTTCGAGAACCGCGACGAGGACTGGCAGGCGGGCGAGCCGCTGCTCGCGCGCGTGCGTCCGGTGCGCCCGTCCGAGCGCCCGCGCACCTGGCACGGACACGCGTACGGCGGCTTCGACGGGATCGTGAGTAGCGAGGACGAGCGCACCGATCTCTTCGCGCGGGCCGGCCTGGACGCCTGGCTCGAGAACGCCTTCGGCCACGGCGGCCGGCTGCACCTCGATGGCGAGTGGAACGCGCGCCGCGTGGACGTGCCCGACCTCGACGACGAGGAAGACGTCGAGCTGCGCGTCGAGCGCCTCTCCTACGCCTGGGGCGGCGACCGCTTCGAGCCTATCGGCTGGGAGGCCGGACGCTTCCTGCAGAAGGGCATGGTCGAGTTCGGCGTGCTCGACGGCGTCGAGCGCGTCGTGCGCACGCGCGACGGGCACCGCTACGGAGCCAGCCTCGGCTTCCTGCCCGAGCCCGACGAGGAGTTCCAGACCGGCCAGGACTTCCAGCTCGCGGCCTTCTACGAGTGGGTGCTCGACGAGAGCGAGGAGCTCTCGGCCGCAGCCGGCTACCAGAAATCGTTCCACGACGGCGCCACCGACCGCGACCTCGTCGTGGCGCGCGTGCAGCGCCTGCCGCGCGAGGGCTGGACGCTCTTCGGCAACGCGTGGATCGACGTCTACACCGACGGCGACGACGAGAAGGGCACGCTGCTCGGTCTGACCCAGGCCTACCTGTCGACCGGCAAGCGCTGGCGCGACGGCAGCTCGCTCGACCTCGTGCTCTCGCACCTCGAGTTCCCCGAGATCGACCGCGACGCGTTCCTGCCGGTGACCGACGACCAGCTGGCCGACGACCACAGCGAGCGCGCGGCCCTGCGCGGACGTCTGCACCTGTCACGCGCCGTCTCCGTGCTGGGCGGCTTCGGCGGCTGGCTCGACGAGGACGACGAGGGCGGCGACGTCGAGGCCGGCTTCGCCTTCGGCGACTTCCTGGGCGCCTCGACCTTCGCCGACGTGCGCGCCTTCGCGACCGCGGGGCGCTACTCGACCTCGCTCGGCGCGCGCGCGAGCTTCGGGCGCTTCACCGCGGGCGGCAGCTGGGCGCTCGACTACGAGTTCAGCCAGAACCGCATCGCCGGTTTCGCCGCGAACAACGACGACCTGCCCCAGCACCGCCTCGGCCTGCGCGCCGAGCGCCGCGCCTTCCTGGGCTGCGACCTGTCGCTGCGGCTCGAAGGCCTCTTCTATGACGACGAGGCCGCCGGTAGCCTCGGGATCTTCCTGCAGCGGAGCTTCTGATGCGTCCCCGCCTCGCGTTCGCGCTCGTCTCGGCCTGGCTCGTGCTCGGCGCCTGTCTGGCGAAGAGCCCCGCCGCCGTGAAGCAGCACCTGTGGTGGAGCGGCCTCGGCCCCGTGCTCCCCCACGCGACCTTCCCGGCCGATTGCTCGCTGTGCCACGAGGGCTCCGACTGGCAGGGCGTGCGCGCCGAGTTCGAGTTCGCGCACGAGGAAGAGACCGGCTTCGCGCTGCGCGGCGCGCACGCAGAGGCGAGCTGCATCCTGTGCCACAACGACCGCGGGCCGGTGGCGGTCTTCGCCGCCCAGGGCTGCGCCGGTTGCCACGAGGACGTGCACCAGGCGGAGCTCGGTCCCGACTGCACGCGCTGCCACCAGGAAGAGACCTGGCTGCCCGTCGGACAGATCGAGCTGCACGCACGCACGCGCTTCCCGCTGCTCGGCGTGCACGCCTCGACCTCCTGCCAGCGCTGCCACCAGGGCGCCGAGGTGGGTCGCTTCGTGCCGACCGATACCGAGTGCGTGACCTGCCACCAGCGCGACCTCGCACGCGCGACGAACCCGAACCACGCCGGGCTCGGCTGGGTCGACCGCTGCGACCGCTGCCACCTGCCGCGCACCTGGAATCAGGCCGAGATCAACGAGTGAGTCGCGCGCTGGCCCGCGCGCGGGCCGGCGTTTCCTTCGCACTCCCTGGAACTCCCGCGCGCGCGCGCGTGCGCCAGGGCCCCGGAAAAACCCTCCTCCAGATCTCCGGGATGACACTCCGATGACGGGTGCCGGGAACGGGACACCGCGCCAGCGGGTCCAGAAGGGGAAGGGGAACATGAACGTCATCCGGAGTATCCAGCAGGGGCTCACCGCGCTCGCCGCGCTCGCCGTCGCGGCCTGCAGCAGCGAGACCGGCAGCCTGACGCAGCAGACGACCTCGTCGTGCATGCTGTGCCACAACGGCTCGCTGCAGGAGGACTACACCGGACCGGGCATCGAGAATCCGCACCCCTTCCCGGGCGCCGACTCGATTGCCTGCACGACCTGCCACGGCGGTGACCCCGACGGCGTCGACCAGGCGACGAGCCACGTGCCGCCGCCGCCCGAGATCGGCGACCGCGCCTTCCAGGCCACCAACGCACGCGCCTACTTCAACAAGCTCACGCTGGCGGGCATGGACAAGTTCCCGAACTACTCGGTCGGCGGTGTGACCTACACCGCACTCGACTACCTGCAGTTCGTGAACCCCGGCGACCTGCGCGTCACGAAGCTCGGCCGCGGCTGCGGCGAGTGTCACGCGAACCACTCGGAGGACGTCAACGGCAGCCTGCTCGCGACCGAGTCGGGCGTCCTGGCGGGCGCGCGCTTCCAGATCGGCGCCGAGTGCGCCGTGCCCGAGAACGACGCCTTGTACGAGGGCACGGCCGGCGACTACGCCGTGCGCACCGTGACCGATCCGAGCCTGAACACCGCCGTGGTCGGCAGCGTCGCGCGCCTGCTCGAGTACCCCGTGTACTCGAAGTTCGGCGACGCGACCGGCGTGTGGAACAACCTGGCCGAGTTCTCGGCCGCGGCGGTGAACGACGACCAGGAGGCCGATGGACGCGTGGTCAGCGGCTCGCCACTCGAGAAGCTCTACCACGAGCAGATCTCGTTCACCTGCGGCGACTGCCACCTCGGTAGCGCGGGCGCCAACAACCGCGCGGGCGACTTCCGCTCGTCGGGCTGCACGGCCTGCCACATGCCCTACTCGCTCGGTGGCCGCTCGTTCTCGAGCGACGCCAACGTGAACAAGCTCGAGCCGCTCGATCCGGACGACATCGACGAGCCCGAGCGCGCGCACCCGCGCTCGCACGTGATCCACGGCGTCGCGCGCACGCTGCCGGGCGGCGCCGTCGTGCCGCCGATCGACGACCTGACCTGCGCCGGCTGCCACCAGGGCTCGAACCGCACGGTGATGCAGTACTGGGGCATCCGCCTCGACCAGAACGCGGACGTGGTCAACAACCGCCAGTACCCGGCCAACCCGGCTGCGCGCCAGGGCACGCACGGTGACGACCGTCTCTTCGATCCGGCCGTCGGCAACAACACCTTCAACGGCCGCAACGGCAACCAGTACCTCGCCTTCGAGGACTACGACGGCGACGGGCGCGACGACACGCCGCCCGACATCCACCACGAGCTGGGCCTCGGCTGCATCGACTGCCACACGAGCTACGACATCCACGGCGGCAACACGGCCGTCGCCGGCACCGAGATCTCGAGCCGCATGGAGCAGCAGGTCGCGATCCGCTGCGAGAGCTGCCACGGCACGGTCGACGCCTACGCCGTGACCGCCAGCGGCACCGCCTTCGACGGCACGACCCAGCAGCTCGTGACCGACGCCAAGGGCAACCGTCTCGAGCACGTCGTGCGCGAGGCGCCCGGCATCTACTACCTGACGAGCAAGCTCGACGGCGCGCGCCACTACGTCCCGCAGACGCGCGACGCGGTGGTCGACAGCGGCAAGACGCACCCGGTCTCGGGTGACGAGCTCTACAGCGCGGCCGCGTCCTACGCGATGGGCCGCGTCGACGGCGACGCCTCGAACGGCATCGGCCCGCAGCAGAGCGGCGGCGTCACGCCCGGCTTCAGCCACGCCGACAACATGGACTGCGCCGCGTGCCACTCGTCCTGGACGAACACGTGCATGGGCTGCCACCTGTCGGGTGAGTACGACACCGGCAACAACTTCTCGAACCAGACCGGCGAGCGCATCGTCTACAAGCAGCGCACGGCCGACTTCACCTACCAGTCGCCGCTCTTCTTCCAGCTCGGCGTGACCGCGCGCGGCAAGATCTCGACCTACAGCGCGAACACGAAGGTCATGTTCCAGTGGGAGGACCAGAACGGTCAGCTCTCGCGCTTCTTCCAGTTCAGCGACCGGAACGGCGCAGGCAACAACACGCAGACGACCGTCTTCCCGTCGCTCTCGCACAACGCCTTCATGGCGCACTCGATCCGCGGCAAGGCGAACGCGACCGATGAGGGTCCGCGCTACTGCGTGGCCTGCCACCTGACCGACGACGGCCTCGTGAACTTCGGTGCGCAGTACCAGAGCTTCCGCACGGCGCTGGCCACGGGCGACTTCGACGCGCTCGACTTCAACCTGCTGCGCCAGCACTTCGGCCAGAACCCGGGCAACCGGCTCAACTCGCCGCTCTTCCCCCACATGGTGGCGGGCCTCGGCACCGGCCTCTTCCTGTTCGACGTGAACGGCGCGCCGGTCAACCCGCTGGACACCTTCGCCGGGCGCAAGGGCGCCGGGGGCATCGCGCCCTCGACGATCTTCGATGCGGCCCGCGTGACCCTGAACCTGGACCGCATCGTCGAGCCCACGGGGGTCGCCAACGGCTCGAACAACCACGTCTGGCTCGAGGGCGTCACGGCGGGCGCGGGTCTGCGCGATGGCGCCCTGGACCCGGACTTCGCCGGGCCCCTCGGCGCGACCCTGATCCGGCGCCTCAGTGACCCGGCCACGGGTATCGTGCTGGACTCCTGGTTCGACGCGAACGGTCAGCCGCAGGGTGACGCGGCGCTCTACCTCGGCCCCTGAGGCCGGGGAAAGGCCCCGCCGCGCCCCGGGGAGCACCGGGCCAAAGGGCGCGGTACGGAATCTGCCCCTGGAGGTCCGCCCCGCCGGACGGCCTCCAGGACCGCCCGGCCTCGTCCATTTCCTGGAGACTTCGCTCAGAACCTGGACATTTCTCCCTCAAGAAGCCACGGAACTCGAATCCTCCGTGGTACATCTGAAGAGGAAGGTTCGCCCAGGGATCCGCGTGAATCCCGCCCTAGAGCCCGCCATGTCCAACCTCCCTTCCAGTTCGCTATTCGCCTCGCTGCTCCTGACCGGTGCGCTCGGGGCCCAGGCCACCGTTTTCGAGGGCCCGGCCGGAGGGGTCGGCGACCTGCTCGTGTTCCCCGCCCCGGGCAGCGTCCACACGCGCCCGCCCGAGTTGCAGGACCTGGTGCTCCTGCCGCTCGACGCCGTCGGGCGCAGCGCCTTCACCCAGTTCCAGACCGGCCAGCCGCGCCTGAAGAGCGACCTCCCGGGTGCCGCGCGCCTGATCCTGCCCGCCGGTCAGGGCACGCTCTACCGCTACCGCCGCAACCTTCCGACCGGCGCCGAGTTCGGCTTCTTCGTGGTGCCGGCGAACGGCCAGGCCCGCAAGCTCGCGAGCTTCCCGGGCACCGGTCCGCTCGGCACCGACGACCCGATCCCCGCCGCGGTGTCGGTCGCCGCCGCGGGTGACGCCTTCCTGGTCGCCACCACCCTGGCGGCCGGAGGCGACGTGCATCTCGTCTCGCTCGCCGGCGGCAGCCAGAACGTGAGCGCCTCGCTCGCGCCGCTCGAGGTCCTGCCGCAGGGTCTGATCCTGCTGCCGACCTGGGGCGCCGCGCTGACCGCGCGGGGTCCGGTGCGCTTCCTGCGCGGCACCGGTCAAGCGGCGCTGGTCCCGCTGCGGCCGAAGGCGGCCGCGGGTGTGCTCGGTCAGAACCCCGGAGCGCCCGCGCGCACGCCGCGCCTCAACTACTGGGGCGACGGCATGGTGGCGAGCGCGGACGGCAGCACGCTCGCGGTCGTGGCCGGCGTGAACGCGACCCAGGCGCACGTCTACACACTGCGCGCGACCGGCGATGCGGTGTGCGTGAACGACACGCCGGCGCCGATCCAGGGCCCGGGCTTCTCGACCGAGAGCGGTCCGAACCTGGCGCTCGCGCCGGACGGCTCGCGCGCGGCCTGGAAAACTCTCGATGTCCTCGGCGGAGAATCCTTCTCGCGCGCGGTGCCAACCGTGACGACTCCGCCCGAGACGCAGATCACCGCCGACGCGAACTTCACCGACACGCTCAACGACACGGGCGTGCTGGCCTTCTTCGACCGCGATTCGGTCATCCTGCTGGTCGGCGAACCCAACGGTGTCGGTGGAATCGAGAACGCCGACTTCTATCGCGCCACGTTCCCGGCGGGTGGAGGAGCGCTGCAGCTCAGCAACCTGACCAACACCTCGGGAGACAGCCTCGCCCCCTTCGACGAGAAGGGCGACCTCGAGACGGCCGACGGGATCTATCAGATCCCGGGCGAGCTCGGCTCGGTGTTCCACGTGCCGGGCTCCAGCGGCCAGGGCTTCATCATGCGCCTCGACGCGCCCACGGGCAGCGTCGACGTGCTGCGCAGCCAGGTCGACCTGCTCGAGTCGGTCGAGCGCGCGGGCGCGGGCTTCGTGCTCGGCATCCTGAACGACCAGCCGGGAGGCCGCGAGCTCCTCTACGTGCCCTTCGACCACGCACTCGGCGCGACGAGCCTGCGCCTCCTCCCGGCGGGCGCGACCTTCGGCCCGACGACCGGCAACGCCCAGGGGCTGTACGGTTCGCTCGTCAACCAGGCCGGCGGACGCCAGCTCGGACGCGTGCAGCTCCCGAGTACGAGCTCGACCTTCCAGTACCCGACGCCGCTCGCCTACGGTCCGACGCTGGGCATCGACCCGGCCGGCAACCTGCTCGCGACGGTCACGCTCGGCTCGACGACCTACCACTTCTCGTGGCTCGCCTCGGGCAAGTCGGCGGTCTACTTCACGGGCGGCTCGCCGGGCTTCGTGCTGCCGGCGAACTGAGCGCGCTTCCGCCGGACGAAGCTCAGGGCTTGCCTGTGATCGAGAAGAAATCGGCGCGCGCCCGCAGCTGGGCCTCGCTCGGCGCGTCGACCTCGACCACCTTGCGGCCGGCGAGCCGGTAGCCGATCACGTCGAGGCTCGCGGCGGGATCGGGGATCTCTTCGCCGTCGATGTAGCGCGTGTAGAAGTCGCGCGCGGCCTTGCCGCCGAGGCGTTCCAGGATCTCGTCGAGCTCGTCCTCGCCGAAGCCCTTGTCCTTGGCCACGTACTCGGCCAGCAGGAGGTGCAGGAAGTCACGGATGCCCTGCTCGCCGCCCGTCGCGCGGCGCAGCTCGAGGTCGAGCGCGAGGATCGTGCGCGGCCCGACCATGTACATGCGCAGGGCAAAGGTCATCAGGTCGTTCATCCCGCCCCAGCTCGCCGCCGCGCGACTCACGTCGGTCCACTTCGCCTTCGGCACCGCCGCGGCCGGGATCGGGTTCTCGAAGTAGCTCGCCAGCAGGCTCTCCTCGTCGTGGAAGCCGGCGTGCAGCAGGAGGTGGCGGCAGAAGTACTCGGTGATGCCCTCGTTGACCCAGATCGTGCCCGTCTCGAAGGCCTTCGTCAGGTCGGGCTCGTGGATGCCCTGCACGTGGATGCGCTCGGCGCACCACAGGTGGAAGAACTCGTGCGCGGTGATGCCCCAGAAGGAGTGGCTCGACTCGTCGATCGGCGTCTCGGGGCTGACGAGGATCAGCGTCGACTCGGTGTGCTCGAGGCCCGAGCCGCCGGCCTCGGGCACGAAGCCGTAGAGGAAGTGGTAGCGCCGATAGGGCAGCCCGCCGAGCAGCTGCGCGCCGGCCTCGACGATGCGCCGGCAGCCGGCGGCGATGTCCTGCACGTCCTTGGCGCTGCGCCCGTGCACGCTGACGGTGTGCGGCTTCCCCTCGACCTCGAACGTGACGTTCTCGAGGGCCGGCGAGAAGAGGAGCGGCGAGTCCTCGAAGCGCAGGTACGACTCGGCCTGGAAGCGCCCCTCGGCATCGGGCTCGAGCACGGTGGCCGCCTTCCAGCCCTGCGGCAGCGCGACCGCGAGCCGCACGGGCTCCTTCGCGCGCGCGGGCACGAAGCCGAACAGCGAGACCGGGTTGACGTAGGCGTAGCCCTCGGCGATGCGGTTCGACTCGACGTCGATGATGTCGTGCGAGAAGAGCCCGCTCGAGATCGGCTCGGCCGTGTAGGCGAGGCGCACCTCCTTCGCCTGCGCGAGGCCCTGCACCACGAAGTGCGAGGGCTCGGGACGCTCGACGACGAGCGTCTTGCCCGTCTCGTCGGTCGCCGTCAGCTCGGTCACGAAGCGCCCGTATTCGGCCACGTGATACGCGCCCGGCGTCCACAGCGGAATCCAGAAGTCGAGCGTGGCCTCGCCGCGCACGGCGTAGCGCACCTCGACCTGCCACTCGTCGCCGCCCGGCTCGAAGGCGAGCGAGTAATCGACCTGGGCCGCGAAGACCGGAGCGAGGAACAGCAAGGCAAGAGTGACGCGCTTCATGGGCCGCGCACGATACAGCGCGGCCCCGGGAAGGACCGTGCGGGCCAGGTAAGAGTGCTCCGCCGCTACGCTAGAAGATGTCCAGGATGCCGCTGCCGGTCAGCGGATCGCTCAGGGTCGGGACGGCGGCTCCGTAGTTGACCCCGAGCGCGAACTTCGCGTTCCAGGGCCAGTCCTCCTTGTCGGCCACGTTGCCGAGCGCGACGGCCGCGAAGGCGCGCGCCTTGGCGGTCGCGGTGCGGCTCTCGAGCAGCGCGAGCAGCGGCTCGACCGCGCGGTGGTCGCCGATGTAGCCGAAGGCCGAGGCGATCGCGGCCTGCGAGGCCAGGCTGCGCGCCCCGGCCAGCTCGTCGGCCAGGAGCGGCACGACGTCCTTGTCGCCCAGGATCCCGAGCGCGATGGCGCACGCGCGCAGGAGCTCGGGGTGGTACTTCGACTCGACCAGGAGGGCGCGCAAGGGCTCGACCGCGGCGCTCTCGCCGAGCAGCGCGAGCCCGAGCGCGACCTGGCCGCGCGTCTCGTCGGGCAGCTTGTCCGCCAGACGCTTCAGCAGCAGCTTCGCGCTGCCGCGCTCGCCCGCCAGGCCGCAGGCCAGCGCGCTCGCGCCGATGCGCTCGGGCGCACGCGCGTCCGCGAGGGCCGTGCGCAGCGCGCGCTGCAGGCCCTCGAGCGCGGAGGCATGGGAAGGATCCTCGCGCAGGTGCCAGCCCAGCACGCCGCAGCCGAGCATCGCCCAGGGCAACTGCGCGTTGCGCCCGAAGACGAGCTCGTGCACGAGGAAATCGCGCGCCTCGCCGACTCCGAGCGGAGCGCCGTCCGCAAAGCGCCCGCCGGCCTCGGCCATGGCGAGCAGCGCGAAGACGCGCGCCAGCGGCTCGGAGCTGCGCTGGTCGACGAGCGCCAGGGCGCGCCGCACGCGCGCATCCTCGGCCGTGTCCGCATTCGTGGCGAGGTGCCCCAGCGCCTGCACGCAGCTCTGCAGCACCTCGGCCTCGTCCTTGCCGCGCTCGAGGCGCTCGACGAGCTCCCGTGCGACCTCGCGCCGCAGGCCGGCGAGTTCGGGGACCTCGGCGAGCAAGCGCGCCAGCGAGGTCGCGGCGTGCGCCCGCGCCAGCCGCCCGCGCTTCGGCTCGTCCATCAGCGCGCGCAGCAGGGCCACCTGTCCTTCGCGCGACTCGGCCGCCGCGGACGCGACCTCGTCGCCGGCGCCTGAACTACCTCGTGGTGCGAGCGGCACGAGCCCGAGCGCGAGCACGCAGGCCACCTCGACATCCTGGGCGCGCGTATCGTCCAGCTCGAGCCCGCGCACGAGGATGCGCACGATCGCAGCCCGCTCGCCCTCGGCCGCGGCCCGCGCGCCGATCTGACCGAGGCCGTAGGCCGCGAAGGCGCGCGTGCGGTAGTCGACCTCGCGCGCCCCGACGCGTGCGCGACCCTCCTTCGAATCCCACAGCAGGTGCGCCAGGTACGGCACCGCGCGCCCGTGCCCCAGGATCCCGAGCGCGAGCGCGGCCGTCTCGCGCACCTCCTGGCTGGAATCCCCCAGCAGGCGCAGGCAGGCCGCTTCGAGACGCTCCGCATCCGCACCCGAGCCGTCCGGCCCGATCTTGCCCAGCGCGACCAGCGCGCCCGAGCGCAGCGAATCGTCGCGCTCCTCCGCGAGCACGCGCAGGAGTGCCGGCACGATGCGCTCACGCACCTGCTCGGGCGTCGGACGCAGGGAGAGCGCCTGGTGCTTCTGCCCCTGGCCGAGGAACCAGCCGTCCGAGCCGGTCACGTTCGCGAGCGAGCGCACGTGCGCCTTGACGTTCAGGAAGGGCGCCTGGTTGTGGCGCCACCAGACCGTCCAGGAGGTGAGGTCCGGACCGCTCGCCCCGCCCGGCGTGGTCGGAAGCGCGGCGAGGGTCGGCGCGCCGGTCGAAGGGCCGGAGGTGATCGGCGAGCCCAGCGTGCGCAGGCCCGGGATCGACGCGCCGGGCGGAGCCTCCGGCGGCGGCGCGTACATCGCACCGTGGGCCGTCAGGGTCGAGCCGAGCAGCAGCGTCGCCAGCAGAAGACGAGGGGCGGACATGCAGAGGGTGACCGAGCGCAAGTCGTGGGCCAGCGTACCGGGAAAGCCCGACAATCGCCCGGACGGTGGCGCAGCACGGAGTGCAGCGAGCGGTGCCGCTCTTCCGATCGATCACTCGCGCACCCCTGCGCTGGCATCGCCGCGACGGGTCGCGCATGATCCCCGCTCCGCATCCCATGAGCGCCCCCCACGATCTCCTCGACGATCTCGCCTGGCGCGGCCTGCTGGCCGATTGCACCGACAAGGACGGCCTGCGCGCGCGCCTCGCCCAGGGGCCGCTGGCGCTCTACTGCGGCTTCGACCCGACCGCCGACTCGCTGCACGTCGGGCACCTGATGGGTCAGCTCACCCTGCGCCGCTTCCAGCGCGCGGGACACCGCGCGATCGCGCTCGCGGGCGGCGCGACGGGCATGGTCGGCGATCCCTCCGGGCGCTCGGCCGAGCGCAACCTGCTGACGCGCGCGGCGCTGGATCAGAACATCGCCGGAATCAAGCGCCAGCTCGCGCAGCTGCTCGAGTTCCAGGGCCCGAATCCGGCCGAGCTGGTCGACAACGCCGAGTGGACGGCGCCGCTCACGCTGCTCGACTTCCTGCGCGACGTGGGCAAGCACTTCGCGCTGGCCACGATGCTCGCCAAGGACTCCGTGCGCACGCGCCTCGAGGGCGAGAGCGGCATCAGCTTCACCGAGTTCAGCTACCAGCTCCTGCAGGCCAACGACTTCCTGCACCTCTGCGAGACGCGCGGCTGCGAGCTGCAGATCGGCGGCTCGGACCAGTGGGGCAACATCACGGCCGGGATCGACCTCATCAAGCGCAAGCTCGGCAACGACCGGAAGGTCTTCGGCTGGACCTTCCCGCTGATCACGAAGAGCGACGGCACGAAGTTCGGCAAGACCGCCGAGGGCGCCGTGTGGCTCGATCCCGCGCGCACGAGCCCCTACCGCTTCTACCAGTTCTTCCTGAACGCCGAGGACGCCAAGGTCGGCGAGTACCTGCGCAAGTTCACCTTCCTCGAGCGCGCGGAGATCGAGGCGCTCGAGGCCGCGCACGCCAAGGCCCCCGGCGCGCGCGAGGCCCAGCGCCGGCTGGCGGCCGAGGTCACGCGGCTCGTGCACGGCGACCACGCCCTCGCCGGTGCCCAGCGCGCCAGCGCGGTCCTGTTCGGAGGCGCGCTGACCGGCCTCGACGCCGACGCCTTCGTCGAGTTGCTGGCCGAGATCCCGCGCCTGCGCGTGCCCGCGAGCGAGTTCGGAGAAGGCCTGCCGCTGGTCGAGTTGCTCGTGCGGGCCGGGCTCGAGAGCTCGAAGGGAAACGCGCGCAAGTCGCTCGAGGCGGGCGGGATCTACCTCAACAACGAGCGCAGCGACCCCGCGCAGCCGACCCGACTGGTGACCCGCCTGGAGCTCGTGTTCGAGCGCTTCCTGCTGCTGCGCAAGGGCAAGAAATCCTACACGGGCGTCGAGATCGTTCCGGGCTGACGCGGCGGGGCGCGCGCGACGCGGTTTCTCGGCGCCCGCGCCGCTCGGGGCGCGGGCGGTGAGAAGCGGTCGAGGTGCGCGCGGTCTCGGGCTCGGGCACGCTTGACGCCCGGGGCCGGAGTCGCGCGCGCGCCGTGCGCCGGGGGCCCGCGCCTTGGCCCGAGAGCTTGGCCGCAGGACCCGTGGCGCGTTGCGGAACGACCCCGAGTTACGTCACGAGCCCGACACGTGCTGCCGCACGTCGAGTTCGTCGGGCTCGTGGCGCAACTCGGGGTCGTTCCGCAACGGTGGGCCGGCGACTCTCTCGGGCGGCGCAACCCCGACGCACGGCGGAAGCGACTCGGGTTCTCGGCGCCCGCGCCGCTCGGGGCGCGGGCGGTGAGGAGCGGTCGAGGTGCGCGCGGTCTCGGCTTCAGCGCGCCTGGCGCTTCGGGTGCGGAGTCTTGCGCGGACTCGCGCCCGTGCTGGCGGGAGCCTCGGTCACGCGGATCAGGCCATGCAGGCGCCAGCCCTCGCGCAGCAGCCACGAGCGGGCGGCGAGCAGCGCCCGCACGCGCTCCCGCTCCCTGTCCGCCGGAGTGCAGCCGGTCGCCAGTTCATACCAGTCGATGCTGTTCATGCCCGGGCGGCGGCGCGGTTTCGGCCGGGAACTTGATTGCGCGTTCCGACCGCGCTCCCAGCTCTCGCGCGGCTCGAGCCACCCGAGGAACGACTCGCCCGAGGAGTGCGGATCCGGACGCTCCCCGGTCCAGCAGCCGTGCTTGCGCGCGTTGTTGAGCACGTACACGAGTCCGTTGCGCATCTCGCGCGGCTCCTTCACGACGTGCAGGTGGTAGCGGTCGGCGAAGACCTTGCCCTTGCGCCGCCACATGCGGTTCAGGCGCTGCACCAGGCACGCGAGGAAGCTCCGCATCCCGCGGCTGAGCGCCAGGTTGTCGCCGGCCTCGACCACGAGATGCAGGTGGTTCGTCTGGATCGAGAAGTGCACCACGCGGAAGTCCGCGCGCACGCTCTTCACGCGTGCGAGCTCCACGAGCGCGAGCACCGCGCTCTCGCGCAGACTCGGCAGCCCCGCGCGCAGGCGCAGCGTCACGAGCCCCGGATGGCGCGCTGTGATCTTCTCGCGCGCGCCGTGCGGCACGCCACGCTTCTCGCCCTTCGGCTTGCGACCTGCACCTTTGCGCTTCCCGCCCCAGCGCAT